>ENA-OQCS01001635-OQCS01001635.1-human-gut-metagenome-genome-assembly--contig:-NODE-1635-length-11096-cov-3.067554_pt1 | contig 11096 bp, 15 predicted proteins | sample MGYA00242757_ERZ504575 | MGnify/ENA primary metagenome ERZ504575 (study PRJEB26092, sample SAMD00036297) | human gut metagenome | host: Homo sapiens | study: EMG produced TPA metagenomics assembly of... | reverse complement strand
GTTATTTTCTTCGGCACGTTTCCCTTTCATTGTTGACTGTCACCAAACATTATCAACAATTACTCTTGATTCATGCACCTCTACCAATTCTTCTATTTGTTCTTTCAAGAATAACAAGTCCAACATACTTGTCAATCAAATTGTATGAAATCAAGTACAATTTATTATGATATAATACCTTTAGGAGGTAGTAAAATGAATGATTATATCATAAACTTTTTAAAAGAAATCATGGCAATTGATAGTCCTTCTGGATATACCAAAGAAGTCATTCACCATTGTCAAAAAGAAGCTGAGAATTTAGGATTTCATACGCATCAAACAAATAAAGGAAATCTAGAAATTTATGTTGAAGGTCAAGATGATTATACAGTAGGATTTTGTGGTCATGTGGATACTTTAGGATTAATGGTTAGAAGTATTAAAAGTGATGGCACATTAGCTTTTACAAATGTTGGTGGTCCAATTATTCCTACATTGGATGGTGAATATTGTCGTATTCATACAAGAAGTGGTAAATGTTATACAGGAACAATTCTTTCTAATTATCCTGCTGTTCATGTTTATAAAGATGCTAAAAGTGCACCAAGAGATTGTGAAAATATGCATGTAAGAATTGATGAAGTAGTTAAAAATAAAGAAGATGTACAAGCTTTAGGTATTCAAAATGGTGATTATATTGCTTATGATCCTAAAACTGAAATTACAGCATCTGGTTTTATTAAATCACGTTTTTTAGATGATAAATGTCTGTCGCTATTTTATTTGGAATACTTAAGCATTTAGCTAATAATCATATTAAACCCAGACATAATCTCATTATTATTATTTCTACTTATGAAGAAGTAGGACACGGAAGTAGTTATATTCATCCTGATATTGATGAATTGATTGCTGTAGATATGGGATGTATTGGTGAAGATTTAGCTTGTAGTGAATATGATGTCAGTATTTGTGCTAAAGATGGTAGTGGACCTTATGATTATGATTTAACTTCTAAACTCATTGAACTTGCAAGTACGCATCAGTTACAATACGCTATTGATATTTATCCTTATTACAGCAGTGATGTTTCAGCCGCTTTACGTGGTGGTCAAAATATTAAAGGCGCTTTAATTGGCCCAGGTGTAGCAGCTAGTCATGGTATGGAAAGAACACATCTTCAAGCTGTAGAAAATACTTTAAAATTATTACTTGCTTATATAGCATAAAAATGTTGCCAAATGACAACATTTTATTTTACTTTAACACCAAGGATCCCTATTAAATCTACAGCTTGAAAATCATTAATAATCAATCCTTTTAAACTTGCAAGATCAAACATTGCCCCTTGTATTTGACATGTAGATAAATCTAATCCTCTATGATGTAATGAAGCAAGTTCACTTTGTATTAAATTTGTTTCATTAAATTGTATTTTTTTAAAGTTTGCACCATAAAATGATGCTTCTTGTAAATCACAATGATCAAACATAACATTTAACAATTGACTTGATGATAAATTACTATAACGTCCCTGACAATGATCAAATAAAACATCTTTTAAATTTGTTTCAATAAAAGAAGTTCCTGTTAATTTACAGTTTTTAAATTGTACACGATTTAAATATTGATGATCAAAATTTTGATTTGATAGATCACATTTATCAAAAGTAACATCTATTAAATCAAGATGCTTTAATGAAACTTTAGTAAAATCAATATTTTCAAAAAGACAACCATCAAAAGTTAAATCTTGAATAATTGTTCTTTGTTGAATATTTTGATCAATATGAACATCTTGAAATTTCATTTTTTTTAAACATTCTTCAAAACTTGTTTTTTCTATATAGGATAGTTTAGGTGCAACTAACTTCATTTTTTCTCCTTCTTTAAGGAATCCCAAAAATTCCAAAATTCTTTTTTTTGAACAATTCCATTTCTACTTAAAATAACATAATCTTCTCCTTGCCAAGTATAAAAGACATCTGTTTCTTTAAAATCATTTTTAAATAAAATTGTTTTCTTTTTAATTCTTTGTTCTTTATTAGAAGTATCTTTAATTTTTTCAATATCTACAATAATCTTTTTAGAATCATATTGTTTTGCTAGATCATTAAGAATATAACTTCCTATACCTTGATCACGATATTCTTTTTTTACAGCAAGATATAAAATATGTGCCATTTGACTTTGAATACATAAAATAGCAAAACCTACAAGTTGATTTTCTTGATAATAACCATAAATAGCGCCTAAATGTAATTCATCAAATAATCGAGTTAAATCCATTTGTTCATTTTTTGGAAATGCTTGTTGATAAAGGGTATACATTTCTTCTATTTCTGTGCTATGAAAAGCGATTTGTTTTTTTATCATTTTAAAAAACTCTTAATTTCTTAAGAGTTTAAATAAGTCCTTTTTCTTCTAATTGTTTTAAACAATAAGCAATTCCATTATCGTTGTTAGATAAAGTAATGTAGTTTGCTCTTTCTTTTACTTCATCTACAGCATTTTCCATAGCAACACCATATCCACAATATTCAATTAATGATAAATCATTATAACCATCACCAAAAGCAATTGTTTCTTCTTGTTTAATTCCTAATTTCTTACATAAAACATCTAAAGAAGCAGCTTTATCAATTCCATTTGCCATACATTCAATAAAATAAGGATCACTTCTATAAATAGACATCTTTCCTTCATATGGAGCTTTGAATTCATCTAAAATTTGAGCCACATATGCAGGTTCTCCAGTAATCAATACTTTATTGACATCAAAGTTCACTTCTTTTTTAAAATCTTGAACATGTTTAATATTCATTTTTGTTGTGAAACTTTCTAATTGAATCCAATGATCTCCAATATCTTCTGTAATGATTTCAGTAGCGTTATATGTAAGTGGTGATAAACCAAATGCTTTGGCACGATCATACATTTCATGAGCAACTTCACTTGATAATGTTTGTTCATAAACAACTTCATTTGTTTTATAATCTAAAACTCTTGCTCCATTGAAAGATAATAAATATCCTCCTACTTGATCTAAAGTTAATTCTTTTGCTTCTTTAAAGATACCAGCTGTTGGTCTTCCAGAAGCTAAAACAATAATAACACCTTTTTGTGCTAATTTAATAAGTTCTTGCTTTGTTTCTTCTAAAATATTTTTATTTTTATCTGTTAATGTTCCATCTAAATCTAATGCTATTAATTTATACATTTTTCTACCTACCTTTGCGACTATTATAACAAAGCCTTTATAAAAAACAAAATTATTTCTTAAAAAGAAAAAACAATGTTTTCACATTGCTTTTTCACGCCCCTGCCAAGGACTTTCATTATAACATATTTTATAATTCAAAAATATGATTTAATAGTTCTATTCCTGTTTTTGTTTTAAAAACATTCTTTTTCATTTTTTTGATAGCTTCTTTAGTTAAATTCGATTCATCACCATTTACTAAAAAGTCAGCTTCTAATAAAATTTGATAATCTAAACCATCTACATCTTTATACGTATGATGATGTCCTACTAAATAAGCCACACGTTCAATAAAAGCTTCATCTAAAGAATAATTTTTTAAGAAATCTTTTACTAAAGCTGGTCCTTCTTGTTCTTGTAAATATCCTGCAGAATTTCCATATTTTTCACGACACATTGGACAAGCTATATCATGAACAATAGCAGCTACTTCGAGTATTTCTTGTTCTCTTTTTTCTAAATGCTCTAATTTTCCAATAATACGTGCATATTGATGCACTTTTAAAAAATGGGCAACATCATGTTTGATTTTATTTCCTTGAGTATATAAAATCATGCCTTGTTCAATTTCTTCAATCATTTTCTTTCTCCATTTGATCAATAAGTTCGATTACTTCTTGAATCATCCCATCACAATGAGGTTTCTTTTGTCCACCATTCTTTGCATTTTCTTTAAGTAAATCTGCACAATTAATAAGTCCATGATGATTATTAGAAATTGTTTTGATAAATTGGTTCACTTTTGCTGGTGAATCAATTCCTTTTGCTCCTAAAATCATTAAACCACTGGTAATAGCACCACAGACGCTCCCACATTTCATACCACCACCAAAGTTACATCCCAAATGATTAGCAAGTTCTTTATTGATTCCTAAATCATCGGCATAAACTTCCATAATTGTTTGTGCACAATTATGAACCATGGGTGTAGCATTTCTTAATTCTTTTGCTTTTTCTATATGTTTATTCATCTTTCAAATTCCTTTTCTTTTTATATCTTTATTATAACGAATTTTTATTTTGAATAAATCTTTTTTTGCCAACTTCTTTTTTGACAATGTGGACATTTCATATATCTTGTTCTTCCATAATGCATTGCAAAATAAACTTGTTGATAGCTTGGAATATATTTATGATGACACTTTTGACATTCATAATAGCCTTCTTCTGTTTCTATTTTTAAAGCAATTGATACACCAATAATCAAAAAGATAAAGCTTAAGATAAACAAGATGACTTTTAATACACTGTTTTCAACAAAATAAACAGACATAAAAATTAAAATCAAAAAGATACTCGTTGAACCAATGCCAATAACATTTTCATAAAAGAACATTTTCTTTGTTTGTTTTACTTCTTGATTGGCCATCATTAATAAATTATCTTCTGCTTTTTGTTGATAATTTCTTTCTTCGATAAATTCTCCCGTTAACAGCTCATTGACTGAAATATCTAATATTTGACAGAGTTCTAACATATACATAGGATCTGGTAGACCCTTTCCTCTTTCCCATTTAGAAATTGTCCGATCACTAATTCCTAAATAGCTTGCAAGCTTAGCTTGTGTAAGCTTTTTATCTTTTCTTCTTTGAGCAATAAAACTTCCTATTTTTTCTTGATTCATAACTTTCACCTCACTTGCATTTTATGTATATTCATACAAAATGTAAACAAACGCATCGTAGAGATAAGAAAAACAGCCTTAATTGGCTGCTTGATGATGATAAACTTTTGAGCGTACATGAATGAAATAAACAAGTGCTAGTGCTAATACAGTAACAAACCAACTAATTGGATAAATGATTAATAAATGATCGTATGAGGCAATTGATGGATAAATTGTATATAAGTAAGCAAGTCTTACTCCACAAATTCCCGCAACACAAATACCTGCTGGAACACTTGAATAACCAACACCTCTCATTACACTTGAGAAAACTTCAATTGACATGTTAAGGAATTGGAATGGTAAAATAATTTTCATTCTTGTATAAGCTAAACTAGCTACTGAAACATCTGATGTAAAGAAACTAATAAAGAAATGATCAAAGATTACAAATATCATACAAGCAACCATTGTTGTTGCTCCCCCTAATAAGAAAGATTGAAGTGTAATCTTTTTACAACGGTCATATTTTTTAGCACTATAATTTTGTCCAATAAATGTAACCGCAGCTTGAGCAAATGAACTTAATATATAATAAGCAAAATATTCATAGTTTAAAGCTGCTGAACTAGCTGCAATAGCATCTGATCCTAAAGCATTTAATGATGATTGAATGCAAACATTTGAAATAGAGAAAACCATACCTTGTAAACCAGCTGGAACCCCAATTTTCGCAATTCTTTTTAAAATTCTTCCATTAATTTTTAATTCTTTTAAATCAATTCTTAAAGCATCTGTTTCATGTATTAACCAATAAAGTAACATCATAGAACTAAAGATATTAGAAACAACAGTTCCAATAGCTACTCCTTCTACAGACATATGTAAAACAACAACAAAGAATAAATTTAAAATAACGTTAATGACTCCACCAATAAATAATGCAATAAGTGGTCTTTGAGTATCTCCTTTACTTCTTAAAACAGCTGCAGCAAAGTTATAGAGCATGACAAAAGGAACCCCAATAAAATAAATTTTTAAATATACTTCTGCAAGATTAATAATATCATCTGGTGTTGACATCAACTCTAAAATAGGTCTTGCGAAAAAGAATCCTACAAACAATAAAACAATTCCAATAATCACCGACATTAAAATTGAAGTATGTGCTGCAAGTGATGTTCTCTTTTCATCATTTTGTCCTATAAATGATGCAATAACAACATTAGCACCTATTGATAACCCTACAAATGAGTTAACAAGTAAATTAATGATTGGACCATTTGCTCCAACGGCAGCTAATGCCCCACTTCCTGCAAAACTTCCGACAACAGCAACATCTGCTGCATTAAATAATTGTTGTAAAATACTACTTGCTGCTAATGGTAAAGCAAAAAATATGAGCTTGTTCCAAATAGAACCATTTAACATATCAAATGTTTTCTTTTTCTTCATATTATCCCTCCTGTTTACTATTCTATTTCTTTTAATTCAAGATGTACAATAATAATTGTGCAATCTACTATAACTTAAATGTATAGTGATATTTTATCTTCTTTATTTTTATTATTCCAATACTTTTATTGTAGATAATATTATGCTTATAAAGCATATTTTGACAAAGAAAAAAGAAATGAAATCATTTCTTTGTCATACGATATTGCTTTTCTAAAGTAAGCCAACGTGATGCCTCCACATGAAAGAATGCTTCTAATTTTTTTGCAATTTCTTCATTAAGTTCACATTCTCCTAAAATAAGTTGTGTCACTTCATCTAGATTCATATCCATCTTTTGTGCAAAATCGTTATAAGAGATATTTAAAGTTGTAAGTATATCTCGAATATAATATCCCGGTGCATAAGCAACCGCATTTGTACTTTTATCCATCTTTTTCACCCAATATGTATTATATTCTTTCTGTTATTTTGTTGCAATAAATTATTTCCAAGGAAATAATTTAGAAAAGAGTCAGAAAAAATCTAACTCTTAAATAATTTGGAAAATATAGAATTTTAAATAAGATGTTTCTTCCATTGTCCATAAAATAGGATGATCTGCATTTTGTTGAGTAACAGAAACTTGTTTTAAAACAACGCCTGCTTCACTTGCAGCTTCTCTTAACATTTTTTCAAAATTAGCTGTTTCCATAAAACGTGAACAACTACATGTAATAAGATATCCTCCATTTTTTAAAACTTTCATTGCTTGTTTATTGATTCTTTTATAACCATTATAAGCTTTTTGAACAGTTCTTCTTGATTTCGTAAATGCTGGTGGATCTAAAACAATTATATCAAATTCATTTTCTTTTAATTCATCTAAATAATCAAAGACATCTGCTTGTACAAAATCAATTTTTTCTTCTAAATGATTAAGTTTAGCATTTTGATATCCTTGATCTAATGCTGTTTTAGAAACATCAACAGAAACAACATGACTAGCATTTCCCATAGCAGCATTTAAGGCAAAACCACCTGTATGACTAAAACAGTCAACGACACGTTTTCCATGAGCAATTTTTCTAAGTAAATAACGATTTGATTTTTGATCTAAAAAATATCCTGTTTTTTGTCCATTTTCAACATCTACATGTAATAATAAACCATTTTCATTAATAATTGTTTGTGTAGGTAAATCTTTATTTTTATAATAGCCTTTATATTGTTCTAAACCTTCTTTAGTTCTAATTTGGATATCATTTCTTTCATAAATACCTTTAACATCTTCTCCATCTGCTTTTAAGACATCTAAAACAATTTCATAAATCATATCTTTAATTTGTTCTAAACCATAAGAACTGATTTGACTTACTAAAATATCATTATAACGATCTATCACAAGTCCAGGTAATAAATCAGCTTCTCCAAAAATTAAACGACAATTAGATAAATTATCTCCTTCAACAGTTTTTCTAAAATCATAAGCTTGTTGAATTCTCTTTTTAAAAAATTCACGATCAATTATTTCTTTTCTATCTTTAGATAAAATACGTACCGTAATATGACTTTTTAAAGAAATAAAACCTGTTCCTAAATATCTTCCTTTATTTGTAACAATATCAACAAGTTCACCATTTTTTATTTGAGGATCACATTGTTCTAAATTATTTTTATACATCCACATTTGGCCTTTATCAAGCCAAGTAACACCTTCATCTGAAATAATAATTTCTGGATAATTTCTTTCCATTCTATTGACTCCTTTTATTTAATATTTATACCACCAAAAATACAACGTGCATTAAGATAAATAACTTTTGTATTTTCTATTTTATTTTCTCTTTTATGAAGATCGACACCACCTAAAAAATTAGATGATTGTATTTGAATATTTACATCATCTGGCAAATATAAATCAACCCCACCAAACAAAGTTGAAATCGTAATGTTCGTTTCCTCATTTAAATAAGCCTTTGATAAATCTAATATCAATCCATTAAAAGTAACATCATAATTTCCACCTGTATATAACTGATTATCATAAATATTTTGACGAGGTTTCTTTTTATCTTTAAAAATCATTCTCAATCCTATTAATACAAAGATAACAGGAACCACTAATTTCCATGCAAATTGAAAATTTATTAATCCTTGACAATAAAGCAATAAATAGATACCTACAATCAAACCTATGATGTTTCCTGTTTTATCTTGATCTTTAAATAAACCAAAAAAACAAGGAACAATAATAAATAATGTCCACCATCCATCAAAGAATAAATCTATATTTGTAATATGAAAAGCATTTAGTCCGATAATAACTCCAATAATGATCAAAATAAGGCCTATAACGGTATTTTCAATTTTTTTCATAAATTTCTCCTCAATTCATCATTATAGCATATAAATAGCATTTTGATTAAACAAAAATAGCACTTATGTGCTATTAATGAAGTAATTCGATTTCATGAATGAAATCATGTTTTAAGATATCTTCGAATTCATCTGATATTTCTTTAGAAGTTTCTTTCTTTAATTCAATAAGAAATATAATTTGATATTCTTCGATTAGGATTGATGAAGGATTATTCTTCATCAAATGTAAAGCAATCGATAAATTATCATCATTGATTTTACAATTATGTGATTTACAAATTGCCCCTAACTCCTTTCTTGTCATGGTTTGTAACTTATGATTTAATGCGTTCATATCCTTCATATTCACCCCTTCTTTCTTACAAATATTATATCTCTAATAAATAAGGGATTCAACGAATATGACCTATTGTTCGATTTCATAAATGTCTTCCATTTTAATAATTTGACCTTTTTGAAGAGTAATTGTTTTATAAATTGAATCTATCTTTTTTATTCTTTGAATGGTCGTCAAATAATCTCCACCTGATTTTTTTGATCTTTTTTGAAGTAAGTAATTTTTATCTTTTCTTTAGTTTCTATAAAATAAAGTAATTTTTGATTTAAAATACTTTTTTTATTTTCATCAAGCTCCTTTTTATCTTCTGTTAGCCTTTGGGTTTCTTGAATAAGTTGTTTATGTCCTGTAAGAGCAGCAAAAGGAGCAAACTGTGCTGCACGATCTTTTTGAGACATATGTTTATATTTTTTAGATTTTTTATAAGGAAGATTTATGATATCACTATAATCGTGAATATTTTTTATTGTGGCCATTACGCTTTATGTCCCCCTATAATTTCATTTCTTTCTCTTGTTGTTGCTCCTTCTTCTAAATTCATTCCTTTAAGAATTGCATTTTTACCATATTTTTGTTTGATTTTAAGAGTTGCTTTTTGTAAATTCTTTTCTTTTTCTAAAGCTTCTTTTTCATCTTTTTGATTTATATTTTGACGATTTGTAAATAAATTCAATTGTTGATGATAAATCATATCTTTTACTTTATCTTCATATAAAACATTGGATGCTGAAATATTGATTCTTTTAACCATTAAATTCCTATTTACTATTTCATCAAATTTCTTTATTACTTCTTTAATTATCAATTTTGATGATGAAGTATAACGCTCTAAATTGATTGTTCCATGTGCATGTTTAGGAATCTTTCGATTATAACGATCAATCATCATTTCTCCATGATATTCATTATCTTTATCATAACCAATCGTTAAAACAATTTGATTGGTTACTAATCCTTTTTCTACTAAATCAAGTGCTAACAAATCTAACATTTCTTTAACAATCAATTTTGTTTTTTCAAAATTATAAGGACGACTTAATACCTGACCTGTTCCAATACTATTTCTTTCGGGTTTATAATTTTTAATATCTTTCATTGTACATGATTCATAACCCCATGCATGGTCAATAAGTAACTCAGCATTAACACCAAATAAATCATAAAGAAGTTTTTCATTATAATATTCATTCTCTGCACCTTGTGAACATTTTGCGATATCTCCCATTGTATAAAGTCCTTCTTTTTCTAATTTTTTAGCATATCCTTTCCCTACTCGCCAAAAATCAGTGATTGGACGATGATTCCATAAATACTTTCGATATCTTTCTTCATTAAGTAAGGCAATACGTTGCCCATTATCATCTTTGTTTATATGCTTAGCAACTATATCCATTGCGACTTACATAAATATAAATTCGTACCAATTCCTGCTGTCGCTATAAGGCCTGTTGTTTCATAAATATCACTTAAAATTTGGGAAGCTAACTCTTTAGGTGTTTTTTGATAAATGTGAGTATAATGTGTTATATCCATAAAAACTTCATCAATTGAATAAACATGAATGTCTTCAGGAGAAACATATTTAAGATAAATTTTATATATTTCTTGGCTCCACTTCATATAATGGGACATTCTTGGAGTTGCTATTTCATAAGCTATTTTTAAATGTTTATTTTTTGTAGTTTACTTTCTAAGCATGATTCACCATTAAAATAATGACTTTCTTTTAACCTTTTATTATTTTCTCTATTAATGGTTTGGATTACTTCAAATAATCTTGCTCTACCTGAAATACCATATTTCTTTAAAGAAGGAGAAACAGCTAGACAAATTGTTTTTTCTGTCCTGCTAGCATCAGCAACAACAAGATTTGTATCTAAAGGATCATAACCTTTTTCAATACATTCGACAGAAGCATAAAATGATTTAAGATCTATCGCTAAAAAAATGCCCATTTTACATCTCCTTTCTTTCATAAAAATATAGTAAAATATCTTATCTAAATATATAACAAAAATTCAAAAAAAGTAATAAGTTATTTTATAAATAATATTTAACTGATTATTTATGGTGTATACACTTTTTTATTTATT
>ENA-OQCS01001634-OQCS01001634.1-human-gut-metagenome-genome-assembly--contig:-NODE-1634-length-11098-cov-4.520281_pt1 | contig 11098 bp, 8 predicted proteins | sample MGYA00242757_ERZ504575 | MGnify/ENA primary metagenome ERZ504575 (study PRJEB26092, sample SAMD00036297) | human gut metagenome | host: Homo sapiens | study: EMG produced TPA metagenomics assembly of... | reverse complement strand
TGTCTAATTAAAATACTCAAGTAAAGAAGGAGTATACATGAAGAAGTGTGAGGAATTTACAGTTGATCGGCAAGTGAATCATAAGAGTGTGATTATGGATTTGAGCTTTTGAAAGAAGAAAATATACATCCGAGACAGATGCCTCTGATCATTCATTTAAAAAAATGCGAAGGCTGTACACAAAAAGAGTTAGCCGAGAAGATGCAGGTCAAGCCGTCTACGCTAAACGTAATGATTGGACGAATGGAAAAGAATGGATATATAGAGAAAAAACAAGACGAAAAAGATTCAAAGAAAAAGCAGAATTTATTTTACTGAGAAGGGAAGAAGTATCTGTGAAGACGGTCATAAAAAAATTTGTCATGATACAAGAAAAACTTCAAGAGTATTTTACAAAAGAGGAGCAGGAAGAACTCAAGAGACTATTAAATAATTTTGTGATGTCTGGATGAACAGACAGAGATACTAAAAAAAGAAAGAAGGAAAATCAGATGCTTAAATTATTTCGATATTTGAAAAAAGCATATGTGCCTATCATTGCGATCGTGTTATTGCTGATCCTACAGGCGAGTTGTGACCTGACATTACCAACATTTACTTCCAATATCGTCAATGTTGGTATTCAGCAGAAGGTATTGAAGACGCAGTTCCTGATGTAATGAGAGAAGAAACATTTCTGGCATTGAAATCTCTTATGAAACAAGATGATGCAGATGATATGGAAGATGCTTATAAACTTTATACAAAAGATCAGGTAAAAGATTCAAAATATAAAGATTATAAAGACGGACGTTTATATGTCAGAAGATATATCTCCAAAAAAGACAGAGAACATCTTGATACGAGTATGTCAAAGGCAATGCTTAAGTTGTCAGCACAGATGGCAAAACAGATTCAGCCAATCCTCAGGCAGCAGCTTCTTTAAGCAAGAGCCAGAAAAAAATGATGGCGCAGATGAAGAACATGGATACAAAAGACATGCCAGATACGATCATCAGTCAGGCAGCGATTTCTTTTGTGACTTCAGAATACAAAGCGATCGGACTTGATATTGACCAGATGCAGACACATTATCTGTTAGTGACAGGAGCAAAGATGATCGGGCTTGCGTTCTTGATCATGGCAGCAGCAGTGAGTGTTACTTTATTGTCAGCACGTTTAGCTGCGAAACTAAGTCGTATTCTGAGAGAGAAAGTATTTGAGAAAGTTATGTCGTTTACAAACTCTGAGTTTGATAAATTCTCAACAGCCTCATTGATCACAAGAAGTACGAATGATATCCAGCAGATTCAGATGTTTATGACGATGGTATTCCGTATCGTCGTATACGCACCATTAATGGGAATTGGAGGTATTTTCAAAGTATTAACAACCAATGCGAAGATGACATGGACGATCGCTATCGGTGTGATCGCGATCATGTTAGTGATCTTTGTATTATTTAAGGTAGCGATGCCAAAATTTAAGATCTTACAGAAACTGATCGACCGATTAAACTTAGTAACAAGGGAAATTCTTACTGGACTTTCCGTAATCCGTGCATTCAGTACAGAAAAACATGAAGAAGAACGTTTTGACAAAGCCAATATGGATCTGATGAAGACAAATTTATTTGTAAACAGAGCTATGACATTTATGATGCCAACAATGATGCTGATCATGAATGGTTTAACTGTTCTGATCGTATATGCTGGAGCATCCAATATTGATGCAGGAAAGATGCAGGTTGGAGATCTGATGGCATTTATCCAGTATGCAATGCAGATCATTATGGCATTCTTATTTATCTCCATGGTATCTATTATGATGCCTCGTGCACAGGTTGCAGCAGAACGTGTCAATGAGATCTTAGATATGGAAGTCATGATCAAAGATCCAGAAGAACCAAAAGAATTTTTACCAGAGAAAAAAGGTGAAGTTGAATTTAAAAATGTATATTTCTGCTATCCTGATGCAGATGAAGCAGTGCTTCATAATATCAGTTTTACAGCACCAGCTGGTAAAACAACAGCATTTATTGGAAGTACAGGTAGTGGTAAATCAACATTGATCAACCTGATTCCTAGATTCTTTGATGTCAGCCGTGGAAGTATTTTGGTTGATGGGGTGGATATCCGTGATGTAAAACAACATGATTTATGTGAAAAGATCGGATACGTACCACAGAAAGGAGTATTGTTCTCAGGAACAATCGAATCCAACTTAAAATATGGAAAAGAAGATGCAACGATCGATGAAGTGAAACGTGCAGCAAGAATCGCACAGGCAACAGATTTCATTGAGGAGAAAGAGGAAAAGTATGATTCACCGATCGCACAGGGCGGTTCCAACGTATCTGGTGGACAGAAACAGAGATTATCAATTGCAAGAGCTATTGCAAAAGATCCTGAAATCTATATTTTTGATGACAGTTTCTCAGCACTTGATTATAAGACAGATGTGAAACTTCGTTCTGAACTTCAGAAAGAAACAAATGGAAGTACAACACTGATCGTAGCACAGAGGATCAGTACGATCCTTCATGCAGACAGATCATCGTCTTAGATGAAGGAAATATCGTAGGAAAAGGAACTCATGAAGAGTTATTAAATACTTGTCCGGTTTATCAGCAGATTGCCAAATCGCAATTATCAGAAGATGATCTTAAGAAAGCAAGGGAGGTGTCTGACCATGAGTAATAATCGAAGAAGAGGTCCGATGGGTGGACCAGGCAGAGGAATGGCACCAGGCGAGAAAGCCAAAGATTTAAAAGGAACAATGGTCAAACTGATCAAATATATGAGACGTTTCTATGTTCCGATCGTTATGGTAATCATTTTTGCCATTGCAAGTACCGTGTTTAACATTGTTGGACCAACGATCTTAGGAGATGCAACAACTGAGATCTTCAAAGGACTGGTTCGCAAAGTATCTGGTGGAAGTGGAATTGATTTTGATAAAGTTAAACATATTTTATTGATGTTGTTAAGCTTATATGTAGCAAGTGCGATTTCTCATTTATTCAGGGACTGATCATGACACATGTATCAAACAATGTCAGTTACCAGATGAGAAAAGATATTTCAGAGAAGATTCATCGTATGCCAATGAAATATTTTGAAAGCAGAACCTATGGTGAAGTATTGTCAAGAGTTACAAATGATGTTGATACATTAGGGCAGAGCTTAAACCAGAGTATGACACAGATCATCACATCAGCGACACAGATCGTCGGTGTATTTATTATGATGATCCGTATCAGTATTCCGATGACGATCGCAGTTTTATTGACACTTCCATTATCTATGGGATTGATCGGATTGATCATGTCAAAATCTCAGCCATATTTCAAGGCACAGCAGAAACACCTTGGAGAGTTAAATGGCCAGGTAGAAGAAATCTATAGTGGACATAACATTGTCAAAGCATTTAACAAAGAAGAAAGCGTGATCGAAGAATTTAAAGAAGTAAATGGAAAACTTTACAATTCTGCATGGAGATCACAATTCTTCTCAGGAGCAATGATGCCGCTGATGCAGTTTGTTGGGAATTTAGGTTATGTAGCAGTAACAATATTAGGTGGATATTTAGCAATCAAGAAGACGATCGAGGTAGGTCAGATCCAGTCATTCTTACAGTATGTAAGAAACTTCAGCCAGCCGATCACACAGTTAGCACAGGTAGGTAACATGATGCAGACAACCGCAGCATCTGCAGAACGTGTCTTTGAATTCCTGGAAGAAGAGGAAGAAATCGAAGTTGAAAAAGACGCGGTACCTGTTGATACACTTGCTGGAAATGTAACATTTGAACATGTAAACTTCGGATATAACAAAGATCAAACGATCATCAATGACTTCTCCGTCGATGTCAAAGAAGGTCAGAAAGTTGCGATCGTAGGACCAACTGGAGCTGGAAAGACAACGTTGATCAAACTTCTGATGCGTTTCTATGATGTGAATGGAGCTGCATTAAAGTAGATGGCCATGATATCAGAGAATTCAAGAGAAGTGACCTAAGAGAAATGTTTGGTATGGTGCTTCAGGATACATGGCTTTACAATGCAAGTATCCGTGACAATATCCGCTATGGTAAATTAGATGCAAGCGAAGAAGAAATCCAAGGAGCAGCAAGAGCTGCATACGCACATCATTTCATTGAAACACAGCCAGGTGGATATGATATGGAGATCAACGAAGAAAGCAATAATATCTCCCAAGGACAGAAACAGTTATTAACGATCGCAAGAGCAATCTTAGCAGATCCAAAGATTTGATTCTTGATGAAGCAACAAGTTCGGTCGATACAAGAACAGAAGAACGAATTCAGATGGCAATGGATAATCTGATGCAAGGAAGAACAAGTTTTGTGATCGCCCATCGCTTATCAACGATCAAAGATGCCGACGTGATCTTAGTTATGAATCACGGAGACATTGTGGAACAGGGAAATCATGAAGAATTGCTGGCCAAGGGTGGATTCTATGCGGATCTTTATAATAGCCAGTTTGAAAACGCTTAAGAATAATAAAACATTGTGAAAAAAAGGGAAAACGAAAGTTTTCTCTTTTTTTATTCTAATATAGAAAAGATTTTCACAGGATTAAATAGACGGATATAGCAAATTTTGGTATAGTTAAATAGAACAAAAATATATACAGATATAGAATCAAGGAGAATCAAAGTTATGAAGAAGAATCAGACACAGATTAAAAAATATGCGGCTGTGATCAGTATATTCTTAGCGGCAGTCATCGTAGGACTTTTTGTTTTCTTCTTTTGCATAAAACGTTCTGTTGAACAAAGATCAAAAACACGATGAGGAACAACGTGGTCAGACAGAGTGAGCATTTAAGAACAATATTAGATATTCAATATGATTACTTAAATGGATTAGCAGAAGAGATTGGCAAGACAGACCATCTGTTAGCAAAGAAGAATATGAATTTGATCAAGTCGATCACAAAACATACAGATTTTGGTGGGACTGCATTGATCAAGCCAAATGGGGATGCTCATTATGACAATGGATTGATAAAGAATTTATCGCATCGAAGATATTTTAAAGAAGTGATCAGTGGAAAAAGAACATTAAGTGATCCATTAGATAGTAGTATTTCTGGATCAACAAGAGTTGTGTTAGGAGTTCCGATATATAACAGCAAACACAAAGTGATCGGAGCTCTTGGAGGTTCTTATGACGTAACAGCTCTAAGTCGCATGCTGTTTGAAGATCTTTTTAATGGACAAGGATGCAGTATGATCATTGCGCAAAACGGAGAAATCATTGTATTTGAAGGAGATACATCTTACTGGAATCTTGATTATAGAGATAATTTCTATAAATATTGTTGCAAATGGATCATCAAAGACAAAGTAACAGTGAAGAAGATCAAACAGGATTTTAAAGAAGGAAAAGAAAATCTTGTAACGGCAGACAGCAAGAAAGAAGGGACAAGAAGACATTACTTTGCATATATGCCAATGGGGGTCAATGGTTGGATACTCTGTTATGCATTACCAGAACAGGCAGCACAACAGTCATATAACTTCATTGAACACTACGAAATAAGCTTTATGATCGTATTTATTGTTTTGGTGACCTTATTGATCCTGTATATTGTTTATGAGAATCATACAAGGAACAAAGAATTACTGAAATATGCACAAACTGACGCATTGACAGGATTATATAACAAAGAAACGACTGAGCAGTTAACGGATGAACTTTATCAGAAGATGAGAATAAGTCCCATGCATTTTTTGATTTTGGATGTGGACTGTTTTAAGCAGATCAACGATATCTATGGACATGCAGTCGGGGATATCGTGTTACAGAAATTCGGGAAACTTCTAAAAGGCACTTTCCGTGAAGGAGATATATTAGGAAGGATCGGTGGGGATGAATTCGGAGTCATTATGAAGAATATCCAGACAAAGGATATAGCAATGAAGAAAGCAGGAGAAATTGCTGGCTAAAACACAAGCATACAAGATCGATGAATTGAAAGGAAATAATATCTCCATCAGTATCGGGATCAGCACAGCCCCACAAGACGGGGACTGCTACATGGATCTCTATAAACGCGCCGATCAGGCACTTTACCAGGCAAAACGAAGTGGAAAAGCAAGAGTGTGCAACTATTTCTCATGAAAATAGTCTTTTACCAATTTTACTACAGTTCCAGATAGAAGGAACAAAGCGATCAAGTTCGGAATCGCCATCAGACCGTTGAATGTTTCTGCGATACTCCAAAGCATTCCAAGGTCTACAGTAGCACCAAGGATCGCAACTAACGAATATACTAACATAAAAGGTTTAATAACCTTAGAAGAGAATAGAAACTCAATACAACGAGCTCCATATAATCCCCATCCGATAATGGTTGAAAATGCAAAACAACATAACGCAACTGCAGTAAAGATGGAGATCCAGTTACCATAAGTAGAAGTAAATCCACTGATCGTAAGTTCAGCACCAGCATCCGCACCAAATCCAATTGGAATTCCACTGCAGAGGATGACCAAAGCTGTCAATGTACAGATTAAGATCGTATCAGTAAATACTTCAAAGATACCAAGAAGTCCCTGCTTTACAGGCTCTTTCGTATCAGCACAGGCATGAGCGATCGAACCTGTACCAAGTCCGGCTTCATTTGAGAAGATGCCTCGTGCGACACCTTTTTTCATACTCATAAAGAAACTTCCAACAATACCACCAGTCACAGAAGCAGGATGGAAAGCTCCGTTAATGATAGAACCAAAAACAGCAGGAAGCTGATCGATATTTAAAACAACAACACCTAAGGCAAAGAAAATATAAATAAATGCCATAAAAGGTACTAATCTTTCAGCTACCTGTCCGATTCTTTTGATTCCGCCAAGTAAGATCAATGCCACAAGAATTGCAACAATGATACCAATGATCAGATTCGTAGTTCCAACAGAAGACTGACTGATCACGTGGAAATTCAACAAAGCAGAATTGATTGCTGTTGTGATCGTATTTACCTGAGTAGCATTTCCAGTTCCGAATACTGTTAAAACTCCGAAAGCAGAGAATAGTACAGCAAGAAAATGCCAGTTTTTGCTAAGACCATTCTTGATATAGTACATAGGACCACCAACATAATCCCCTTCTTGGTTACGTTCTCTGAAGTGAACTGCAAGTGTTACTTCGGAAAATTTCGTACACATTCCAAGAATAGCAGAAATCCACATCCAGAAAACAGCACCAGGACCACCGATTGCGATTGCACCGGCAACTCCGGCAATATTTCCAGTTCCGACTGTGGAAGCGAGTGCAGTACAGACTGCCTGAAATGGAGTCATAGATCCGTCGGATGCATCTTGCTTCTTAAAGACACGACCAAGCGTTTCCTTCATTGCATAAGGAAATTTACGGATCTGTAAAAATTTTGTTTTGATCGTTAACAGTAATCCGACACCAATGATGCAGATCATGGCTGGAACACCCCAGATAAAGTTGTTCACGGCACTGTTAACTGATTGTATAAGCTCTAACATAAATCAAACCTCTTTCAAATTTCTTTTATTAATTTGTATCTGTTCTTATATAATAGATATTTACTCATTAAGATCCATGTTACCTTAAGGTGACATGGAACATGAACAGACACAAGTGCAATCATATCATATTTACAGAAAAAAGTACAGAATCTAATCTTGACAGAGAATTAATAGATATCTTCTATAGATTTATGAAAAAAATCTAACTTGTAAAATATGTAAATAAGGACTAAACTTATATTCATAATTACGTGTAGACTTGGAGGATGAAAGATGGAGAATGAAAAACCAATACTAAGAGGAGAGCTTGCATTGATGGCAGCAATCGTGATCAATAGTTTTAGTGTAGTACTGATGCTGTATTCAGGTTCTGGAATTTCGGCAATCTCAAGTGTACCTTATGCATTTTCGGAAGTATTTAAGGAGTTATCACTAGGTACATGGACATATATATTTCAGGGAGCATTAGTGTTAAGTCTAATGATCCTAAGAAGAAAGTTTGTACCATCTTATTTATTCAGCTTCGTTGCAGGATTTGCGTTTAGTGAATTATTAGATGTCAATGAATTATGGATTGGGATCCTGCCACAGACGATCCCATGCAGGATTGCGTATTTCCTGATCAGTTATTTCTTGTTAAGTATAGGAATTGCTTTAGAGAACAGATGCCAGCTTCCGATCATTCCAACGGATTTATTTCCAAGAGAATTATCAGAAATCATTGACAAACCATATGCAAGGGTTAAGATCATATTTGATGTTTTATGTCTTGCCACAACTGGGCTTTTAACATGTCTGATGCTTGGATATTTAGATGGATTAGGTATTGGAACGATCGTTGCTGCATTTACGATGGGTAAAATGGTTTCGATCACAGGCAGTTGGATCGATCAGAGAGTTACTTTTGCATCGGTCTTAAGTAAACAGCGATATAGGGAATTAAGAGAATAGAAATAAGAAAGATGATGAAACAAGATAGAACGGGTGATAGTTTTGAAACAATATATTTTGAATGATTATATTACAGACGATGTCAGAATGGTAAAGCCAATGATGGAAATCAATGGTTTTAAAGTAAGGCCAGGATTTTTTGATCTAAACGGAGCATCAGAATTTTCATGTGGAGTGAATTTTACAGTGCATACGAGCATGGAACATCATGTGATCTGCTATTATTTCATCCAGGAGAAGAAGAACCATATGCAATCATTCCATTTCCAGAATCATATAAGATCGGAGATGTCTATTCTATGATCGTTTATGATCTGAAATCCGAAGATTTTGAATATGCTTATCGTGTGGATGGACCATATGATGAACAAAAAGGATTACTATTTGATAAAACAAAAGTTTTGTTAGATCCATATGCTCAGGCGGTTGCAGGACAGGAAGTCTGGGGACATAAAAGAACCAGAACGTATCATGCAAGAGTGGTAAGAGATAGTTTTGACTGGGGTGTACAGCCACAGTCAACCAGAGAGATGAGTGATCTGATCATTTATGAGTTACATGTCAGAGGATTTACAAATCATTCATCCTCAGGAGTCAAACATCCAGGAACTTTGCAGGATTAAAAGAAAAGATCCCATATTTAAAAGAATTAGGGATCAATGCGGTAGAATTGATGCCGATCTTTGAATTTGACGAGATGATCAACGCAAGAGAAGTGGATGGGAAACAACTTGTTGAATATTGGGGATATAATACGGTTGGATTTTTTTCACCAAATGCCAGTTATACAGCTGCTGAGGAAGTCAATAATGAAGGAAAGGAATTAAAAGAATTGATCCGTGAACTTCATGAAAATGGAATCGAAGTTATTCTGGATGTTGTATTTAATCACACTGCAGAAGGAAATGAAAATGGACCATTCTTCAGTTTTAAGGGATTTGACAACAATATCTACTATTTATTAACTCCAGAAGGTAATTATTATAATTTTAGTGGATGTGGGAATTCTCTAAATTGCAACCATCCAGTAGTACAGCAGATGATCCTTGAATGTTTAAGACATTGGACGGTTCATTATCGTGTAGATGGATTCCGATTTGATCTTGCAAGCATTCTTGGACGAGATGAAGATGGAATGCCAATGAATAATCCACCATTACTAAAAAGTCTGGCCTATGATCCACTTTTAAGGAATGTAAAACTGATCGCAGAAGCATGGGATGCAGGTGGATTATATCAGGTAGGAAACTTCCAGCCAGCAAACGATGGGCAGAATGGAACGGACAGTACCGTGATACGATGCGAGGCTATCTAAAAGGTGATTTCTGGGAAGCTAACAGTGCTGCATGGAGAATTTGTGGTTCAGGTGACTTGTATGGCGGATATTACTCTGATGGAAACAGTAATTACGCTGGATACAATTCCTGTATCAACTTCCTCACATGTCACGATGGATTTACAATGTATGATCTCTATTCTTACAATAATAAACATAATGAGGCAAATGGTTGGAACAATACCGATGGGGCAAATGACAATCGAAGCTGGAATTGTGGTATGGAAGGAGATACAAAAGATCCGGAAGTACTCAAATTACGTTACCGCATGATCAGAAATGCTTGTGCTATCTTAATGTGCAGCCGTGGAACGCCAATGTTCTTCTCAGGCGATGAATTCGGAAATACGAAGTTTGGAAATAATAACAGCTACTGTCAGGATAATGAAATCTCATGGATTGATTGGAGCTTATTAGAGAAGAATAAAGACTTATTTGAATTCTTTAAATTTATGATCGATTACCGAAAAAAACATCCAGTTATCCGCAAGAAACTGGACAATGCAGTTTGTGGAATGGAAGCAATGCATGCACACGATGTTAATGCAGAACGTATGGAAGTACCACAAAATGCAAAAACACTGGCAGTAAGCTTTGCAGGATATGACCGCAAAAAAGGAAAAGACGATCTTGTATATGTAGCAGTCAATGCTTATTGGGAAGAAGTAAAGATCACACTTCCAAACCTTACAAATCATGGAGCATGGTACTTAAGTGTGGATACTTATGGAGATGATAAAGGAAAGTATTTCTATCAAGAAGGAGAAGAGATTCGCATTGATCGTGAATATGTGATGAAACCTCGGTCTATTGTGGTGTTTACTGGACGAGAAATTTTAAGATAAATTTTAAATTTGTATGTTGGTCAACTGTAGATTTTGAGTATATGATAAAAACTAAAGAAGCAACCGAAAGCGCAGCGGTGGAATTTTGCTCACATTTTGAACAAATCGCTGATCCGCCCAATTTCCTACGAAAACTCGCGTTGAAAGTTACTGAACCCAGTAGTCTTTGACGCTCAGACATTCGTCCAATTGGGCTGCGAATTTGTTCAAAATATGGCAAAATTCCAATGCTGCGCTTTCGGTTGCTTCTTTAGTTTTTATCATATACCAGAAGTCTAAAGTGTGGACAATTATAAGATTGGAAAACTTATGTAGGTGTGTATGTTGAATGTTATTGTTTTCAATTTATGTAGTGGCAGACAGATATTATTATTGTCAATACAGTAAAACATACATTCTCTATGTGGAGGTTTGAATAGTGTTCTGTTGTATGGGATATAAATAAAAGAAAAAGAAAG
>ENA-OQCS01001633-OQCS01001633.1-human-gut-metagenome-genome-assembly--contig:-NODE-1633-length-11099-cov-2.130879_pt1 | contig 11099 bp, 14 predicted proteins | sample MGYA00242757_ERZ504575 | MGnify/ENA primary metagenome ERZ504575 (study PRJEB26092, sample SAMD00036297) | human gut metagenome | host: Homo sapiens | study: EMG produced TPA metagenomics assembly of... | reverse complement strand
CAATGTATTCAGATTCGAGCTGGGATCTCGATCACTTCCCATCAGCCCGTCACCATTGGATCAAGGACCTCATCGTAAGGATGACTGAGAACATAATCCTCTTCGTTAAAAGCATCTACGATCGTATTGACCTTATGCTCCGCGTTATATTCCTCAGCCTCCTGCCAGAGCTTTTCGTACTGGTCATCCGACAGATCACTGACGGATTCATTGTACTTGGTTACAAGCTGCGCGTTTCGGTACTCATTCCAGTAATTACTGATCGTTGGGTAAGTAAAGATACCCGCACCGACGAGAAAAAGTAATATGATAAATATGTTAATAACTATAGAACCTTTTTTCTTCTTTTCTTTTGCCATAATCTATTTTTTACCGCCTTTATTCGCTCGCCTCTTCAGCTTTGTTTCCTTTAAGTATAACACAAAAATAAAGAGTGCGGTAACGGATAGACCAACAAATACCCAAAGAAGATAATTTGTGTGAAGACTGCTTCCACTGAGCACTGTCTTCTCTTCTTTGACTTCCTCTTCTACATAAGGTACTCTGTGACCACGAACCAGAAGTCGTTCTGTATTTACTCCATAAGGAGTACAGGTTAAAAGAGTTACTAAATCCTGCCCATCTTCTACTGCAAGAGCAGAAGTGTCTTCCGGCTTAACAACCGAAATCTTGTCTACTTCATAACATAAGGTTTCATCTAATACATGGAGCAGAAAATGATCTCCTGGTTTCATCTGATCCAGATCTGTAAAAAGTGATGCACTCGGAAGTCCACGGTGTGCAGAAATAACAGCATGTGTATTTGCTCCACCAACCGGAAGAGAACTTCCCTCCAGATGACCTGCACCCTTGTTCAAAACCTCTTCTTCCGTTGTGTGGTAGATCGGGATTTTGATATTGATTTTTGGTATCTCCACACTTCCCATCATCTCATCACCAGCAATGTTCAGTGTATTCATATAGACCGGATCTACTCCACTTGACTCAGCAAGTGCAAAAGAGTCAGGAAGAACACATGGAAGTAAGGCTTCGTTATAGTCTTCTGCTTTTTTACGCTCTGCATCATAGTCAATTCCTTCTGCTGCTTCCTTTTCAGAAACCACCTGCTCATAACCACTGATCAACTGTTTCTGTCTGTAGTTATTCCATTGATTGGCTACAAAGGGATACAGCAGCAAGGACAAACCAGCTAAAAATATGATGCAAATTACTAAATTGCCTGCTTTTTTTTTTCATCCGAGCTCTCCTTGCTGTTGTATTATTTTTTTATGAATCCGGGGCAAATGCCCCGGATTCGATATTGCTTGGTTATAAACAATCACGAATGATTATTTGTTTGTTCTTTTGCGGCTTGCAAAGAATAAGCCAGCTGCTGTAACCATGATCAGGCATCCAGCGATTGTGAAGATTGTAGTACCGATACCACCTGTGGATGGAAGAGCGGAGAGTTTGCTATCCGGAACATTAATTTCAATATTCTCATTATTCTCACCTGCTGATATTCTAGCATTAGGAATGTTATTATTAATAGAATATCCTTCTGGTGCAAGCGTTTCAGTAATCTTATAAGTGCCTGCTCCAAGACCTTTTAATAAAACTTTTCCATCAGCACCAACAGTGACCTCAGTTACTTTTGTTTTTCCTTCTGGAATTTCAGTATCCTCTGTGTATAAAGTATATTTACCTGCTTCTAATTCTACAAATTCAAGAGATTTATCCGCTTCACCATCTACAGTCTTCACAATTGAGAATTTAGCTCCTGTCAATGGATTTCTATCTTCTACCTTCTCTTCATTTGTAGTTTTGTAAATTGTAAGACTACCAGAACGTCCAATTACTTCAGACGGATCACTATCATAATTGCTAGTAGCCTCATTCTTATAAGAGCCATCATCACTTGTGACTACTGCCGTTACTTTAACTCTAACTGCTTGAGCTGCATGCTCATTGCTCTTTCCAATATAAGTGTCCTTGAAAGCAACTGTTACTTCTGTATTTTTTTCATTTAAGCCTGTTACTGTATAGTTCTCTGCCCCAACCGGTGTTCCGCCAACCGTTACTTCAACTGCTGTAATCTTCATACCAGTTGGTTTATCTTTAATAGTAAATGTTCTATTTATATTTTTTGGATCATAACTTGGAAATACAGTATCAATATTGAACTCAACTGTATCGCCTTTCATTACAAATGCCTGATTTGTATTCACTAAGCTCTTTACAACAGTGTATTTTTCACCTTTTGCATTAACCTTTGCATCAATCGGTTTAATAAGATTATTGTTTTCACCATAATCATATGTAGCAGCACCCATTACTGTATAAGATGTTGTGTTACCACTTGCTGTTATTAAATATGCGCCCACTTCGAGTCCTGTAAAATCAACACTTGAATCATTTATTTTAGTTTTTGTAGCAGTAGGTGTTGTTGGTAAATATTTTTTATATAACTCTTCATAATTAATTACAGCTGGTTCTACTTCAAGATTAACTAATGTAGAATCCTTTTTTAATGCCTCTCCTACCCAATCTGATACTTCCCATTTACTCTGCGCATCGTTAAATTTAACAACCTGATAAATACTCACTGTTGTATTATCATTTGGTGTCAATTTGTCAACTGTAATTGTTGCTGTATTAGGTTGTGCTGCAAATGTTGGAATACTCATTGCGAGTACCATGGCCAGTGTTAATAACACTGCAAAGATTTTTCTCATCTTCTTCATAATCTTGTCTCCTTTTCATTATCGGGCTTTGCCCATTTTTTTATTGTTCTTATGCGGGATAATTACGTTTTTTTGTGGCAAGGAGCCACTGAAAAATCAATCGTTACAATTATTTTCCCAGCACCTCCCTGCATTTGTTTTTATATAAGATCCATGCGGCTGCAGACATAAGTACCATGCCGCCGATCATATACCAGTAAATTCCGCTACCACCAGTTGATGGGAGTGAGTAGAGCTTAATGTTTTCGATAAAAAATGCTCCATCCTTGCTTTTAACAACATCTCCATTTAATTTTACTTCAACTGACTGATCATCATTTACTAGAACCTGCCATACATTGGCAGAAAGTGAATATCCATCTGGTGCTTTTGTTTCTTTCAGAACATATTTTCCAGGAACTAATTCATTCACTGTTGCTCTTCCATACGAATCAGTCTTGATCTTGTCAGTTACTAGGTTACTTTCCTTATATGTGTAGTCATCATTTGCTGTATAAAGTGCAAATTTTGCATTTTTCAGAAGATGTTCTTTATTATTTTTTTCAACTTTTATCAGATTCAAGTTTGTAACAATCTTTGTATTTGTAATTGTCTGAGTAATCATTGTTCCATCTTCTGATACTGCTTTTTCATCATAAGACACTTATATTTTGTATCGGTATTATTTGCTTTTGCCACAATAATGTTATTTGCTTCTACTTTGACATATCCTTTACCATTGATTGTAAATTCTGCATTTTCATTTACTGTTACCGGTCTAAGCTCATAAACCAAATCAGATGAACTCACATTTCTAAAAACATCACTGTATTTATTATTTTCACTCAGTTCAACATAACTTGATGCTGTTCCATCCGCTTTATAAAGTCCTGCATATATAGAACTGTGCTTTATACCTCTATCTGACCATACTTTATTAACTGTCAGATCTACTTTTAATGTGTTTGTTATTATTACATGAGCATCCTTTCCAAGCAATCTTTCCGTCAGAACCTGTTACTGTACCACGATCACATGAACCATCTTCAACTTTTTATCGGATCCTTATATTTGAATCATCATGTTAATTTCGTTTACCTTGAACTCAGTTCCTGAAAGAAGTTGATCAATTACAATCGTCTCATCCGGTGCTACGTCAGATATTATTCCCTGAGAACTAGCATTTCCTTCTCTAAGAAACTTGCCAGCTTTATTTATGACTTCATATCTTCCATCATAAGGGATAAACTGCCCATTCTGTCCTGTAAGATATACTTCAAAGCTGAATTTATCTGTAGTAGATAACCCATTCATCTGCTTGGTAATCTTTAGTTTGTTCAAATTCTTTGCATTACAGGTGTTTTTAAATTCTACCCTTGCTGCATTACCAGCAGTTTTCTCTTCACTTTGTGCCAAGTAAGTTTCAGTTTGCTCTGGTACCTTACCGTTGGATGTTTCAACTAGCTTTCCATTCAAATCGTGATATGTTACTTCCCAGTCTGTAATGTCAACCTTATCAAATTGATCCGAAAGGATACCAACTTCTTCCGCATAGAACTGGAGTCCTGAATCAATCCCCTCGAATACCGCTGATTCTCCTGCCTTTAAAGTAAATATATTATTTGCTCCCACATATCTTACTTCATCTGTAAGAGAATCATTTTTCTTAACTCTGTATGGTGTTCCTTCTGGAATTGCATTATACTGAACCGGCTCCTGCTTTCTGTCTTCTTCATCTTCAAGATATGCTTTGAACTGAAAATCAGTACTTGTATACTTTTCTTTATCTGAATTTGCAAGACTTTTTACTATTTCAATAGAATTCGTTGGTCTTGGTGGAAGATTAAATTTAATTGAACAGTTTGAATCACCTCTCCACGCTCCATATAGAAGAGTTTCAATGAATGACTGGTATAATCTGCAAATGTATCACTATCACTATTAAATACACTCCCTAATGTTGGATTTGACTGGTTATTTACGTATACTTCACCATTTGCAAAATTGATACTTCCTGTTGCCCTCTCATGGACACCTCCAAGATCAAGCACCAATTGTTATCTATAAATACCCAGACATCATCATCACCAGAGAAACTAAATACCATATCCTGTCCATTAATTTTACCATTTTTCGGTTGTAAGAACTCAAAAGATATCATCATACCAAAAGCAAATTTATTCTGAGATGCACCATCATCCCAAGAAGAATATGGCATGAATGAAGCAACGTGACGATTTCCCTCACCTTTGTCTTTACTTCTCTCATATACTATAAAATTCTTTTCCGTATTCCTACTACTATCAATATCATAATATGCATAATTCTTATCGCTATCATAGCTATATGTTCCTGTCCTTGAATCATATGAAAACAGATGATTCAATCCTGTAACATATGTATGTGGTATAACCTTATCCCAGGTACCATCAAAAAGGCCGTTTAATGATGTACCATTACCATTTTTTAATACCGGATATCCATCCTTAAGATATCCTTCTACTAAATTCTGTTTTACCGCTTCACTTCCTGTATAATCTGCGCTACCAAATTGAAAAGAACCTTGATAATTCTGGTTTTCAGAATAATTTGCCATACTGATATTGATAAGATTTCTAGTATCAGCTGTCTTTATTGTTTTTGGAACCTCTCCTTTAGCATCTGCTGTATAAATAAATTTCACAGGATTACTTCCAACATCCATCCAGTTTTCACCATCTTCACTATACTGTATTGGTGAATTACTTGAACTTGATTCCCGTCTTAGCTTTGACTTCAACTGATTCTTCTCCGATTCCTACAACTGTACGTTCATATGTATAGTTATTTCCGCTCAATCTCTTGTCACTGTCTTTTACACTTGTCGGAATTATATCATTTGCACTTGTTGTATATAAGATATCTATATTTGTCAAATTTACTGTTGATTGTCCTGATGCATTATAACGTTATTCCGTTTTCTGAATAAAGGTTTGCCTTTTTTGTTAGTTCTGCATTTGAATAAACAAATATAACAGTCTGACCAATTTCCAGGTTTCTATAAGTTGTATCTCCTTTATACTGATACTTCATAACTCCACTATTGGAATCTTTTTCTTTTCTTCCCATAAGTTTCGTTACTTTATTGCTATCTACCAGACTATATTCATCTCTTGATGTTGTTGCAATGTATGCGCCTATAAAGCGATATGTTGTTTCACTTTCATAAAGTTGATACATTTCTTTATTTATTCCACTTGATGTAATAGTGCTCATGTATAGAACCGGGTTAGTATCTTCTGTTTCCAGAACCAGACTATTTGTTGCATTTACTGAATTCTTCAAATCAGTATATGTACTACCATTCTGTCCATTCTGTCTTACCAAATGTATTATTTTGTTAAAGTTAAATTCTTCTATATTTCCGCTTTTTCTTTTCCATGTGATTGTAAATACTGAAAAACTCTCTGTATTGAATTCTGCTTTTTGAATTTCACCATCTGTAGTAGTTTCAACGTTTGCCTGTCCCTGTTCTGTCATATTAACAACGTCTTGAACTTACCATTCTGATCTTCAACAAAATGCATGACATCAATATTTGTATTTTTTTCTTCATTAACTTCTTCATCAACAGATACGACACTGATTTCTGATACGGTTGCCGGTACGGATGGTTCTGTGTAGTGCATGGAAACTTTTACGGAACCATCAACTGGTTCTATTTTATTTCCTTCACTGTCCTGGAAGTAAATATCGTATGCCAGGAAACCTGCGATTTCGTATCCATCTTCCTCAGCTTTTTCATTAAGCTTTGTTTCTGTTTCTGCGTACTGGTCAGGGTCTGTTTCCTGTACGATAGGAGTTACAACAAACTCTGCATTTCCTGGAAGAACATCTTTTGCAGCTGTTGCAGTTACAACCACATTGCCGATTGTCTGAGAGTAGGTTACTTCGTCTTCGACCTGAACGTCTGCTTCTTCTTCATTTGCATCTTCGTTTTCTGTACCCTGCTCTTCAGTCTCAACAACTTCCGCCATATCGCTTCTTACATAAGCTTCTGCTTCTTCGTAGGAAACTTTGTACCAGGTGAATTCATCTTCATCAGTTACTGTTTCAATAAGTGGAAGCTGAGTGTCTGTATCTACGGTTGCAATCACTTCTGCTTCTGTGGAAGGAGTTACGCGAAGATTAACTTCGTCTGCGATGACGCGGATCATTTTGGTCTGTTCCTGATCCGGTGCTTCTTCCGGATTCTGTTCTTCCTCAGAGTTTTCTACATTATTCTCTGTGTTGGTTTCTTCTTCGTTCTCTTCGGTATTTTCGGTGTTGGTGTCTGTATTAACTTCTTCGTTATTTACTTCACCGTTTTCTTCTTTATTCTCAGTGTTTTCATTATCATCTGCTGCCGGTGTGCTGCTCCATACAAATGTATATGCTGCGGTAGCTGCTGACTGGAAAGCTGCTTTTGTGAGCTGTCTGCTTTCATTTGTTTCAACTGTAAGCTTGTCCTCTTCGGCTTTGAGCTCTGTCAGTTCCAGTTCGGAAGTTTCTTTGTTGGTTCTGATCATGGCTGCTGTCACTGTAGATGCTGCCGGGTCTGTCAGTTCCGGTGAAGAAGCTTCTTTATAAATAAAGCTGTAAGTAACTTTGTCGGACGGTTCAACCGGGTTGCCATCTGCATCTGTAAAAGATACGTTGTAAGCAAGGAAGCCGTCGAGGTTTTTGCCCTGGCTCTGAAGCTGCTCTGTAATCTTGGCTGCCAGTTTGTTGTACTGGTCTGTCAGCTCAGCATCTTCGGTGTTGTTCTCGACTGCTTTGACGATCATCTGTGTTCCGTTTGGAAGGACACCTGCAGGAGCTTCGGCCTTGACCTCGATTGTTTCGTTTTTAAGCTTTACGATACAGCTTACAGGCTGTGCTGCTTCTTCGGTTGGAGTGCTGCTCTCGGATGTTCCATCTGTGAACATGTTCTCGCCTGATGAGAAGTCGGCATCGCTGGAACCGAAATCATCAGATTCGCTGTATGTTTCGGCCGAACCCTCTTCCGATTCCGATTCAAAATTCACATCTGTGCCGAGATCGTCTCCTGTATCTTCGGATGTATCAGCTGCTGCGGAATCCTCCTCAACTTCTACCATGTCTACCATGTCATCGAAGGAGCTTGCCTGAGATACATAGTCTGTATTTATTAATACAGTGGAGCAGAACAGCACGATTGCAAACATCATACTGAGCACCCGACATGTCAGGCTTCTGTTCTGATTCCGTTTCCTTTTTTTGAATTTTTTATTATTTTCTCTTTTCATATTAACATCCCCTATTATATGCATGATGATAATAAAAAATTATCGTTAACTGCTTCACGTACAACTTATTTAAGATTTAACGACATTATAACAGGTGAACTGTTTCGTCACCTATTTCGTCAGCCGCTTTCAGCAACATTTTTAGTACTATTTTGACAATTTTCTATTATTTTGAGTAAATCGAGCTCGCTGTTGAAATCTTCCCGCTCGTTGTTTTTCATATGATAGACACTTCCCTGCCATGTAGCGTTCTGACGGTATCTGACATATACAGCCAGGGTGTCTATGCTTCCTCTCTGTTCAAGGATCTGTTCACGGTTGCTGACCTCTGTAAAAGAGATTCTTTTTGCATTTGCTGGTTTCTGCTGTTTGTCTTCGTATGTCCGCAGCTCTGTTGATGACTGAGGAAAGTTCAGCTCGTTCATGAATCGCTCCATATAGCGGAAGAGTTCATGAATACTTCGGAAGAATATAGGATCTTACTGTAATAACAGTAAAATCTTCCGGACCTTTCTACTCCGTCTATGTTGTCTATGCAGACATTTACGATATTGGAAGCAGAAATGTTGAGCTTTTCTTTCATCATTCATCCACCTCCAGTGCTCCATCAATCAATCTGATCAGTCAAGTGCACTCCTGAAACTTTTTCTTTTTATTGGCTTCTGCCCAGTCACCTCACCCTGCCATGTGGCATTGTCACAGTGACTCACATGTATTACAAATGTCCCTGTATGTTTTTTTTGCCTTTTTCCATCTGCTTTGCTTCCTCCGTCAAGATCCGATCACGGTATTTTTGTTTTTAACCACACGATAACACGCACTTATTTCAGAGTATTTTATTATAGCATCGGGGGTATTTCTTCAACTGTTTCGTGATTCTGCTTTTTGAACATTTTTTCATATTTTTTCGACAATGTTTCTGATAATTTGCGAGGGGGGCTGAGATTTTGGGGGGACGGGAGATTTCCGGGCGCAAAAAAACCGGAGGGGATCTCCGGGCTGAATAGTTTTACTTCTATATTAATTATTAATGTTGTTTGTTTTAGTCGTTGCAGACCTCACCGAGTGAAGCAACGTAGTAGTCGATTGATACGTTCTTGCGGCGGGTGAGTCTTTTGTTGAATTCTTTGTTGATTCGTTTTGATACGAGTGTGCAGTTTTCCTGGGTTATCCCTATCAGCATTACGAGATACTGCTGGATGTTGTATCGGGTGTAAAAATCGCCTTTACGGACTGCTTTCTGAATGGACTCGCGGAGAAGTTCTGAATAGTATTTCTGATTTTCGTCGTCTGTCTCGATATTTATAAAGTTCAGGGTGCAGAGCATCAGGAATACGGACATGCCGGTTCGTTCCATCATCGGCCGAACACGTGGTAAACGTCCACAAAGCTTGGATAGGTGCAGTAGTAAGCGCCTTCGATGGATTCTTTTTCGCGGAGGCGGTACTTGATGTCTTCGATTGCGCCTGCTGCCTGTGAGGTTCGCTCTCCCATAAGTTTGAATCGCTCGAGCATTCCGGCGGATGGTGACAGGCCGAGTTCGTCGAACATCAGCTTGGTTGTTCTTTTGTAGACATCGAGGCCGTCTTTGTAGCGGGACATTCCGATGAGGCTGTCGATTTCCCATATCTGCCAGTCATAGAATGGTAGATTTCGGCTGCGCTGTGTGCGACACGGTAGAGTTCTTCGAATTTTTCTTCGGTTTTCAGGTAGTGGCACAGTTCTTCGACACAGTCGAAATACATATCTCGACATGCGATGTTTTCGACTGCCGCCCAGTCCTCGCCCATCATATCCGGGAGGAATTCTCCGGTGTAGAGTTTCCATTGCTTTGGTGTTAGATTTCCATTTTGGTCTTTTGGGATTTTTCGTGACGTGCTGATTCGATCGTCTGCTTGAAGTTCGCATACGTCTACTGAAGTTTCGATATCCGGGTCCCAGGTACACATTCCACCATTTATATTGATGTAACTGCTTTCCGGAAGCCCCGCTGCGGTGAGCTGCTTTCGGAGCCTGAATATTGTGTTGTTGAGGCTGCCGTTTTTATTTTCGACATCGCTTCGGCCATACAGGGCATCGATGAGTGCTGCTTTGGAGATTCCTCCATCCTGTGTATGTAGAAGTAATAATTGAAACAGCTGTGTGGTCTTTGATACATTGTTACGGTCCAGGACCAGTTCTTTTCCTTTATATTCCAGTGTAAATCCACCTAACATTCGAACTTTCAGTATATTTTTCATACTTTTCTCCTTCAACAGATATTGTGCTCTGTTTCTTGTCTTTTCATTTTGATTAGACTTATCCTTATTTAGCATATCATTCAATACGTTAAAGTTCTACCACCAAAATACACAAAAAAGACTGTTATTATTATTCAATCCGCTAATAACAACAGTCTTTTAAGCTCTATCTAGCAGATAATTCCTTTGCTATCTCATCTATTTTTTCCTGAGTATAACCGGTATACTCTTTTATCTTGTCCATAGTTTCATGATTCATAAGCATTTTCTCAATCAGCTCTCTTCGTCCAAATTCAATTCCCTCCTGTTTTGCTTCCTCCCGTAATTCATCAATTGCAAGACACATACTTGTTTCCTCCTTTTCTTCATTGAATTTCAGTTTTGAGTTAGTAAGTGTATTCAGCATGACTACCGTTTCTGTCTTCATGTTCTGAAATCCGTCATCGGTTTGGATCAGGTCAACCAGTTTTTCTTTTTCCTTCGAATATTTGATATACAACAGTACTTCCCGCAGATCTGTGTGAAAACGGTTGATTTCTCTGTTACGACCGAACGGCCGAAGATAATAAGATACAGTTTCCTGTAAAGAACAAAAAGAAATGTGATGCTTTGTTATATTTTAGCACAATATGCTCCGCAAGTCCACGAGAACATTTTGCTCTTTTTTCGACATAAAAAACAATCCCACCGCAATTGTTGTAGGATTCTTAATATCAACTTGGTGATAGGCATCTGCAAATTCATATCCAGCAAGTTGTGGATGCTTCCAACCCCGACCAGGCATCTGCAGCTCCAATACTAGCAAATTGCAGATGCTTCCGATCCTGACCAGGCATCTGCAAATCCAATTCCAGCAAGTTGCAGATGCTTCC
>ENA-OQCS01001632-OQCS01001632.1-human-gut-metagenome-genome-assembly--contig:-NODE-1632-length-11100-cov-2.643944_pt1 | contig 11100 bp, 14 predicted proteins | sample MGYA00242757_ERZ504575 | MGnify/ENA primary metagenome ERZ504575 (study PRJEB26092, sample SAMD00036297) | human gut metagenome | host: Homo sapiens | study: EMG produced TPA metagenomics assembly of... | reverse complement strand
GAAACACCAGTCCACAGCATCTTATATATCATAACCATACCTGTAGAAAAGGTAAAGAATGGTTATGATGGAAATAGCATACAGACCTTGGAGAGGGTCTATAAATACTACTACTTTATAATACGAGTTGAGGAAATTGTGTGGATTACAGAGTCTTCTATTGAGGGAGTACAAAGTGAGATGGAAGAGGCGTTGAATGCGTTGTTGAAAAAACGTGGATGTGAATATAAAGTACGATTCGTATGCTTTCCAATGGAAACATATGAGGAAGATGTTGCAGAATATTTAGAGAACAATTCTGCTGATATTATTTACAGCAATTTGCGCGTCGTAGGAGATGACAGTAATCAGTATTATTCATTCTATAAAAACGGATATTTGCAAAATTTAGAAAAAATCAGAGAAGATGAAAAATTTTATGATGCGTATTCGGAAAAAACATGGGAGCATATGGAAATTAACGGCGAAATCTATGGGATTCCATCATATAGTTATGAGGGAAACGGTTTGTATTATGTGTTTAATCAACAATATTTGGATAAATATAATGTAGACATATCGCAGGTTACAGGGGATTTGCAGACATTGTATCCGATTTTGACGGAACTGTCGGAAAAAGAAAAAGATAACAAAGCGTTCGTGCCGCTACATTCTTATGAATATATGATTTATGCTCCTGAATATACAGAGATTTTAGATACAATCAGGGTAAAAGAAGGTATGGAAAAACCGATTGCAGAGAATTTACTGAATAATGAACAGGTGAAAGAATCCGTGTTGCTTCTTAACGAATTTCATAAAAATGGATTGCTGAAGGAGGGATCGGCAAATACGTTGGCAAATGGTAATTTCTTCGTGATGCTTATGTATGCAGATGATCCAGAGTTACTTCAAGAATATTTTGATACAATCTGCGAGGAAAATAATAAAAAACCACTCTCCTTAAAGTATGTAAAGATAGGAGAGCATTATCCCCCGCATAGAACAGGCGGAATGAACAGTGTGTTAAAAGGTGGAAACACAGAGAAAGCAATCGACCTTTTGAAAAGGACAGTTACAGATGAAGAAATCAGTAATCTTTTGAAATATGGAACAGAAGAGATGGAAGAAACACCGGCGATGCTTCAATGGATGTTTGGGAACGATCAGTGGAGCAAGGAGAAAAATGCAGTGAAAGAATCTTTAATCGCAGGATTTCAATTCGATGGAAGAGTTTACAAAGAACAGATAGATCAGCTTTCACAAATATATTACAGCTATTCAGAATTGTTCCGAGGTCTGTCAGAAAATCCGCAGGAAGATTATGAAAAAATGATGCAGGAAATGGAAGCGGCAGGAATTAACGCGATAACAGAAGAAGTAAATAATCAGTTGGATCAGTGGTATAACACGGTTCGATAAGAGGATTTGAAATTATTTTCGGGGCGTACGACCGAAAATGATCATAAATGAACAAAAAGAAAAAGATTAAAAAGGAGGACAAGAACATGACTAAGAGAATGAAACGAATTGCGGCATTGTTGACATGCGGGTTGGTGTTGGCAAGTGGAACAAGTGTGTATGCGGGAAATGCAGAAGGAACGCTTTTAGGGTATCCGATTTCACTAGAAGTATCAGTTAGAAAAGCGTCTGCGATGACGGCTGGAAGTTATCCGAAAACAACTATTTATCCTTATCGTTATGCTACAGGTGGAAGTGCAAACCAACTGATTCCAATGACAGCGGTTTCTGGGGGCGGTACGGCGAGCGTTTATGCTCCTGATGGATGGGATATTGGAAAGGCAGAAAGTTTGCATGAAAATGGTGGTGTCAAAGCATATTTAGTAGCATATCCATAAATTAAATTTAAAAATTTTTAGGCACAGGTATTTAGGCGCAGCTCTTAATATATAGTTGGGTATAAAAAATGATTAAAAATTAAATATTCAGCTGTTTTATAGTAAAATGCATAGCTTTGATTTATAATTAACAGAGAGATCTGGTTAAAAGACTTAAGGTGAAAAAGACTATAAAACAGCCTTACTGTATATGATTGATTTTTAGTAATCAAGGGGGAATACCGTTATGAAAAGAAGACGTTTTATATCATTTGTATTTGTATTAATCTTGTGCTTTGGAATGAGCGGATGTGGAAAGGAAAAGAAAACTACCGCACCTAATAAATTTCAATCAGATTATATGGAAGTGTGGGGTGGTACGACAGTAGAGGAAGGGGATTTTAGAGTTATAAACGGACTTTTATATTATATTGATTTTGAAACGATGGAGGGAATACCGATTTGTAATAAGCCGAATTGTCGTCATATATCATGGAAAGAAGATCGTAATACAAAATGTGATGCGGCAAATATAGATATTAGTACAGTATTTCCGTATGAAGGAAAACTATACGGATTTCGTTCTCTTTCTGATGGCGGCAGTGAATTGGTCGTATCTGATTTAGATGGGGGAGACTGGAAATCAAAGGGCATGTTTATTACAGCCGAAGAAATTTTTCAAGGCGGGGTTGTCGTGGGAAATCAGATGTTTTTTTAAAGGATGTAGTGGTAAGACCCGAAGATCATATCACAGAAATGAGAACGGATACAGTAATGTGCGTATTGAATTTTGATACGATGGAACTAAAAGAACTTCGCAGAGAAAAGGGTGTTTTTTCTATTCAATTTTTAGGAGGAACGAAAGATTATCAGATCTATTCAGTACAAGAAGATAATGGAATCAAATGCTATCAGTTGACTATGATGAAGAGGAGTCAAAAGAAATCTCTTTGAAAAACAGAACACAGTCTGTTGTAAAAGCAGATGAGACAGGATTTTATTATAATAGTGGAATTGATTATCCGAAAGAAGTATATAAACACGATCTTGAAACCAGTGAAAATGAAATTTGTATAAGTGAAGAGGAAGCGAAAGCAGCATTTGGAAAAGAGTATCTACAATTAATAATATGGGATGTTCGCGAAGATGGAATTCTATTTCATTTAGTGGATGAAAAAGAGGGGGACGTGTTTTGGGAAAGAATCAAAAAGTGGAGAAATAAAAAGACTTTACTTGGAAGAAAATTTGCCGAAAAAGAATTCTAGATTGAATAGTTTTATGTTTGGAACGGAAGACGGAATTGGTTTTTCTTATTTGCAATCTTTAGATTCGGATAATATCGAATGGTATGGATATATTAGCTGGGAAGATTTACTAGCCGGAAAGAATAATATAAAGACACTCGTTGAAACAAAATTTACGGGTGGGGGAAAACCGCTTGATGAGGAGGGAAATGTGATCGGAGAATAATATAAAAGTATTTATTGAACCCAAGTTGCCAGATTTAGGTTATCTATTGGATGAAAAGGAAGGAGAGAACAAAGTCATGAAGAAGAAGCATTTATTAGGAGTAATTCTATTTTTCTGTGTTGTTTTAGCTACGATAATTTTTGCTTTAGATCGCATGGATGTTATATCCGAAGGAGTGGCGCTTTTTATTAATGTATCACTCATGGCATTGTATTGGTGTATTGCAAGCATCCTAAACAAGGACCCAAAATAGTAATCAGGGGGGAAATACCATTATGAAAAGAAGACATTTTATATCATTTGTATTCGTACTAATTTTATGTATTGGTATGATCGGATGTGGGAAAGAAAAGAAAACTACCGCATCTGATAAGTTTCAATCTGATTATATGGAAATAGGAGTTGGCACGACAGTAGAGAAAGGATATTTTGGCGTTATAAACGGATTATTGTATTATGTGGATTTTGAAACAATGAATGCAGTACCGATCTGCAACAAGCCGGATTGTCGTCATATATCGTGGATGGAGGATCGTAATACGAAGTGCAATGCGGCAAATACTGATATTTGGAACTTATTTCCTTATAAAGGAAAACTATACGGTTTTCGGTCTCTTGCTGATGGCGGAAGTGAATTGGTTGTATCTGATTTGGACGGAAGCAACTGGAAATCAAAAGGAATGTTTATTAAGGCAGAAGAAAGTTTTCACGAAGGTGTTGTAGTGAAAGATCAGATGTTTTATCTGAAAGATGTGGCGTTAAGAGAGGAAGAGGCGGCAGAACCGGAGTTGGAAACGGTAATGTGTATGTTGGATTTAGATACAATGAAGTCAAGAGAGATTTGCAGAGAACGAGGCACTTTTTCTATTCAATTTCTAGGAGGAACGAAAGATTATCAGATTTATTCAGTAAAAGGGGAGGATGGGGTTACCTGTTATCAGTTGATTACAAGAAAGAGGTATCGAAAGAAATTTCTCTGTACGATATCCCCGGAAGGATTATAGGGGCAGATGAAACGGGATTTTATTATAATAGTGGGATCGATTATCCGTCAGCTGTGTATAGGTATCATTTTGAAACAGGAGAAAATGAGGTTTTCGTAAGCAAAGAGGAAGCGAAAGCTGCATATGGAAAAGATGTATTTTCTCTTAGTCTGTGGGATGTCCGTGAAGAAGGAATTTTGTTTAAGATATGGTACGGAGAAGATCAAAGATTGTTTTTGAAGGAAGCAGACAGTGGAAAGTTGAGACAACTTTCGCTGTCAGAAGAATTATTAAAAGAAGACTTTGTTTTAAACGGAATGTTGTTTAAAAACGAGGAAGGACTGGGATTTGAGTATACGCAGTATTTAGATATGGATCAGATTAACTGGTATGGATACATCAGTTGGGAAGATTTGCTAAGCGATGAGAACAATGTAAAAGTACTTATCGAACCTAGGATGACAAGCCGAGGTTATCCGCTGGATGAGGATGGAAATGTGATCGGGGCACAAGAATGAGAATGTGAGAATTAACTGTTAAGCGTTAAGCGTGTGAGCAGGGGAGAACGGATATGAAAAAGAAACTATTAGCAGGAACAGTCTTGAGTATTTGTCTTTTATCGTCAGGGTTGTCGGCTTGTTCATCAGAGGATAAGACGGAAAAACCATCTTCCGAGAATCAGCTTCAATCTGATTACATGGAAGTAGACGGTATTCTGACGAAAACGGAGAAGGGGAGTTTTTCGGTACATGACGGATTGATGTATTTTACGGATTATGAGACACAGACAAGTATACCGGTATGCGGAAAGCCGAACTGCCGCCATTTATCAGTATATGAAGATGAAAAGACGACATGCAATGCAGTTTGTTCTTCTTCGTATATGTTTCCGTATAAAGAGAAACTATATCGGATCGAGAGTGTAGATAATCGAGAAGGTAAGTTGATCGCTTCACATATGGATGGGAGTAACCCGAAAACAGTCGGTACGTTTTCTTCGGGAGATATGTTAGAATCGGCAGTGATTTTAAATGAGAATATGTACTATACCTACTGTGAATTACAAAATAAAATCCTGGCGGAACAGGAAGACGGACAGGCGCAAAGCGGACAGGCAATGGGATCTAATTGTTCGTTGAATCGTCTGAATCTTGACACGTTGGAGCAGACGGAAATTGTAAAGCTGGAAGATGTAAGCCATATTCTTATGCTTGGAGGAACGAAAGAGTATCAAGTGTGTGCTGTAGTGAAAGATGACGGAGTACAATATAACTTATTTGATTATGAGAGCGGAACATTGACTGAAATCTCGTTGAATACCGTTGATTATCAGCGTGTTGAAGTGACGCAGGATGGGAAGGGTTTCTATTATATCGGTGATGAAGGAAAGTCTCTCTATTGCTATCATATTGATTCAAAGGAAAATGAAAAATTGTTCAGGCGGAAGAAGTTGGCGCTGAAAAAGTCACTGTAGAAGGTGTAAGTGAAGAAGGAATTTGTTTCGGGCATTCCGGAAAATGAATTATATGTAAAAAATGAGGAAGGAATCAGTAATCTGAAGCTGTCAGACCGACTTCCGACAGATCAGGCGTGGCTTAGTGGAATTAACGATATAACGAAAGACGGAGTTTATTTTACATATCAGGAAAAATATATCGGCGAAAAAGAAATTGAAGGAGATCTTCTCATGTACGACGCCTATATTGAGAAAGAAGATCTGTTTGGGAAAACAGGTGAAATGAAAGTGATTTATACGCGAGAGTTTCTTCGGCGGGGAATATTGTAACTGAAGAGTAAGAGAAACAAAAAACCTTGCCGGAGGGGAGGGATCGGATGAAATCTGTAATGTATGAATGGAAAAAGTTTCGTGCATTCCGCTATTTTTGGTTTTTGTGCTCGGTGTTTTTTCTTTTTAATATTTGGACGCTGTCTGAAAAAATGAAGATGGAGATGTACGATGCAGGAGCGGTGAAACAGATTTACGCAGATTTGAAGGCACAGCCGGAAGAAAAGCGTAAAGAGTGGATCGAGAAGCTTCCGGAAAAAGAAAGTTCCTGTTTATACGGGGAATGAATATGCAGAAGAGATGTTGTACAACAAAATCTTTCAGGAGTACAGACAGGTCAACCGATACGACAAATATCTTGAGGAGATCAAGGAAAAAAGCGCGAGTATGTCCAGCGCTATTTTCTCGAATGAAGGAACGTTTGCTTATCGAAATGCACAGATTACCCCGGATGCGTATGAGAAACTGAAAGGACTGAAACTAAAGAGTGATGTATCGGACGGAGTGATCTTTGCCACAGAAGCAGAATTTACAGATCTTTGCATCGTTTTTATGCTTGCGGTGACAGTGTATTTTCTTGTGTTGGATGAAAAGAAAAATAAACTATATCCTTTGCTGAGATCCTGTTATCGAGGGAGAGGCTCTGTGATCGGGGCAAAGCTGACAGTGGCGGCATGTGTGACGGCGCTGCTCGTTCTTCTGTTTTACGGAGTCGATTATCTTTATGCGTGGCAGAAATATGGCTTTGGTGACCTCTCTCGTCCGATCCAGTCGGTAACTACGATGTACGAAAGTCCGTATATGATGTCCGTAGGAATGTTTTATTTTTATATCTGATCGTCAAGATGGCAGTCTGCTATGTGATCATATTAGGAATGATATGGATTGCTCAAAAATCAGAGACACCGTCCGGCGCAATGATCGGAATCGGAGCGGTCGGAATTGCAGAGTATATGCTGTCTGCATTTCTTCCGTCGGTGTCTTATGCGGACGTGTTCAAATACGTTAATCTGGCGGAATATATGAAAGTGTATCCGCTGTTTTCTAAATACCATAATTTAGACTTTTTTGACAATCCGGTCAATGCGATGACTGTATTTCGGATTGTTCTTCCGGTAGTACTTGTTCTTTTTGTTTTGGGAAATGTGCGGAGGTTTTTCCGATGTGCCAAAACAAAGAGAAGATGGAGAAGGGAGAGAAAAACAGCAGTCGGATCGGTTTTATTTCGGATAAATTATATTTTTACGAAAGTGTGAAATGTCTTTTCTCAAACCGTGCGATATGGGTATGTATCGCGGTCATGTACGGCGCCGTTCTTGTCGGGAATTCTATTCCGACATACAGGGATATCAAGGAAGAATACTATAAGTTTTATATGACCGATCAGCAGGGAAAGATGACAGAAGAAAAAGTGGAATACTTCAATGAGGAGCGCAAACGATTTGAAGAGATCTATTCTATGACTCCGGAAAATTCAGATCTGACTGCCGTTGAGATTGTTCAGAAGCAGGAAGAAAACAAGTATGCTCATGAAGGATTTTCCGAGGCGTACAGTCAGGTGATGTACATTATGTCAAATAATCAGGGAAAGGGAGTCAATGAACAGGAGTTGGTTTATGAAAAAGGCTATCAGCTTTTGTTCGGAGATAAGGCGGTGAAGGAACGTCTGATCGGGATTCTTTTATGTGTGATCGCTGCGGTGTACAGCGCATCCGGCGTTCTCGGAACGGAATATGATCTGAAAGTAATGAACCTGCTTCGCAGTACGAAGCGGGGGCGGAAAGAATTATTTTTAAAAAAGCTTGGCGTGTCATTCGGAATTACAGCGGTGATCTTTGTTTTAGTCAAGATTCCGGCGATATTAAAAGTTGTCGGGGAGTATCCGCTGGAATGTTGGGGCGCAAAGGTGCGTTCGATGATGTTTGCGGGACAGTCGGTTATAAATTGTTCGATCTTCGGATACGTTTTGATGCTGATGATTATGCAGCTTGTGACATTGTTTGTCATTGTATTTAGTACGATGGCATTGTCCGTCGTTTTGAAAGACTCTACGATGACGATGATACTTCGCTTCTTTTGTTCGGCGGTCCGCTGCTCATTGAATGGGGCGGAGTTCCGATCGTACATTATCTTAGTCTGAACAGTCTTTTGGACGGGCATCAGATTTTACAAGGAAACTGGCTTGTACTTATTTCGGAAATCGTGATCTTTTGGGGAGCGCTTTCATTTGCGGCAGGATATGTTTTATATCGTGCTTATGAGAACAGGAGGTAGCAGGGATGGAAATTAAGATTCGGGAATTATGTAAAAGCTATGGGAAGAAAAAAGCCCTGCAAAATTTTGACGCGACGTTTGAAAACGGAATTTATGGCATACTCGGACCAAACGGGGCAGGGAAGAGCACGCTGATGAATATATTGACAGATAACCTCCTTCGGGATTCGGGGAGAATATTGTGCGGCGGAAAAGATATTTTGAAATGGGGCGCGGCTTACAGAAAATCGCTCGGATATATGCCACAGCAGCAACAGTTGTACGAAACGTTTACAGTGACTGAATTTCTCGCTTATATGGGAACGCTGAAAGGAATGAAGAAAAAGGAAATCCGCGCTCGGATGGAGCTTTTATTTCCTTTGTTAAATCTTGACAAGGTGAAACGTAAAAAGATCAAGGAACTGTCAGGAGGAATGAAACAGAGAGTGCTTCTTTTGCAGGCGCTTTTAAACGATCCGAAGATATTGATCCTCGATGAGCCGACGGCGGGATTAGACCCGAAAGAACGTATCCGCATCCGTAATCTTATTTCGGATTTGAGTCAGGATCGGATCGTTTTGATCGCAACTCATGTTGTATCAGATATCGAATTCATTTCCAAAGAAATTCTTCTGATGAAAAACGGACGGCTGATCGATAAGGCAAGTCCCGAACAATTACAGGCAAAGATTCAGGGAAAAGTGTTTGAAATGAGTGTAGGGCAGCAGGAGCTGGAAGAAGTGAAAGAAAAGTTTGAAATAAGTAATCTGTTCCGAAAAGACGGACAGATTATCGTTCGCGTAGTGACACAGAAGCGTCCGGAAGGGTATGATGAGATCAGGGAAGCCGCTCCGACATTGGAGGACGTTTACTTGTATGAATTTGAGGTGAAGGGAGCTATGCACAATAATGCTGTTAGAAAAATTGCAGGAACATAAAAATTTTACGGCTCATGAAAAAGATGTAGCGGAGTATATTTTAAGTCATTTAGATCAGATTTCGGAACTGTCGGCAGGAGAACTGGCGAAAGCGTCTTACACGAGTAAGGCAACAGTCGTGAGGCTGAGTCAAAAGCTTGGGTTAAATGGTTTTCAAGATTTGAAAATTACTCTTACTGCCGAGATCAATCAAAAAAAGCGGATCGATCAACTGCTTGCAAACGAGCCGGTGACTGCCGAAAGTACATATGACGATATCGTAAAAACACTTCCGGCGCTCTATGATAAAGCGGTGACGAATACAAGACTTTCTTTAGATAAAAACAGTATGAAACGGATCAGTCAAGTATTGCAAAAAGCAGAGTGCATCGATATTTACGGAACAGGGATCAGTTATATACTTGCACAGTCGGCGGCGTTTAAAATCAGTACGCTCGGGTTGGAATGCTCGGCATACGAAAGTATTAATTCTCACTATCTGGCGGCGCGTAAGCACAAGAAAAACATTGCTTTTTGATCAGTCTGACAGGATCAAATCATACGGTGATCTGTATGGCAAAATATTTAAGGGAGGCGACAGAAACTTATGTGGTCGGAATTGCAGGTCCTTATCATACAGAACTTAAGAAATGGTGTCATGAGATTGTGGAGATTCCGAACAGGGACGCGCTGCTAAGCTGGATGTGATTACTTCTTTTTCGGGAGCGACTTATATTCTTGATATTTTTTTCGCGCTTCTGTTGTCAAAGCGATATGAAGAACATGCAAGATCCTCTATGGAAATGTTGAATCATTTAAGTCTGCTTTGGGATGAAACGTATCATACAAAAGAGAAAAATGAGTAAATTTGGACCGCTGTTTCAAAAAGCAGCGGTTCTTTTTCATGATTTTTGAAACGCTGAAACAATCCGGCTTGTGCGAATTGTATGAAAGAAAGACATATGTTATTTTCTAACTATCAAAAAACAGTTATAGGAGGAAAAGAAATGGGAAAGTATGAGACGCTGGCAAAAGATATCGTAAAAAATGTCGGCGGAAAAGAAAACGTAACAGGACTTGTTCACTGTATCACAAGACTTCGATTTACGTTAAAGGATGAAGTATCGCAAAAGACGATGTTCTGAAAAAGATGGACGGGGTTGTGACTGTAATGAAAAGCGGCGGTCAGTATCAGGTTGTGATCGGAAATCATGTGCCGGAAGTATTTGAAGATGTGATGGCGCTGCTCGATTTGAACGAGAATAAAGCGTCTGCGGAAACAAAGAAATCAGGGAAGCTCCTGGATCGTGCCATCGATGTAGTGTCCGGTATTTTTCAGCCTATTTTAGGGATCATGGCTGCCTGCGGAATGCTGAAAGGTCTGAACACATTATTCGTTACACTTGGATTGTATTCTGCCGATTGCGGAGGATATATGATTATCAATGCGGCAGGCGATGCGTTGTTTACCTTTTTGCCGCTGTTCCTTGGATATACAGCAGCTAAGAAATTTCAGTTAAAACCGATGCTCGGTCTGTCAATAACTTATGAAAATGTCACTTTTTAATATAGAAATTTATTTGAAAAAATGTCACTTTCATAAAAGGCTAATGCCCTTTTATGAAGCTGACTGCTGCTTCTCGAAAATAGCTCATATAAAAATTAAGTGACAGATTATAATCCTCCATCCACCAGATTGCTTTCCATTCATCACTGCTGTGACGCAGCTGAAGGTGTGGTTCTACTGTTTTGACACTTTTTGGGGAACTTCTGTATTGGCATTTTTGTTCTGAGGTTTCAGATAACGGATGGTATTATAGATTCGTCCGCCGTACTCTACACGAATTCCAAAACGTGGGTTAATCAATACAGTG
>ENA-OQCS01001631-OQCS01001631.1-human-gut-metagenome-genome-assembly--contig:-NODE-1631-length-11102-cov-7.417768_pt1 | contig 11102 bp, 12 predicted proteins | sample MGYA00242757_ERZ504575 | MGnify/ENA primary metagenome ERZ504575 (study PRJEB26092, sample SAMD00036297) | human gut metagenome | host: Homo sapiens | study: EMG produced TPA metagenomics assembly of... | reverse complement strand
TTCTGCTTCCTTCGTCAATCTATGCATATATAGGAATTCTTGGTGGAATCGGTGTAGGATTTTCAGCACAATATGGCTGGCAGGCAGTATTTAACACATTTGGTGCTTTAGCCATTGCTGCAGAGACATATGGACTACAAGGAGCGGTTAGTCTTAGAGTGAGTCAAAATGTTTTTGGTGTTGTGTTTGCTTTAGCATTTTGTGTTATATTTTATTGGTTTATGCCTAAAAAAAAGGAAAGTGAGGTGACCGTACATGCAGAGTGAAGTGAATCAGGAAGAAAATTTGAATAGAATTATTACGGTTCCTAATCTTCTTCCTTTTTTCGGCTTTGTCTGATTCCGGTAATTATATGGAGTTATTGTGTAAAGAAAAATCCTCGAATGAATGCAGGGAAGTGACCGAAAAGTACCGCACAGGACGGAGTGCATATTTATGGCTCGGACAGTTGTTTATGAGATTGTTTGCAGGACTATTATAGCAGAAAGAAGAGGTGTTTGATATGTGTACAGCAGCAACTTACAAAACAAAAGATTTTTATATGGGCAGAACGCTTGATTATGAATTTTCCTATGGGGAACAGATCACGATAACGCCAAGAAATTACGAATTTGATTTCCGGTTTGCCGGGAAGATAAAAAGCCATTATGCTTTGATCGGAATGGCATTTGTTGCAGGAGGTTATCCGCTTTATTATGATGCTGTTAATGAAAAAGGCCTTGGAATGGCAGGTCTTAATTTTGTCGGCAATGCGGCATATGAAGAAGCTTTGCCGGAAGATGAAACAGAAGTCAGCCAGGTGGCACAGTTCGAGTTCATCCCATGGATCCTTACACAGTGTGCTACTGTAGCAGAGGCGAGAGAGAAGCTGGCAGCAATGAGACTGACAGGCACAGCATTCAGTGAACAGCTGCCGACAGCACAGCTTCACTGGATCATTGCAGACAAAGACTCCTGTATCGTTGTTGAGTCTATGAAAGATGGGCTGCATGTATATGATAATCCGGTAGGAGTGCTTACTAATAATCCACCATTCCCGAGTCAGATGTTTGCACTGAATAATTATGCCGGAGTATCCAGAAAACAGCCGGAGAGTACTTTTGCAGGAGTATTACAGCTTGATGCATATAGCAGAGGAATGGGTGGAATGGGAATACCTGGAGATCTTTCCAGCCAGTCAAGATTTGTGAAAGTTGCCTTTACAAAATTAAATTCGATCTCCGGTGAAGAAGAGGATGAGAGTGTAAGCCAGTTCTTCCATATCTTAGGATCCGTAGATCAGCAGCGTGGATGCTGTGAGGTGACAGAAGGCAAATATGAGATCACGATATACACGTCCTGTTGTAATACAGCAAAAGGTATTTATTATTATACGACTTATGATAATCATCAGATCACAGCGGTTGACATGCATGCGGAAAATCTGGATTCAGATCAGCTGATCTGTTATCCGCTTCTGTCCAAGGGCGAAGTCAGATGGCAGAATAAATAATACGAAAATGCACGGAGAAAGCATAACGCAGAACAACAGGAGGACAATATCGAGATTGTATGGAATGCAGATGTTAGGTTGATAATTGTGCAAGCACCGCCTGCACAATTTGTGCAACAAAAAAGAGGAGCCAGTCCAGACTCCTCAAAGGTACGTTATTTCAAAAAGTTGCTCTTGTGTTCCAGCGCGTGCAGATTATAGCCAAGTGTAGCCAGGTGCGCTACCTTCAGCGCAACCAGATTGATGTCGGTGGACATCGCACTGGCGATCTGCTCGGCTGTGTATCCATACTCATAGATGTAACGAAGGACTTCATCGCTGTCCATCAGAATCTCTGCTGCTACGATGTTCGCTTCATATTCCGGTTTGGATTTCATATCGTAGAGCATGAACTCATGAATCGGGGTGGTTTTCGCCATATTCCGGTGAAGCTGATCATGCCCTAATTCATGTGCGCACACGATGCGCAGCATATTTTCATCCAGACTGTTATTCAGGAAAATAAAGCGATTTCGCTTAATCACCCGGTACATTCCCTTCAGGGAACCGAAATTTTCGCAAAGCATGACATTGATACCAAGCTGCCTTGCAATTTCAAAAGGGTCTCTGGAACCGCAGCGTTTTACCAGTTTCTCACCGACCCGTGAAAGCTGTTCCGCATTCATCATACCACCTCCAGTTTACAGTATAGCGAAAAGTGTGTACGATAAATATCACTGATCGGTTTTTTTACGCCTCGTTTTCGGGGCGTATTTTTTATTGTTCTCTTTGGCAATCCAGTAGGCATCGGTCAGGGCTTTATATGCTCCTTCGATGGCATCCTCGCTTAATTCGCCGCCAGCGAACATACCGGTCACTTCGCTGACCAGTTCTTCAATATCTTTCGCTGCTTTTGCGCCGCCTTTTTCATGGGCTTCTACAACATAGGTGCCGCTGCTTCCCAGCAGATACTCAGTAGTAGTATTCAGCGCATCCGCGATCTTCTGGATCGTAACCATATTGGATGGTTTACGGCTGCCAAGCTCATAATTCTGAATTGTGCGGGCGGTTACACCGGCCTTCTCTGCAAGTTCTACCTGAGTTAAATTGGCTTCTGTTCTTTTTTCTTTCAACCTTTCTTTGAAGACCATAGGAATACCTCTTTCTTTTTTGATTACGAACACGAACACTTTTTCATAAAAATCTATTGACACGAAAAACTGTGCTTGCTATAATGACGATGGAAACACGAAATACAATTCGTGTAATTATAGTATCACAAGAAATGCTGTGTGTCAATGCGTCCGTGAAAAGTTGTTCGTGCTTTCACGAACGGAGAGGAGGAATACGGGATGCAAAGGGTGATTCTTCATTGTGATATGAATAACTTCTATGCCTCTGTCGAGTGTATGCTGAACCCGGAACTGAAGAACAAGCCGGTGGCAGTGTGCGGTTCTGTGGAGGAACGGCATGGCATCGTACTTGCGAAGAACTATGCAGCAAAGGCGTTTGGCGTTTCCACGGGAGAGGCAATCTGGCAAGCAAAGCAGAAGTGCCAGGATCTTGTGATCGTGGAGCCGCACTATGAGCAATATATGAAGTTTTCAAAGCTGGCTCGTGGGATATACGGTCGCTATACCGATCAGATCGAGCCGTATGGGATGGACGAATGCTGGCTGGATGTGACCGGAAGCGGCTGCATGGGAACCGGATTTGAAATCGCAGATGAGATTCGCAGAACGGTTAAGTTTGAATTGGGACTTACGATTTCCGCAGGAGTGAGCTTCAATAAGATTTTTGCCAAGCTTGGGTCGGATATGAAAAAGCCGGATGCGATTACCTGCATCGAAGCAGATTCGTTCCAGGAGAAGATTTGGTGTCTTCCCGCCTCTGACTTGCTTGGAGTCGGCAGAGCGACCGAGAAGGTTCTGTCCGGTTATGGGATTCATACCATTGGAGAGCTTGCTGCAACATCGGATGATTTCTTGAAGTGCCGCCTTGGAAAGAATGGACTGGCGATTAAGAAATATGCCAATGGACTGGATGATTCGCCGGTTATGCGTTCCGATTATGTCTCCCCAGTAAAGAGCATTGGGCACGGAATAACGACCATGCAGGATTTGGAGAATAACGCCGAAGTCTGGTGTGTCATGCTGGAACTGGTGCAGGAGATCGGAACCAAGCTGCGAGCACATAAAAAGAAAGCTGGCGGAATAGCGATTTCCATCCGCAACAACGAGCTTTACACGAAAGAGTGGCAGTGCCGGATTGGTATTCCGACACAAAGCCCTACCTATCTGGCGAAAACCGCATTTGCACTGTTTGCAAAGAACTATCAGTGGGAGCATCCGATTCGTTCAGTGACGGTTCGGGCAATCAACCTGTTTGAAGAGGATTGTCCGATACAATACGACCTATTCACCGACGTGAAATCACTGGATTGCCAGGAACGGCTGGACGCAGCGATTGAGCAGATTCGATTCCGATTCGGGAAAGATGCGATTAAAAATGGGGTACTTTTTCAGAAAAGCAAGATGCCGACAGAGCGAAAAGTGGATTTGGTTATGCCGACAGGAATGATTGGTTAATACAGCACCGGTAGAATCTGGTGAGTTCTTTGCTAAAAGAAGTCAACACATTCGCCGGTTTACAGAGGAGGAGCGTAGAATATGTCGGAACAGAAATGTAGAAAAGTATATGTACCTGTGAACTTAGATGTGGATGCAGAGGGAAATATTCGCCCGCGCCTAATTCGATGGATTGACGGACGGGTGTATGAGATCGACCGATTGAAGCATAAGTGCCGAGCTTCTTCCACGAAAGTGGGCGGCTGCGGAATTCGTTATACGGTCATGATCGGTGGGCATGAGAGTTTTCTGTTCAACGAAGATGAAAATGGTTCGTTGAGGCAAAGGAGCAGTGCCTATGATCCTTTCACAGAAAAAAATAGAAGAAATCGCTGTTGCAGTGATAAGAGATTTTCAAAAGTCCTTTTTCGGCAGCGAAGCAGATGATCCGGCAAGATTTGCGCTTCCGACACCCATTGACCAGTTTGCATCCGATTATCTGAACCTGAAGGTGTCATTTCAAAAGTTGTCCTCGGACGGAAGCATCTATGGTCTGACCGCGTATGTGGATACAGAATATCAGATAGAGGTTGATGGAAGTCAGAGGAGCATCTTCCTGAAAACTAATGATGTGGTTCTGGACAAGAGTTTCATTGAACCAGAGAATATTCGGAAACTCTGCGGAAAACGCAGATTTACGCTGGCACATGAGTGCGCTCACCAGATATTGTTTCAGCTGGATGCCGATGACCGAAAGATAGCCTGCCATAAGAGACCGGAAGTGAGGAAAAAAGGTTCCCGCGTTCTGAGAACGCAGGAAGATTGGAACGAGTGGCAGGCCAATTCGCTGGGAGCTGCCATCCTGATGCCCCAGTTAGAAGTGGATCGGGCGATGTGGTTCATCAACAGCAGAAAGCCTCTGACATGTTATGGATGGCGTTTTTATAACAAAGACCAGGTGAAGATAGATACTTTCTGTGGTGTCTTTGGCGTTTCGAGATCGGCAGCTGCTATCCGCTTGGAACAACTGGGCTATCTGAACCGGAAAAAGGATTATGAATATCGTGATCCATTGGAGGTGTGGCCATGAGCAGGAATATCAGAGTATCGGAACCATCTGCGGAAATGCAGATTAAAATCATCCGGGCAAAGGATGCGATTGCTTCGCAAAAGCCCAGGATTGTCAGGTGCCCTTATTGCCGACACAATTCAATCATCGTCTTTGAGGATACCAGAGGACATGTGCAGACCAAATGTAAGGCTGCGGACGCGAGACCGTCTTCAATGTTTTGGAGATGAGAAGATTACGGAGATTGCAGCTCTACTATTCGTCTTTGAATGGTTGAGATGACAATAAATAACCCTATTAACACAATTTTATAAGTCATAGCTGTGCTGTGGAGCCGCTGATAGGCGAAGTCTTCCGAATGCCGCATGAGACAGAATTATGGGATACCCATGTTCTGTTTTATCGGCACAGGATTTTTTCTTCACCGTCATGCGGCTCTTTTTGACCTTCCGTCGATCCGGTTCTGTACCGGCTGTGCGGAAGGAGAAACGTATGTATTACGATCAGCATGTATGTGGAGCAAGAATTCAGGAATTACGCAAATCAAAAGGGTATACGCAGGAGGCCCTGGCTGAGGCGATTGATATTGATGCAAAACGCATTTCCAAAATTGAGCGCGGAGTAATATCGGCATCTTATAATGACATGATTTTGTTTTCGGAATTCTTTGGAGTAACGCTGGATTATCTGATCATTGGCAAGAGACAGGATGTGGATGCGTTGAAAAAGAAAGTGCAGGATGCCATTACGCAGTTCAGGAAGCACTGATGTGAACTCGCAAAATTAGGTGGGCAAAGTCGCAGTTTCCGGCGTGTTATGTAAACCGCATTCTTTTATACTTACTTTACAGCTAAGGCAACAAGCTGATGAACTATGAAAATTGAATACTCATTCTCCAAGTACATTACTGACAGAACGAGCCTTCGACTGCACGCCATGATGCCCAACAGGGGCGAAGCGGAATCGCAGCAGCAAATGTCGGATTGCAACCGACGGTGGTGTAAAAGCCTGTCAGGGACAATGATACTTCCGTAATTCGCGGTCCGGCCATAAAGAAGGCGGGATGGTTAAATTCCAATGGAGCAGTGAAGCACACTGCCGCTTGTGAGAAATCCCCGATCTCTGGGGTGCCAAGAAAAAGTACAGAGAAACCATATTTTAAGAAAGGCTGTCAGAATAAAGCATTTGTATTATTTTCTGTCAGCTTTTATCCATAGATGATTATGGGATTGGAGGCAACCAGATGAAAGAAAACTGGGTTTACCGGCGAGGAGATATTTACCTTGCCAATCTTGGTGTTCCGATAGGATCAAAGCAGGGCGGTGTTCGTCCGGTAGTGGTTCTTCAGAACGATGTCGGCAACTTTTATTCGCCGACGATTACGGTTGCTCCTCTGACAACGAAGATACAAAAGAAAAGAAACCAGCCGACACATTATTTTCTTCGGAAGGCAAAAGGGCTGGCAAGATCTTCGATGGTATTGGCGGAGCAGCTTGATACATGTGATAAGACCTGTGTGATTCGGTATCTCGGCAAGGTAAGCAAGGGACAGATGCGCGGAATTGATGAAGCTGTGAAAGTGCAGCTTGGATATTATATTCCGGAACAGGCAGAGAAAAAAAGGCAAGGCAAATGCCGAAAGGAAGTGAATTTTGATGGTGGATAAATTGATTAAGCGTAAAGAAGCCGCTGAGATGTTGGGGATTAGCCTGGACACCTTGGATCATGCAAGAATGGAAGGGTTGATCACTTACGTTCAGTATGTTGAGAATGGCTGTGTTTATTTACTGAAGTTGGACTTCAGGAGTATATTGCAAGGTCTACACACCGTGCAAGGCCGAAGGATAACAATCCGACTTTCCGAAAGAAGAGAACAGTCAGGAGCGAAATTCGACATCGTTGAGCATTGGCAGGTTATTCGCAATAATGAATATATCAGCTAAAAGTTTGGAGGTGTCGAAGATGGCAAGAAAAAGATATGCGATTCCTCAGTACGGAACCGTCATCATGGCGGGTAAGGAATATTACCGAACTCGAATTGAGGATGCTGATGGAAAGCGGGTGGCGTTGTATGGCAGAACCCGTGAAGAACTATATGATAAGGTGCTCGAAGCGAGAGAGCAGATTGAGGATAATACATTTCGCAGATCATCCCCCACAGTAAAGGAGTATTGCGAAAAGTGGCTGTTGTTACAATCCGCACAGGTAAGAGCCACTACTTTGACGGATTACACATCGAAAGTAAACCGGCATATTATAAAGCCTCTGGGTCATATGAATATAGCAGATGTTACAGCAGATGATATTCGTCTGGCACTGGTTCCGGTATCCAAAAAATCAGCGTCTGTGTACAAATCGGTTAATATACTTTATAAGAGCATTTTTGCGGCGGCAAAAGAAAGCAAAGTGATTCAGGACAATCCTACAATTTATTTGTCTGGAAAGAACGGGGGCGTTCCTCAAAAAGAGAAAAACCCTTTGACTGATGATCAGGTGGAGAGATTGCTGGATGCGATAAGAGGATTACCACCGTATGTATTTGTGATGCTTGGTTTGTATGCGGGGCTTCGGCGAGAAGAAATTCTTGCATTGCAGTGGGATTCAGTTTTTCTGGATGAAGCAGCACCGTATTTGACAGTGTGCAGAGCTTGGCATACAGAGCACAATCGACCGGTAATAATGTCTGAACTGAAAACAAAGGCTGCTCATCGAGATGTACCGCTTCCTGATTGCCTGGCGAAATGCCTGAGAGAAGCAAAGGAGAATTCCACATCAGACTATGTTGTTGCGAACAGCGAGGGCGAACCGCTTTCATATACGCAGTTTAAGAGGCTCTGGCAGTATATTGTGACCAGAACTGTAAAGGAACGGAGCTACTACCGTTATGAGAATGGAAAACGAGTGAAGCATACGGTGAAACCGGTGCTGGGCGAAAGAGCTGCGCATAATGGAAAGGTGGTTTATAGCTTAGACTTTGAAGTGACACCACATTTGCTGCGGCATACTTATATTACAAATCTTATTCACGCATCGGTTGATCCTAAAACAGTTCAATATCTTGCCGGTCATGAGAACAGCAAGATAACGATGGACATTTATGCAAAGGCAAAGTATAACCGGCCTGATGAACTGGCGGGCATATTAGAGGATACCTTTACACTGTGGGATGCAGAATAGGCCAGACAGTTTCATGAATGAGATCAAAAAGAGTAGGGATAATCCCTGCTCTTTTTACATATAGCCGACATCCTTGAGAACCGGAGCAGCATTCTGGATAATTAAAGAGCAAAGATCAATTTGAATATATCAAGAAAATGGAGGAAGCAATAATGGCAAGAAAAAAAGTAGTGCCGGAATATGGAACAATTATGAAGAGGGGCGTTCAATATTACAGAACACGAATGCAGGATGCGGATGGAAAATGGATTTCGCTATATGCACAGACTCCTGAAGAGCTGTATGATAAATCCATTGAGATGAAGCGCAGTATTGAGGATGAAATATTCCGAAAGAATAATCCGACAGTAGCTGAGTATTGTGAAAAATGGTTGAAGATGCGCTCGGCGAGTGTGCGAGAAAACACATTGAGTGGATATGAGCGCACGATAAGAAAATACATTATTGGAGCTATTGGAGATATGTATATGGACGAAGTGACGACCGATGACCTTCGCTTGCTGCTGGTGCCAATCTCCAAGCAATCAGCTTCCCTGTACAGCAAAATGAATATGCTGATCAAATGTGTTTTCTATTCAGCAGAAGAAAGCAAAATCATCAGTTATAATCCGGCTGCGTCGCTTTCTGCAAAAGGCGGAACACCAAAGCAGGAAAAGAAGGCATTGACGGATGAGCAGGTGAAAATTCTTCTGGATACAATCAGGGGATTACCACCGTATGTTTTCGTAATGATTGGGTTGTACGCAGGGTTGAGGCGGGAAGAAATTCTTGCACTGCGATGGGATTGTGTTTTCCTGGATGGTGCCACCCCATATATATCGGTAAGCGAGCATGGCGTTCTGTAAATAATCGTCCGGTAATTTCAACAGAGTTAAAAACGCCAGCAGCCAAAAGGGACATTCCCATTCCGGGCAAGTTGGTGGAATGTTTGAAAGAGGCAAAAGAAAAGTCAAAATCGGAATATGTGATCTCGGACAGGAATGGTAACGCTCTGGCTGAATCCCAGTTCGTGAGGGTGTGGAAGTACATAGCAGTTCGTTCTACGGAAGAACGCTGCTATTACACCTATGTGAATGGGCAGAAGATTAAGCATGTGGTACAGCCGAAGCTTGGTGAGCATCAGCCGAACAATCCGAAGTTGGTATATACGCTGGACTTTGATGTAACCCCGCATCAGCTGCGGCACACTTACATTACCAATCTTCTCTATGCTGGTGTTGATCCAAAGACCGTCCAATACCTTGCCGGACACGAAAACAGCAAAACAACTATGGACATCTATGCAAAAGTGAAGTACAATAAACCAGAGGAGCTGTTTGGGGTAGTAATGGTGCGTTTCATCAGGCTATTGCTGAATGAAAATGCCGTTTTTATGGTCCGCACACCGGATAACTGAGAGGCAGAAAGCCGGAAAATCCCGGAGTATCAAGGGAAAACAGCTCAAAAACTCGCGCAGTACGGTCTGAAGGCTGCCCGTCGTGCACCTCAGTTCTCTAAGCGCTGATTTTACCCATATTGCAAACTTTGCAGCTCTGCCTTGGCAGAGCTGCTTTTTATTGTAAATTTTCTGCCGAACTGGGGTGCGCGATTGCGCACATCAGGCGGTTGCCCCGCATTTTTTTGATTCCTATACATCCTGCCTAAAAATGGAGAATTATTTTTCACAATGCGCGCGAAAGGGGTTAAAACCTACGTGAATGCAGATTGACCCGGGGAAAAAAATGTATTACAAATAAAGAAAAGGGGGAAACCCCGACTGTAAAGGATAGAATCAGAAAGGATGTGTTTTATCGTGAGAAAAATCTCAAGACGGGCAGTTTTGCTTTTAGGCGGCGCATTGACACTGACTGCACTGACAGGCTGCTGGCCCAGCGGCATCAGCAGTTCAGAGCAGACAAAAAATGCAGTAAAGACTGCACTGAAAGCGGCAGTTGAGCAAAGCGAGGAATCTTATACTCTGGTCGAAAACAAAGCACTGAGTGTAAATGCACGGGCCATTCTGGAGGCATATCTTGAGGAAGTTGAGGCTGGATACACGGATGTCTTTGAGCCTCAGAATGTAACCAATTTTTGCCCGACAGATGTAACTGTCGGTGACGACGGATTCGGAACGGCTGTCTTTTCCATGCCGGAGAATGCTGTTGATCCGCAGGCGTGGAAAAGAGCTGCGAATGCATTGGTGGCAAATTTTCTGTGTTATTATCAATACAATGGCAACAATGTTGAGTTCTGCGTTGAAATTGTGAAGCAGGAGGCCGCAGATGGACAAGGTGAAGCGGCAGACTATATGGTGATTTTTGCCAAAAAACATGATGGGGAGGAAGGCGGAGAAATCTGGACGCCGCCGGCACTCTGATATTTTTTGATACCAGCATCCCTGTATAAACCCGGAGAAAAAGATTTGACAAAGCTTTCCGGCAAAAGAAAAACGCCTCAGAATTTCTTCTGAAGCGTTTTTGTTCAAGTCGGCGACTACCTATTTTCACGCGCCGTTTCCAGCGAACTATCTTCGGCACAAGTGAGCTTAACTTCTGTGTTCGGAATGGGAACAGGTGGAACCTCACCGTCATCGACACCGACCGATCTGACTGAACCAGTATAACATGTTTGTTGTACTTTGTCCAGTATTTCTTAGAAGGACGTGCCTTCAAAACTGAATAATCACTGCTTACATTTTTTCGTTGACTCTCAGAGTCTCAAGCGAATTGTGGTCAAGCCCTCGACCTATTAGTACACGCTTGCTGAATGGATCGCTCCACTTACACATCGTGCCTATCAACCTTGTAGTCTTCAAGGGGTCTTACTTGTTTGAAACAAT
>ENA-OQCS01001629-OQCS01001629.1-human-gut-metagenome-genome-assembly--contig:-NODE-1629-length-11120-cov-3.242336_pt1 | contig 11120 bp, 14 predicted proteins | sample MGYA00242757_ERZ504575 | MGnify/ENA primary metagenome ERZ504575 (study PRJEB26092, sample SAMD00036297) | human gut metagenome | host: Homo sapiens | study: EMG produced TPA metagenomics assembly of... | reverse complement strand
CACCGGTGCGGCGGCTGCTGCCGACAAGCCCAAGTCGAGCGGTCAGCCCAACGGCCTTTCCAACGCCGAGCGTCAGAAGCTCCGCCGCGAGGTGAGCTCGCTCGAGCGCAAGATGGAGACGCAGCGCGCCCGCGTGGAGGAGGCCGAGGCCGCCATGGCCCAGGTCGATCCCACCAACTACACGGCGCTCGGCGAGCAGCAGGCAAAGATCGACGAGGCTCACGCCGCCATGGACGAGCTGGAGATGGCGTGGCTCGAGGCGAGCGAAAAGCTCGAGGGCGAGGAGTAGGCGAGAATGATCAAAGCCGCGTTTTTCGATATCGACGGCACGCTGCTGAGCTTTAAGACCCACCGGATTCCGGCGTCGGCGCAGCAGGTGCTCGACAGCTTTCGCGAGCAGGGGATTGCGTGCGTGATCGCCACGGGCCGTCCGACCTACCAGATGCCGGACTGGCTGTTCGACCTGGGCTGGGATGCGTACATTACGCTTTCGGGCCAGCACTGTTTTGATGCCAAGGGCGTCTACCGCAGCTGCCCGATCGATCCGGACGACGTTGCGGTGATTGTGGACCAGGTGGCGCAGGGGCGCTACGACTCACTGTGCATGCAGGGCGAGAACTCGTTTGTGAACCGCCTGTCCGAGCGCGTGGTGACGGCTGGCAGCAACGCGGGAATCGTCTACCACGAGGAGCCGTTTGAGCATGCCTTTGACGCGCCGGTCTATCAGTTCTGTGCCTTTGTTGACCCAGTTGACGAGCATATCGTGACCGATGCCGTGTCGCATTCGCTCACCACGCGCTGGTGCGACCTGTTCTGCGACATTATTCCGGCCAACGGCGGCAAGGACCTGGGTGTGGCGGCGACGCTGGAGCGCCTGGGCATCGACGCGAGTGAAGCGATTGCCTTTGGCGACGGCGAGAACGACCTGTCGATGTTCTCGGCCGTGGGCACAAGTGTGGCCATGGGCAACGCGCAGGACACGGTGAAAGCTGCGGCGACCTACGTGACGACCGCCGTGGACGACGATGGGATCTACAACGCCGCGAAGTACTTTGGACTGCTATAGCTGCGGCTCGGCACTTGGGGACACTCCTTGCGGGGCGTGTTCCCATTTTGTTTTCGTCCCGCTCGTTTTGTGAAACACGGCTAACTTTTAGGCAAAGTAGTAAGACATGGGCAACTTTTGCGGTAAAGTAAGCCGTGGAAAGTATCCAAAGGCTAACTAGCAATCATCGCGAAAGGCGGCCCATGGCCCTACGTGAATCCGGAGAAGACTATCTCGAATCGATCTACGTTCTGTCGGAACGCCAGGGCATCGTGCGCTCGATCGACGTTGCGGAGTACCTCGGCGTAACCAAGGCGAGCGTTTCCAAGGCCATGGCGACGCTGGAAAGCAACGGCTATGTCGAAATGGGCAAGCGCGACGTTCATCTGACGGAGCGTGGTCTGGAGGTCGCTCGCCAAATGTGGGAGCGTCACTGCTTTTTCGTGGGGCTGCTGGAGGATGCGGGTGTTTCGGCTGAGGTCGCGTCGCAAGAGGCTGCCACATGGAGCACTGCCTGAGCGAGGAAAGCTTCGAGAAACTGAGGGCGATGCTGAACCGGGGCGAGGCGACGGGCCAAGCGGCGGAATCCTAACGAACCCCCAGTAGCGCGGAGTTCGCGCAAAGCGCGAACCAGCGACCGGGACCAGCGGTCCTTTCGGCCAAGTCCATTTCAGCAAAGGAACCCCGCCAGCAAGCGATGCCCAAGAACTGCCACCTACGTCACCGCAGGCCGGGGCCGGGTTTGGTTTTGAAAACACTCCACAGCGCGAGGCCCGCCTTTCCGTTGCTCCGCAGGAGCAGGAAAGACGGGCTCATGCGCGAGGACGTTTCAACAAGCCCGGTCGGCCGGACAGCCCACGAACGCTACAGGTTCTTGACACCCATCGCGCGCATGGCATTCAGGATGGCGATAATCGCCACGCCCACGTCGCCGAACACAGCAAGCCACATGTTGGCGATGCCCAGTGCCGCAAGCACCAGAATCAGCAACTTAATGCCCAGCGCAAAGATGATGTTCTGCCAAACAATCGACATGGTCTTGCGCGCCACGCGGATCGCGCGGGAGATGTTGGACGGCTTGTCATCCATGAGCACGACTCCGCCGCCTCAATTGCGGCGTCCGAGCATAGCGCCCATGCGATGCCAACGTCTGCGCGGGTAAGCACGGGTGCGTCGTTGATACCGTCGCCTACAAAGGCGAGCTTGCCCTTGCCCGATTCTGCTGCAAGCAGCGCCTCGACACGCTCGACCTTATCACCCGGTAACAGCTGCGCGTGGAACTCGTCGAGACCGAGTTGCTTGGCTACAGACGCCGCAACCTCCTCACGGTCGCCCGTGAGCATGACGGTGCGCTTGACGCCGGCGGCGTGCAGGTCGCGAATCGTTTGCTCGGCATCGGTCTTTATGGTGTCGGCAATTACGATGTGGCCGGCGTACGTATCATCGACCAGCACGTGGAGGATGGTGCCGACGATCTCGCAATTGGGCGCTTCGATACCGGCCACAGCAAGCATCTTGCATTGCCGACGATGACGCGCTTGCCGTCGATAATCGCCGTCACGCCATGGCCCGCGTCATTGGTGGAGTCGCTTACGCGTTTGGGATCGAGCTCGCCCTGGAAGGCGGTGCGTACCGACTGCGCGATGGGATGGTCGGAGAATGACTCGGCAAGAGCCGCGACTTCGAGCAGCGACTGCTCGGTATAGCCTGCCTCGGGGTGTACCGCCACGACCGAAAACGTGCCGTTGGTGAGCGTGCCGGTCTTGTCAAAGACGACGGTGTCCACATCCGCGAGCGTCTCGAGGTAGTTAGAGCCCTTGATGAGGACGCCCAGCTTGGATGCGCCACCGATGCCGCCAAAAAAGCTGAGCGGCACGCTGATCACGAGCGCGCATGGGCAACTGACGACGAGGAAGGTCAGGCCGCGCAGGATCCAGTCGGACCAGGCGCCGGTGACCAAGCCACCGCCGAGCGCGAGTACCGCGGCCGCGCCGGTGACAGCGGGCGTGTAGACGCGGGCGAAGCGCGTGATGAAGTTCTCGGTGCGTGCCTTCTTCTCACTAGCGTTTTCTACGAGCTCCAGGACGCGCGCGACGGTGGACTCGCCAAAGGGCTTGGTGGTGCGCACGTGGAGGAGACCCGTCATGTTGATGCAGCCGCTGATGATATCGTCTCCAGTTTTGGCCGGGCGGGGGACCGACTCTCCGGTAAGGGCGGCGGTATCGAGCTGTGTCTCGCCCTCGACGATGACGCCGTCGATAGCACGCGCTCACCGGGCTTGACCACGATCACGGTGCCGACGGCGATGTCATCGGGGAAGACCTGCTCGAGTGTGCCGTCGGGCTGCTCGACGTTAGCGTAGTCGGGCGCGATGTCCATCATGGCACTGATCGACTTGCGGCTCTTGCCCACGCGTACGCCTGAAACAGCTCGCCGACCTGGTAGAACAGCATGACGGCGGCGCCTTCGGCCATGTGCGGGTCGGTATCGGGGAAGAGCACCATGCAACGCGCCGATGGTCGCGACGGCCATGAGGAAGCTCTCGTCGAAGGCCTTGCCGCGGCGGATGTTATTGAATGCCTTTTGCAGTACGTCGTAGCCGGCAATCAAAAACGGCACGAGGAACAGCACAAAGCTGGCATAGACGTCACCCGGGGTGCCGAATGCGGCGGTAAGGGTGCCGAACTCATCGAGGGCGTACACCACGGCAAAAATGCCCAGCGCTACCAGGATGCGGTTGCGCTTATGCTCGAGTGATTCTTTTTTCTTGCGCTTCTTCTTTTTCTTTTTGGGGTCGGCGGTGGCCATGACTCGTATCCTCCCATTTGAATGTATGAACATTCGCTCATATAATTTCGCGAGCAAAGGCCGCAGCAAGCGCGGCCTTGCAGGTTGGCGTAAACCTGGGCTAGAGAATAATCTCGCAGTCCGGCTCGGCGTCGGCGGTGAACTCCACAACGCGGTCGAGGACCTCGTCGAACTCGGCGTCATCGGCTCGAGCGTCAGCTTCTGGGTCATAAAGTTGACGGACACGGATTTGACGCCCTCGAGCTTGGCCAGCTCGTCCTGAAGCTCGCGCGCACAGTTGGCGCAGTCGATCTCATCGAGCTTAAACTGCTTTTTCATGGTGGGTTCCTTTCCCTGTATTTGCGGCTTGGGTGCAGGCCGCGCTGGTACCGTGGTTGGCTGCTATTCGCAGATGTGGCTCATGCCCTGGTTGAGCATGGTGTAGACGTGGTCGTCGGCGAGCGAGTAGAGGATATTGCGCCCGTCGCGCCGGAATTTAACCAGGTGCGACTGCTTGAGTGTGCGCAGCTGGTGCGACACCGCGGACTGCGAGGTTTCGGTCGCTTCGGCGATGTCTGCCACGCAGAGCTCGCGGCCCATGAGGGCATAGAGGATCTTGATGCGCGTGGTGTCGCTGAAGACCTTGAACAGGTCGGCGAGGTCGTAGAGAAGCTCCTCGTCGGGAAGGTCCTCGGGCGAGCAGGTGGTCGGGATCGCGGGTTCGGTGGCCTCGATGTCGAGTTTCGTTTCATCAACGCGGATGCTCATTGCAATATCCTTTCATATGAACATGCGCTCATATAATTTACTTTCGATTATATGAGTGCATGTTCATATGTCAATGACGTTCAGGTAATTCGTTGTACAAAATGATGGGGAATAGGTGACGAGATCCCGGACTGAGCGTTTTTTGATAGTCGATGCCAAGGTGGGTACTCGTGCCGTGCAAAAAATGGAGTATTCTGCAACTATAGGGGGTCCGCTAATTTATTGCAGGTCATATAATGCAGTTCAAGAGTTATCTTAGGGTGTTAATCCGATGAGTTCTTCCTCAAATGTTGCCTAACGCTCTCACGCAAGAGTGATTTCGCTTCACATTTGGATCCACTCGAGGTGATAGACACCGACCTTGCTGAATACTCGCAATTTTGCACATCGTTAGGTACCCACCTTGTTAGCCGGCCTAGTTTCCGGCACCGAAGACCTTGCCTCGGGCGTGAGACTGCTTGTTTGGGCAAATGATGGGCTGTCGGATTCGACAGTCTGCATGTCATCGATTGCTGCAACTTCATTAATTGTCGGGTCATCCAGCGTGATGCCTTCGAGTGTTGCTTTTTCGAGGTCGATTCGTTGACGCTCTTCGGAATCCTGGCGAAGCTGCTTCTGAATTCGCTTTTTCTCTTCTATAAACCTTCTGAGCACAAACTGTCTCAGGTCCTCTTGCATGATTTGAAAGTCTTTTGGCAGACGCGAGGGGCGTACGCCCTCTTTCCGCTGGATTGCTTCCATGACCCTAACAAAAGAGCTGGCATGCATAAAGGAATAACGGCTGACGGTGATGATTCCGTATCCCATGGACGCAAGCGCATTCTTGCGCTCCTCATCGATGGCGCGGTCTTCTTCCGCGTCATGATAAAAACCGTTGTATTCAATGTCTGTGCGAGATTTCTTTAGATATGCATCCATAAAGAACTTTTTGCGTCTCGTGAGATTCTTTGCGGCAGCGGTGACCTGCACCTCGTAATCGGTCTCAATTCCCTTAATACCAAGTCCTCCTTCGCTTTTAGGCAGCGTTAGCATCATGACAAAGGCCGTTTCCATAGGAGACCGGCATCCGTCGCGCACACATTGGATCGCCTTTCGGGCAAGAGCCAGACCGTCGCATCTGGTAATGGAATTAAAGAACTGTTTTAGCCTCTCGGTCGAGGTGAGCGCGAAACGCTCGGTATAGGAGGTGGAAGAGTCGGTTCCAAGGGAATAAGCGCCGCACAGTTCAAAGTAGTACTCCACTAGTCGCGAAAAGAAAGATAGGTGGCGGCCTGAAGTGCGCAAAGCTCAACGCCAACAATGAAGATGCCATCTTTGAGCTCTATAAAGCGTGAGTTCGAGAATCGTTTTGAAGAAACGTGGCATTGACAGTTCATTGCATAGCGCGCATTCCTGCGATCAAACACCATCACCTCGAGGGAATCATTTGCGTCGAGGGAAACATCATGTTTGGTGAGCCATTCTGCGGCTGCGTCAAGGAGCGTTCCGGTGGGACATGATCCGTAAATCGCGGCAGGGTTACAGGACTCGATGCCTTTCGCAGACACCGAATGCGCGGCCTGGTAGACCGCTTTTGCAGTGGTATGTGACAATACGATACTCATGGTATATATCGTGTCAGCTAATGCCGTGTTGATGGCGCTGAGTGAAAAAGTCGTTTTAGAGTCTAACCAAATGCTGTCCAAAAACTTGACGCAATTATGAGTTGGTATGCCCTAAATAAAAGTTTTCGCAGCTTAGCTATAGCATATAACTACTCAACTGCCGCACATTTGATAGTGATGCATCACCATCCGATAACGAATTACGTGTCGGGAATTGGCCGAAATCGTTCAAAATGAGGGTTCAGAATTTGTGATGGCAGATTTATTTGTGGAACGTAGGGCGGCCTCGCTGCGGGGGGTTCCCGCTGCGAGGCGCTCGTGATCTACGCCGTGTTTGTCGTAGACGTTTCTACTTGGCAAATAGGTTCTTGAGGTTGAACTCGGCTTGGACGGTGCGGAGCATGAGGTCGGTGTCGTCCAGGCCAGATGCTGCTCGTTGGCGTCGGCGGCGAGGGTTCCACGGCGGCGCGCCCAGTTCTCGAGCGCGGCGGGGGCGGATTCGCGGGGGAGCGAGCGGACGTCGGCATCCAGGCTGCGGCAGATCTGGCGCGAGTCGATGACGATAATCTTGCCGGCACGACGCGCCTCGGCGTAACCGTCCAGGTGAATCTTGAACCAGCTGTCCTCGAACGCGGCGTTATGCGCCATGTACGGGTACTTCTTCATAAGCTTGAGCAGCTGCTTCTGCAGTCCCTTGTTCTCACGGAAGGGCGTTTTGCCGTCGATGTCGTCCCAAGTGATGTGGTGGATATTCGACAGCGGCACGTCCTCGCCGCGATAGATGTCGGGCAGGCCGCAGTAGTGTGCTTCGGCGTCATGCGGCACGGCGTCGCTGGTGAGCTCCATGATTTCCCAGCCCACGTTGATGATGTAGCCGCGCTCGGGCGCGCGATCGGTGGTTTCGATGTCGATGCCCAGCACCGTGCCTTGGATGGGCTTGCGAGCGTAGGCGACGCCGAGCGCGTCGCGGTCGCCGCGGATCTCGCGCATGACGGACGCGGCAGTGCGCTTTTGCATCTTGCCGATGGCGGCGCAGGTGTCAGCATCGGACAGGCCGCGCGAAAGCGTCGCGGGCGTCACGTTGCGCAGGCGTGCCTCGCCAATCTGGTCGCACAGGTCGCGGTTGCGGTCGGCCAGGTCGCGCACGGTGGCAAAGTCGAAGCCGGGGTCGCCCTCGGCGGTAAAGTACTCGGTCTCGAGCACCTTGAGGGCCTCTTCGCCCTTCTGGCGCTCGGACTCCATGGCGCCGTGATCGCCATAGATAAACATGGGGATAAACGGCTGACGCTCGTATTCGAGTGCTTGTGAAACGTTCATAGACTGCTCCTTGGACGGGCCGCGTCGCGCGGCTCGGTGGCATTGAGTTATGGCGAGATGATAGTTTACCATGGGCAACTATTGGCATCGCGCCTAGGACAACTACAATACCCTAGTTGACCGCTAGGACTTTTACAATGCTGCCGAAAGACACGAAAGGTTCCATCCGTCATGGATTTGCTGATTGATATTCTGCTCGACGCCGGCAAGGACACGCTCTCGCTGGTGCCGTTTTTGTTGGTGACGTATCTGGCCCTCGAGACCTTGGAGCACGTCGCGGGCGACGCGTTAAACGGGGCCATCAAGCGCGCCGGCGCCGCGGGTCCCGTGGTTGGCTCGTTGCTGGGCATGGTGCCGCAGTGCGGCTTTTCGGCAATGGCGGCCACACTGTACGCCGGTCGCGTCGTGACGCTGGGCACCTTGGTGGCGGTGTTTCTCTCGACCTCCGACGAGATGCTGCCGCTGTTGCTCGCCGAGCAGGTACGTGCAGACCATGGCGATGTTGCTCGCCTCGAAGGCGCTGATCGCGCTGGTCACGGGCTTTATCGTGGATGCGGCTATCCGCGGCCTTCGTCGTAATGCCCGCGCGCATGCGGCGATCGCCGTACCGTGCTGGGGACCGCTGCCAATCCGGCTCATGTGAACTGCGCGCACGACGACCATACCGGGGGCGACATCATTGATGAAGTGGCCGAGGCGGGAGTAAGTGCTGATCACATCCACGAGCTGTGCGAACGCGATCATTGCGGCTGTGACGAGGATGAGGACGAGCACGGGCACGACCACAGCCACGATCATGGTCACGCGGACGAGCACGAGCGCCACCACGACCACAGCCACTCCCACGAGGCGCGCCCATCGTGTCGATCATCCGCAGCGCGATCTCGCATACCGTGCAGGTGTCGGTATTCATTTTCCTGGTGACGCTGATTCTGGTCGCCGTGCTCGAGACCTTTGGCGAGTCGGCGATCGAGCAGTTCCTGCGCGGCAACGAGATGCTTGCGGTCCTGGGCTCGGCACTCGTCGGCCTGATCCCCAACTGCTCGGCCAGCGTCGTCATCACGCAACTGTACCTGGAAGGCGCGCTGCAGCTGGCACCGATGCTCGCCGGCACGCTCATTTCCGCCGGCGTGGGCTACCTGGTGCTGTTCCGCACCAACGCAGCGCCCGCGAAAACGCTGTGTTTCTGATCATGATGTATGTCATCGGCGCGGGCTGGGGCCTCATCCTATCCGCCTTCGGCCTCTAAGTGGCCTAACAAACGGCTTCAAAAATAGCCATGCTCGGCGCCTGCACAATGCGGCGACGCATGGCATTTTGAAGCCCGTTTTTTGTTGAGCCATGGATTTGAGCGTTCACACCGCCCAAAGCAAAAAGCAGATTTCCGGACATGTCCCAAAAATCTACCTTGGTTAGTGCAGCAGCTCGGTGAGGTTGCGCTTAAAGCGGGCGCGGTCTTCGCTGGTGAAGGCTGCCGGCCCGCGGGTGCGACCGCCAGCGCGACGCACCTTCTTTTCCTCGTGACGAATAAACAGCTGCATGTCGATGGTTGCTTTGTCGTACACACGCCCGCGCACACCGATGGCGGCGGCATCGCGGCCGAGCACCATGCTCGCCAGGCCAATGTCCTGCGTCACGACCACTCGCCCCGCCTGCAGGCGTTCGACAATGGCAAAGTCGGCGCTGTCGGCGCCCACGCTCACATCGAGCGTCGTGACCCAAATCCGCGTCGCGCGTGCTCAGCATCGCGCGGGTCGTCGCGGCGAATGTGCCGTTCTAGGTTTTGCGTGCTGTTGCCGGCGATAACAACGGCGACGCCCGCCCGCCGCGCGCAGTCAATCGACTCGCGCGTGACCGGGCAGGCGTCTGCATCAATAAAGAGCGTTCGCGGCATCTAGTGCACCAGTTTGCCAAATTGAATAGCGCGAACAATCAGCGTTACGCCAAACACCAGCAGTGCGGCGCCGCTAAAGATGACGAGCATCTTGGCCGACCACAGCGGATAGATAAACACGAACATGCCGGCGATGATGGAGAGCGCGCCGCTCAGGATGGCGAGGGCACGGTTGGACGAAAGCTCGGACTCCAGAATGGACATGACACCTTCGACGATCCAGCCAAAGCCGGCCACGATAACCACCATCGTGGTGAGCGTCGCGGTCGAGAAGGCCTGGTTGCGCAGGATTATGACGCCGCCCAAGATAATGAGTAGGTTGGAGATGATGCTCGTCACGCGCCAGCCGGTGGGCAGCAGCGGCTCGAAAACAGCGGTAAACAGCCTGATCGCGGCCGTGATCACAAAGTAGAAGCCCAAGACGGTCGTTAGGAAGACGAGGGACTTGGCGGGCGCAAACAGCAGTGCGATGCCGGCGACGAGCGCCAAGACGCCCGTGATGGCGTAAATCCAGCGCACGGCCTTGACGCTTTGCCCGCCATGCTTTTCTCGTCAAATCCAAACTGGCTCGATTTTTGGTCATCGTTCTTAAAGATGCCCATAATGTCTCCTTTCCGTGCGGCGTAAGCCTTGATCGTTACAACCAGTATCGCCTAAAGGCGCTGGCGTATGGGTCGGAGAGGGCGAAACGTAACCCAAAGGCCCCGAATTGTTTCCGTTGTTCCCCACGTTGCGATTTTCTATTCAACAGGTGTAGAACATTGCAGCCCTGTTCGTTATTGCCTACGTTTTAGGTTAGATTTTCCTAAGGACAATTGGCTTGTATTGGGGGTCCCTATGAACGAAGCAGTTCCCGAGGCGCCGTCGAGTGTCGAATCGATGGCAGAGCAGGGTTGCGAAAAGCTCGGCTTGGAAGCGTTTGATGCGCTGGTCCGTCGTGCCCGTACGTGCCGCCGTTTTGACGAGTCCATGCGCGTGCCGCGTGAGTTTTTGCTCGAGCTGGCAGAGCTGGCTCACCTGACTCCCTGCGGCGCCAATGCTCAGCGTCTGCGTTTTCATGTGGTGAGCGGTGCCGTGGATTGCGCGCGTGTATTTGATGAGCTTGCATGGGCCGGTGCGCTTAAGGATTGGCCGGGTCCTGCCGAGGGTGAGCGCCCGACCGGCTACATCGCGATTTTGGCTGAGCGCGCCGTTCCGGGCAAGCCAGCCGCTCCCATTACCGAGGTCGACACGGGCATTGCCGCGCAGACGATGATGCTCGCCGCCCGCAGCGCCACGCCCGAGGTGGCAGCCTGTATGTTCAAGGCCTTTACGCCCCGCGCGATCGATGCCATGGGCTCGATAACGACAAATATGAGCTCAAGCTGATCATGGCGTTTGGCGTTCCGGCCGAGACTCAAGTTATCGATGCGATCGATTCCAACCCCGACGGCTCTATTAATTACTGGCGTGACGAGGCGCAGGTGCACCACGTACCAAGCGCCCGCTTGCCGACGTACTGGTGTAGCTGAGCGTCACCGTGGTGTGATCCGGCGGTAAACCACCACAAAGGTACCTGTCCCCTTTGCGGTGGTGCGAGGGGAGGACGTGTGGCAGATTTGTATTTGGTGCGGCATGGGCAGACTGAGCTCAATGTGCAGAACATTTTGCAGGGTGGGCACGATTCGCCGCTTACGGCGCGCGGGCGCGAGCAGGCGCTGGCGAC
>ENA-OQCS01001628-OQCS01001628.1-human-gut-metagenome-genome-assembly--contig:-NODE-1628-length-11127-cov-1.514273_pt1 | contig 11127 bp, 13 predicted proteins | sample MGYA00242757_ERZ504575 | MGnify/ENA primary metagenome ERZ504575 (study PRJEB26092, sample SAMD00036297) | human gut metagenome | host: Homo sapiens | study: EMG produced TPA metagenomics assembly of... | reverse complement strand
AGGCCACCCGGCTTGAAGGAAGCTTCGGCACTCAAAAGCAACATTACTCGCTCTCAAGAATAAGGCCAGGAACAGGAAGACGGAAATCCTGTGGATTTTCTTCGGAATACATACGGCAAATGCCATACTGATGATTGACAAGATCAGGGACAGAACGGGGAAAGCTGCATGACATGAATTTACAGATAGAATCAGAAGAGGTCAGAAGACTTCTTCCGGAACTTCATGTCTTGCCCGATAAGAGTATATGAGAATATACAGAAAAATGACAATAATAATGGCATATGAAGTGATTATACTCTATCATCTTCATATGCATGGTATTATGTGGAGACATTTACTGAATATCCCTTTTTATTGCTTTTTACAATAATGGCATTATCCGGCAATCGCTTTCCGATTCCCTTTTGGGATATTTACGAAACAGACTCCACCATTTCAATTTCAATACGCCAAACAGTGCTTCCCCGAAGATAGAGGAGTTCATCTTGGAAGTGCCTAATACACGATTGATAAAAATAATGGGGACTTCAACGATTTTATAACCACACTTATATGCCGTAAACTTCATTTCTATCTGGAACGCATATCCTTTGAAATGGATAACGATCCAAATCGATCGTCTCAAGCACCTCACGACGATAGCATTTGAAACCGGCTGTCGTATCCTGTACTTTCATTCCAGTAACAAAACGAACATATACGGAAGCATAATAGGACATCAACACACGTCCCAATGGCCAGTTCACGACATTCACACCGTTACAGTAGCGGGAACCGACTGCGACATCACCACCCTGTTCCATACAGGCCGCATATAATTTGGGAAGATCATTCGGGTTATGACTGAAGTCTGCATCCATTTCGAATATAAAATCATATTTATGTTCTATTGCCCATTTAAATCCGCAGATATAAGCCGTACCCAATCCTAACTTACCTTTACGTTCCACCATGAAAAGGCGTTCGGGGAACTCTTTTTGCAGCCGTTTTACAATACCTGCCGTACCATCGGGCGATCCATCATCTATAATCAAAATATGAAATTCTTCTCCAACCCAAATACAACCCGAATAATATTTTCTATATTCTCCTTTTCGTTATACGTGGGAATAATAACAATACTGTCTGACATAATCCACTGTTTAATTGAAAAATGAGAATTGAGAATTGAAAATGAGAAGATCCTGCTCATTTCAATTGACAACCCAAGCGCGAAGGTAGATATTTTCATTGGTTTTAGGAAGATTATTGTAACATTTTCCGTAATTTTGCGCATATATAATTATCAATTTTCAATTCATCCGTTGGAGGTACAAGATTTACTAAAACAATATGCCGCCCATCCGCAAGTGGCGGCATTAAATACCCTGTTAAAAAACAAAACGTCCCGCAATATATTTCTGAAAGGACTGAACGGTTCAGGGGCCGCAATGACAATAGCTTCTCTTTTTTCAAAAAGAAGAGGAAGTTATGTGTGTGTGTTGAATGACCTAGAGGATGCCGGCTACTTTTATCACGATCTGGTGCAACTCACAGGAGGTGACGGAATCTATTTCTTTCCTTCTGCTTACCGACGTGCTATCAAGTACGGACATGTGGATCCAGCCAACGAAATCCTGCGGACAGAAGTTCTCAGCACGCTGCAGGATCCGACTGCTCCCTTCATCATTGTCACCTATCCGGAAGCATTGGCGGAGAAAGTAATTTCACGGGAGGTCTTGAAAGAAAACACGCTGAAGATCAGTGTCGGCGAAAGGTTGGACAATATGTTTGTTTCTGACGTACTGGACGAATACGGCTTCGAGCAGGTAGATTATGTTTATGAACCAGGGCAGTATGCGATGCGCGGCAGTATCTTAGATGTGTTCTCGTTCTCGTATGAATTTCCCTATCGTATCGACTTCTTTGGAAACGAGGTAGAGACGATCCGTTCGTTCGATGTGGAAACACAACTATCCAAAGAAAAAACTGGACAGCATCTATATCGTGCCCGAAATGACAAAAGGAAACCGGACCAACTCATCCTTACTAGATTCATTGCCATCCGAGACACTGCTCGCTAGCAAAGACATGGCATGGGTAAAAGAACGTATCGGCAGTATCTGGAATGAAGAACCAATCACCGGGGACGAAGAATCGTTTGCCAACATCGAGCAACTGCGGGCCAAATTAATTACCGGAGAGGATTTTCTACATGCGGCACTTGGTTTCTGCCGGCTCCATTTTGGTACGCGGCCTACGGGAATAGCCGATGCCACCCTGACTTTCTCAATGGAAGCACAACCGATCTATCATAAAAATTTCGATTTGGTAGCGAGTCTTTCCATAAATATTTAGAAGACGGCTATACATTATATATACTGAGCGATGTAGAAAAGCAAGCAACCCGTATCAGGGCCATTTTTGAGGATCGGGGAGACGACATACCTTTTACCTCCGTCAACAAGACCATCCATGAAGGTTTTGCCGACGAGACCTTGCGTGTCTGCCTTTTCACGGATCACCAGTGTTCGACCGCTTCATAAATTCAACTTGAAAGCGATAAAGCAAGAAGTGGAAAACTCTCTCTGTCGTTGAAGGAGTTGAACCAATTCACGACCGGCGATTATATCGTACATATCGATCATGGTGTCGGACAATTCGGCGGGCTAGTCCGTACGGAAGTAAACGGAAAAATGCAGGAAGCCATCAGGCTGATCTACCAGAACAACGACATTATATTCGTCAGCATTCACTCTCTCCATAAGCTATCCCAAGTATAAAGGCAAGGACAGTGGGGAACCGCCCAAGCTGAGTAAACTCGGAACAGGGGCCTGGGAGAAGATGAAAGAACGCACCAAGTCAAAAGTAAAAGATATCGCCCGCGACTTGATTCTCCTCTACTCCAAACGAAAACAGGAAAAAGGTTTCGCTTACAGTCCAGACAGTTTCATGCAGCACGAACTGGAAGCCAGCTTTATCTACGAAGATACCCCTGACCAGATGAAAGCAACAGCCGATGTCAAAGCCGATATGGAGAACGACCGTCCGATGGACCGACTGATTTGCGGAGATGTAGCTTCGGGAAAACGGAGGTAGCCATTCGTGCCGCTTTCAAAGCCGTTTCGGACAACAAGCAAGTTGCCGTGCTGGTCCCGACTACAGTATTAGCATTCCAGCACTATCAAACATTTTCCGAACGGTTGAAAGATTTTCCCTGCCGAATCGAATATATCAGCCGGGCACGTACGGCGAAAGAGATAAGGGAAACTTTGAAAGACTTGAAAGAAGGAAATATCAACATTATCATCGGCACCCATCGAATCGTCGGAAAAGATGTCACATTCAAAGATCTCGGTCTGCTGATTATCGACGAGGAACAGAAATTCGGCGTATCCGTCAAAGAGAAGCTACGCCAGCTGAAAGCCAACGTCGACACGCTCACCATGACCGCCACTCCGATTCCTCGTACCCTACAATTCTCGTTGATGGGAGCCCGTGACTTGTCGAGCATCACGACTCCCCCACCCAACCGCTATCCGGTTCAAACAGAGGTAGAACGTTTTAACCCGGACATCATCCGAGAAGCCATCAATTTCGAGATGAGCCGTAACGGACAGGTTTTTCATCAACAATCGCATCCAAAATATTTATGAATGGAAGCGCTTGTCAAACGTGAAGTGCCGGATGCCCGTATCGCTGTCGGTCACGCAGATGGAACCGGAGAAGCTGGAAAAGATCATTCTGGATTTCGTCAATTACGAATACGATGTACTGATCGCCACGAGCATTGTGGAGAGCGGCATCGACGTACCGAATGCAAATACGATCATCATCAATAATGCACAACAGTTCGGATTGTCCGATCTGCATCAACTACGCGGTCGTGTCGGGCGAAGTAACCGGAAAGCCTTCTGTTATCTCCTCTCTCCACCCTTGTCAAGTCTTACGCAGGAAGCACGCCGCCGTCTGCAGGCGATCGAGAATTTTTCAGAGTTGGGAAGCGGCATCCATATCGCCATGCAGGACCTTGACATCCGGGGTGCCGGTAATATGTTAGGTGCCGAACAAAGCGGTTTCATCGCCGACTTGGGCTACGAAACGTACCAGAAAATCCTGGAAGAAGCCGTTGACGAACTGAAAGCGGAAGAATTTGCCGACCTGTATTCCAACGCTACCGAAAATCGCCCCGACACCGGTAGCGAATATGTCCGTGAAACCTATATCGAAAGCGATTTGGAACTGATGTTCCCTCCGACCTACATCCCGAATGACTCCGAACGTGTCTCCCTCTATCGTGAACTGGACAAGATGGAGGAAGAGCGTGATATACTTGCTTTTACCGAGCGTCTGAAAGACGTTTCGGAAAAGTGCCGAAAGAAGGGAAAGAACTGATCCGTGTCGTTCGCCTTCGCCGTATGGCAAAGACGTTAGGTATGGAAAAAGTCATTCTGAAAAAAGGACAGATGAGCATTTTTCTCGTCACTAATCCCGAAAGTCCTTACTACGAAAGCGAGGCCTTCGACAAGCTGCTCGGCTTCATCCAAAAGCATCCACGCGAATGCACGCTTCGCGAACAGAACGGAAAACGCAGTATCGTGATCAAGAATGTACCAACGGTAGAGGTGGCTTGTAATTACCTGGATGAAATCGGGAAAGTACAAATACAAAAATAAATAATATGAAAAAGACAATTATAGACCTTTTCGAAAATTCGGTAAAACAATATCCCGACAATCCCTTCCTGTGGGAAAAAACCAAGGATGCCTTCGAACCGACCACTTACAAGGAAGTTCAGCAACAAGTCTACGCTGCCGGTGCCGGACTGATAGCTCTCGGAGTGAAGAAGGGCGACAATATGGCGCTCCTTTCGGAAGGCCGTAATGCTTGGATCATCGGCGAACTGGCCATGTTCTATGCCGGCGCGACCAACGTCCCGCTTTCCATCAAGCTCGAAGAAGCGAACGACCTGCTGTTCCGTCTTGTGCATGCCGATGTGAAATATATCCTGGTTTCCGGCAACCAGCTCAAAAGATACGGGCTATCATGGATAAATTGCTTTAGTCGAAAAAATAATTGTGATAGACGAACTGCCGGAATATAAAGAAAAAGAAATATCCTGGTCCGAAGTATTCCGGATGGGGAAAGAATATCTGGCATCTCATTCTCTGGAAGACTTCCTTGCTGTCGGACAATCCTTACAGAATAACGACTATGCGACGATTACCTATACCTCAGGCACGACGGCCGACCCGAAAGGTGTCATCCTGACGCACCGTAACTATACGGCGAATGTGGAGCAAGCCCTATCTTGTGTCGATATCGACGATACATGGCGCACATTAATAATCCTCCCACTCGACCATTGTTTCGCGCATGTGGTCGGTTTTTATATCTTCATGTCGAAAGGAGCATCCGTAGCAACAGTACAAGTCGGACGGACAGGGCTGGAAACATTAAAGAACATTCCGGTCAACATCAAAGAGTTCAAGCCCTACTTGATCCTGAGCGTCCCGGCACTGGCCAAGAATTTCAAAAAGAATATCGAACAAGGTATCCGTGCCCAGGGCAAGAATATAACCCGTTTGTTCGACTTTGCCCTCAAAGTGGCTTACATCTATAACGGAGACGGCGGAGAAGACAAGGGACGTGGTGTCCGATTCCTGCTGAAACCGCTCGTGAGCCTGTTCGACCACATGCTTTCACGAAAGTCCGTGAAAACTTCGGCGGACATTGAAGTTTTTCATCGGCGGTGGCGCACTGCTCGATAAAGACTTGCAAAAGTTCTACTACGCAATCGGACTTCCTATGTACCAAGGGTACGGACTAAGCGAAGCGACTCCCGTAATTTCCACCAACGGCCCGCACCGGCATACCTTCGGCAGCAGCGGTATGTTGGTCCGTCCGCTCGACCTGAAAATATGCGATGCCGACGGAAAAGAACTCCCGGCAGGCGAAAAAGGAGAGATCGTCATACGGGGCGAGAATGTGATGGCCGGCTACTGGAAGAACCCGGTATCAACTGCCGAAACCGTACGCGACGGGTGGCTCTACACTGGATATGGATATATGGGGCATGACGGTCTGCTCTACGTCCTCGGACGTTTCAAAAGTCTGCTGATCGGTAGTGACGGGGAAAAATACAGTCCGGAAGGGATCGAGGAGGCACTCGTCGAACATTCTTCCTGCATCGACCAGCTGATCCTGTATAACAACCAGAGTCCCTATACCGTTGCCTCGTCGTCCCTAACAAAGACCGGCTGAAGAAGCATCTGACGCACCAGTATCTTGATCTTTCATCCGATAAAGGACGCGAAGAGGCAATCCGGATCATCCAATCCCAGATAGACCGTTTCCGCAAGGGAGGCGACCTGTCCGCCCTTTTCCCCGATCGCTGGCTGCCTGCAGCTTTTGCTATCCTGCCGGAGCCTTTCACCGAACAGAACGGCATGGTCAACAGCACGATGAAGATCGTCCGCGGGAAAATAGAAAAAGCATATGCCTCTCGCATCGACCATCTCTACACACCGGAAGGAAAGAATCCGGTTAATGAAGAGAATAAAAAGGCATTAAATTGCTGAAAACACAAATTGCCATATCACTCCATTAAACTAAATAATTATTTATACTAAACACCTATGTTTTGAAAAGAGGATAGAATTATTAAAACGGAACCTCATTATTGCCGGGAGCCAAGAAATCGGTACCGGCTGGTGGTATGGGCGGCATTGTTTCCATCGGGCCTGAACTATTCATATTAGAGGAGAACTCGCGAACCGGAACATCTTCGTCCACATTCATGAACTTGGCGAACTCGCTCTTGAAACGAAGACGTACATCTCCGACCGCACCGTTACGATGCTTGGCGATAATAATCTCCGCCAGACCGATCAAGGAATTACCACGTTCGTCTTCCGTTATCTTATAATATTCAGGACGGTGGATAAAACAAACCATATCCGCATCCTGTTCGATAGCACCGGACTCACGCAAGTCGGCCAACTGCGGGCGTTTCCTTCCGCCCCTTGACGTGCCTCGACACCACGGTTCAACTGAGACAAGGCAATGATCGGAATGTTCAGTTCCTTCGCCAATCCTTCAACGACCGTGAAATAGTACTTACTTCCTGTTCACGCTGCCGAAGCTCATACCGCTTGCATTCATCAACTGAAGGTAGTCGATAATGATGATCTTAATACCATGCTCACGCACCAGACGGCGAGCCTTCGTACGCAGTTCGAATACCGAAAGACTCGGCGTATCGTCTACATAAATCGGTGCATCATACAATTCTTTTATCTTAAAGTCCAACTGTTCCCATTCATAGTTTTCCAAACGCCCGCTCTTGATCTTCTCGCCCGGAATCTCACATACGTTCACGATCAGACGGTTGACAAGCTGGACGTTACTCATTTCAAGAGAGAACAGAGCCACCGGCGTGTTATGGTTTACCGCCATATTCTTAGCCATCGAAAGGACAAAAGCCGTCTTACCCATCGCAGGACGGGCGGCAATGATGATAAGATCGGAATTTTGCCATCCGGACGTCATTTTGTCCAATCCTTCGAAACCGGTGCGCAGACCGCTCAACCCTTCTTTTTGATTGGCAGCCTTCTCAAGCATAACCATCGCTTCCTTGATGACAGGATTGATCTGGGTAACATCTTTCTTCACATTGCGCTGAGAAATCTCAAAGAGCTTTCCTTCCGCTTCCTGCATAAGTCTTCCACATCGATCGACTCATCAAAAGCCTTGCCCTGTATCATAGCAGTGAAGGAGATCAACTCACGCGCCAGATATTTTTGGGCGATGATACGAGCATGATATTCGATATGGCACTACTGGCAACCTTACTGGTCAGCTGGGAAATATAGAACGGGCCACCTACCTCTTCCAATTCGCCTCGCTTCTTCAGTTGCTCAGTGACGGTCAGCATATCCACCGGACGCTGGCTGATCGCCAGATCTACGATAGCTGCATAAATTTTCTCATGTGCCTTCTCATAGAAACTCTCCGGTTTCAATATTTCACTAACGATGGAGTAAGCATCCTTTTCAAGCATCAGAGCACCTAACACCGCCTCTTCCAACTCGCGGGCTTGTGGTTGCAAACGTCCCATATCGGGTACTACAACCTGTTTCTGCCTCCCTTTTCCTCCTGTATTTTTTCCTCTTTCTGCCATTTGTTCTAATTGTTATCGGGCATCAAATGTACTACTTTTTATCCGGTTCTCCGAACCTTGCAAAAGAGAAATACGATACTCCTTTGGAGTTTGCCGGGTTATACTTTCAAATTGCTTGATAAAGTATGGAACATTACCATAGCCTGATTCGTAGGCTATTTGAGAGACACTCAAATTAGAATACGACAATAATACACAAGCATGTTCAACCCTCTTTTCCCTATCTAAATGTCAAAAGAACAGATCACATCGATTTGCCGAATCGGGAAGCATCCACCGCTTCATGTTGCTTTTTCTTATAACCGCCGAACTTCCAGACAAAAGAAACCGTTACACAACGTTGGTCGTCCAGTTTCCAGAGGCGGCTGTATTGGCCGGACTGGTTGATTTCCATCGTATGAGGCATATTGCTACGGAAGATGTTGTTACATTTCAGAATCAGAGTAGCACGATCGTCGGCAAACTGCCATTTCAATGCAGAAGACACATCATAGAGATGACCGAGATCATAGATTCCCTGCACGGCTCCGGTAACGAAATAGCCATTCAAATCCAGCTTCAAATTCGGACGAGACTTGGAAAGGGTAAACGTATTATCCATCTTGAACTGCCCGGTGTATTTCTCATTATGGAAAGACAGATCATGAAAATGGTCCAACTTCTCCTGCATACGCTGACCGGACAAAGTCACTTGGCTGTTCCAGAACTCGCGACCCGGAAAGGAACGATCACCCCTACACCGAATTGCACTGGTAGTCCATGTTCTCATACCGGAAAACGTTTTCAGTTCCGAGGTATTCTGATAAGGCAACTGGGCGAAATAATCGGGCACATAGTCACAAAAAGCCAGAATCGTATATTTCTGCTTCAGGATATAAATCAACTGCCCGCTATAAGAACGGTAAGGCTTCAGGGAAGGATTGCCTAAGATAACGGAATAAGAGTTGATCGGGCTTTCCTGCGGCGTCACATCCCAATAGGACGGATAGGTTTTGTCGCTGCTTATGTCCAATTGGATGATGTGCATCGGATTGACCGTATAGCTGAGTGTCGCATTCGGGAATAAGGTCCAATCATTCCAAAGTGTGGATTTCATCCCGTTAGAGGTATAATCCGATTTAAAGTATTCAACTTCAGAGAAGCTGTTGCAGAGAAATGCGAACCGAAATCCTTGGACACCTCCAAGAAGGCATTTCCACTATACTCTTTCTGGCGGTTATTTTCAAGTTTCATCAAGAGCCGATTCATAGCCGTTACCTTTATTATATAGATAATCGATATAAGTCTTCGAAGAGGTGAAACCGCCGTGGACACCGTAATTCAGTGCCCACCCGGTTTCAAAAGTGTGGCTATGGTTAATAAATAGTGCTCCTTGTGAAATATCCTGCTTGGAATTATTCTGCATATCCGTCACTGTCGTTTCATGGCTTTGATCGACAAATGTCTGGAAGCCGGGTGAATGATAACGCGTAAAATCCGCACCCGCCATCAGTCCGGAGTTACCGTCATATTGAATACGGACATTGTGCAACGCACTGTTTCCCTCTATGTATGTACGGCTCAGGCGTTCTTCCACCGGCTGTCCGGATTTCAATGCCTGGAAGGTTGTAACGGCCGTCCGTTCAAGATCGGATTTGCCAGCCGTAAGATAGTAGGCGGCAGAGAGCCTGTCGTCATTTTTGAAGTATAGTCCATACCTAAACGCATCGTTCCATCTATGCCGCTCCGGGTGCCACGTCCCGATTGGTTGACCTCCGTTACCTGATCTTTCAGGGTATGGAGGGCCTGGATCTCCTCTCCCATATAGTTCCGTCCCTTAGCCCCATTGGCTAAGAAATCTATATTGAAACGAGATGTGGAGTAAAGCAAGTTGCCATGGACTTTCCCCTCCGCATAATGGCGCTGCAAATAATCGACACCGGTTTCTCCTTGCAAAGTATTCTTTTCGACAGTTTCCTTATCTAATACGACATTGATCATAGCTCCTTTGATATTATACTTGGCTGGTGCATTATACATGATCTCTACGTTACATACCCGCGAAGCAGGAATTGTCTTCAGCAAACCGACTAACTGATCGACCGACATCGTGGTCAACTGCCCATTGATCACAATGCTCGGACTACCGGCTCCCAACAGTTGGACAGCATCGTCCGTACTGATCACACCGGGTATCTGTTTCACCACCTCGAACGCATTACTGACCGCCTTATCTTTCATCAATTGGGGCACGTCGTATCTCAAAGCGCCGTTTTCCACTTTGACCTGCGGACGTTCGGCTTTTACCACAACGCCTTCCAGTTCATAATCTTTTTCAGTCAGGCTTATCGTACCGGCATCAGCAGTCGAGATTTTTTTACAAACCGGCTCGTACAGCAGATGCTGGAACAACAAACGATAGTTCGGACCGGCTTCCTTGTTCAACATGAATGCCCCGAGACTATCCGTAACGACTGCATCTATATAAGTAGAATCCAATGTTTGCAACACGACAGCCACCCCGTCTACCGGTCGTTCTTCTTTATCGACCACTTTTTCCATGAATCCAGTTCTGCGCTTGTAACATCCCATTACCGGCAGTAAGTAAAACCAGAGAGTAATAAGTATTCGTTTCATTTTCATTCGTTTTTTTATCAACACTGCAAAGGAAAAGACTTCAAAGGAGAAACTATGTTATCACTCGCTTACGGAGTGTTATTTAGTATTATCGCCGAGATAAGGAGCAATAAGACCGGTAGCTTATCCGATTACCGACCCCGTTTTGTCAGCCAAACTGAGGGAAACAGGAAAATGCGATAAACCTCAACTTCCGGAGAGTCTAATTATTCTAATATACTAAGAGCCTGTTTAAATTTTGCATTTGTTGGTTGTGAGAGTTGTATTGAGGATGTTTTTCTGTAGGAGATGCCGTCTTTTTTTGTTGAAACACGTGACTTATTTTGCTTCAAACAGGCAGAAAAAGT
>ENA-OQCS01001627-OQCS01001627.1-human-gut-metagenome-genome-assembly--contig:-NODE-1627-length-11127-cov-1.730091_pt1 | contig 11127 bp, 14 predicted proteins | sample MGYA00242757_ERZ504575 | MGnify/ENA primary metagenome ERZ504575 (study PRJEB26092, sample SAMD00036297) | human gut metagenome | host: Homo sapiens | study: EMG produced TPA metagenomics assembly of... | reverse complement strand
GTCAGGGCAGCCAACAGCTCCGCCGCGCCGTCCTTGGCGGGGACCTCATAAAAATAGAAGTCCCGCAGCATGTCCGCAATGCCCGCGCCGACCTCGGCGGCAGACTGCGGCAGTGCATAGTGCGTGTGCAGATACTCCGCCCCCTGCTCCATGCTCATCGAGAACAAAATCTCGTTGAGTCCCTCCTCCGGCGTGACGCCCAGGCTGCGCAGATACCGCGCGCCAAGGTCGTTCCAGATGCCCATGGAGTCGAGCAGCACGCCGTCCAGATCAAAAACAGCACCTTAGTCATGCAGCATTTTCTCCGTGGCGGCCTCAGGTCGCGGATGCCTGTTGGATGTTCTTTGCCGCGTAATCGCGCTGATGACCGCGACGCCGCAGATGCCGCTGCCGCGAGCTTCGCGACATTTTCCTGCGTGATGCCGCCGATGGCGACAACGGGGATGGACACGGCCCCGCAGATGGCCTTGAGCGTCTCATAGCTCACATCGTCGCGTCGTCCTTCGAGCCGGTCGGGAACACCGCGCCGACGCCGAGGTAATCCGCGCCGTGCTTTTCGGCCAGAACGGCCTGCTCCACGGTCTGGGCGGAGACGCCAGAATCTTGTCCGGGCCCAAAATCGCGCGGACGTCCTGCGCCTCCATATCGCTCTGGCCGACATGCACGCCGTCTGCGTTCATCTCGCGGGCGATCTCGACGTTGTCATTCACAAGAAACGGCACACCGCGCTCGCGGCAGAGCGTTTGCAGCTCCTTCGCTTCCTCGAGGAACTTACCCTCCTCCAGCGTCTTTTCGCGCAGCTGAACCATCGTCACACCGCCGTCAAGGCTTTCGCGCACAACGTCGATAAGCCTGCGCCCGTCCAGCCAGTGGCGGTCCGTGACGGCATAGAGCAGCAGATCATTTTTATCGCAGTTCATACTTGGCGCCCCCCATTCAGCGTTGCACCGTCCATATTGTAGATGGCATCAATGATGCGGTTGCGGTAGGTGGAGTTGCCGTCGCCTCGGCCATGCGGCTCCAGCCGATCTCGCCCGCCAGACCCATGGCGCAGACCGCCGCGGCGGCAGCTCGAGCTTATTGTCGGGGTTTGCAACGACGAAGGCTGTCATCATGCCGGAGAGCTGGCAGCCCGTGCCGGTGATCTTGCCCATCTCGGGGCGTCCGTTGCGGATGACATAGCAGGCCGTGCCGTCGCTGACAAGGTCGATGGCACCGGTGACGGCGACGATAGCGCCGCTTTTGGCCGCAAAGTCCTTGACAAATTTGACGGCACTGTCCAGATTTGCGTCGGTCACGGCGTCCGCAACGTCAGCGTCAACACCCTTCGTCGTGCCGCTGCCCAGCGCCAGCGTCTTGATCTCGGAGATATTGCCGCGGATGACGGTGAATTTGATCTTCTCCATCAGCTCGACGGCGGTGTTCGTGCGCAGGGCCGACGCGCCCGCGCCGACGGGGTCGAGCAGCACGACATGGCCGAGGGCATTCGCCTTGCGCCCGCGCGGAACATGCCCTCGATGCTGCGCTGGTTCAGCGTGCCGATGTTGATGTTCAGGCCGCCGCAGATCGACGTGATGTCCTCGACGTCCTCCGGCTCATCGGACATGATCGGGCTGCCGCCGCAGGCCAGCAGAATGTTGGCCACGTCGTTGACCGTGACATAGTTCGTGATATTGTGCACCAGCGGCACAGTATTGCGCACATTTTCAAGACAGGTACCCAGCATACAAAACGCTCCTTATAAGTAAAAATGCGGATACGCCTGCAGAGACATATCCGCACAAAAACTCACAAGAAGCGCAGTGCTACGGTATCTCCCTACGTTGGCATTATCCAAATCAGGTTCAGGCAATACCGCATAATTCTAAGTGCCGATACGGCGAGCGAGGCGCGCCAGCTGCTAAGCCAAAAGCGCAGATAATACTTTGTGTATTATCGAGCATTTTGGCAACGCAGATGGCACGCCGCAGCCGTCGGAGCGGTGCTTAAGCCGTAAGGCGGGAATTGTGCGGTATTGCCGTTCGGGTCAGGGCGATACAGCCCACTCTCAGCCCGCTTTACGCAAGCTCCCCTTTTGTACAAATTTACAGTAGCACAGTTTGTCGTGTTTTGCAAGGCTTTTGCTTCATTTTTTGCAAAACCACTTGACATTAAACCCGGCTTTCATGCTATGCTAGAGACAGCAGAAGGCAAAAGTGCGGGTGCGAACCGGAGCTGCCGCTGCGGTTTCAATAGCCTTCCCCCGAGGGGGAAGGTGGCCGAGGCCCCGACCGAGGCCGGATGAGGGCAGCCCTCCGTTGGCCACCCGTGAACAGGCAGCAATCGCATGCTTTGCCTCATCAGTCCGCTCCGCGGACAGCTTCCCCGAGGGGGAAGCCTTTTATCACGCTACTATTTTAAACGGAGGTCCCCCTATTATGGCTAAATCTACTGTCTATTTCACCAACGAACTCACCCCCGAAGCCGTTGTGAAGATGTACCGCCAGCTGGGCATCGAGCTGCCCGGCAGGGTGGCCGTCAAGGTCCACAGCGGCGAGGACGGCAACCAGAACTACCTGCACCCCGAGTTTATGAAGCCCGTCATCGACGCCGTCAACGGCACCGTTGTTGAGTGCAACACAGCCTACGGCGGCGCGCGCAACGAGACGCCCAAGCACATCGAGCTGATGAAGAAGCATCATTGGAGCGACCTGTTTGATGTTGACATCATGGACGCCGAGGGTCCGGACGTCGAATGGCCCGTCGAGAACGGCAAGGTCCTCAAGGTCAACTATCTGGGCAAGAACATCGAGAATTATGACAGTATGCTCGTGCTCATCCACTTCAAGGGTCACCCGATGGGCGGCTACGGCGGTGCGCTCAAGCAGCTGTCCATCGGCTGCGCGTCCAGCGCCGGCAAGGCGTACATCCATTCCGGCGGCAAGGTCACCGACCAGCACATCCTGTGGGAGAACTGCGCCGAGCAGGACACCTTCCTTGAAGCCATGGCAGACGCCGCCTCCACCGTGGCAAAGCACTTTGCGGGCAAGATTGCCTATGTCGCCATCATGAAGAACCTTTCCGTTGACTGCGACTGCTGCGCCGTGGCCGAGGACCCCTGCATGAACGATGTGGGCATCCTCTCGAGCCTTGACCCCGTCGCGCTGGACCGCGCCTGCATCGATCTGGTCATAAACAGCAATGACCCGGGCCGCGACCACTTTATGGAGCGCGTCAACAGCCGCCACGGCACCCACACCATCGACAGCGCCGAGATCCTTGGCATCGGCACGCAGGCGTATGAGCTGGTGAAGGTGTAAACGCCCATTTGCCTGAAGAAGCCAAAAGCCGCAAAAAAGCAACCGCCGTGCAGAGAGGCGTCTCTCTGCACGGCGGATGTTGTTATTGTCGGTTCAGTATCTTTTCCAAGTCTGTTTTCGGGTCGCCCGTGGCGTCAGGTTGTACTGCTTAACGAGAAAGTCCAGTACATTCGGTGAGACGAACGCCGGGAGCGTGGGGCCAAGGTAGATATTGCGCAGCCCCAGATACAGCAGCGTCAGCAAAATGCAGACAGCCTTCTGCTCATACCACGACAGCACCAGCGTAAGCGGCAGGTCGTTGACGCCGCAGCCAAACGCCTCGGCCAGCGCAGCGCAATGCGAATGGCGCTGTAGGCGTCGTTGCACTGCCCGCAATCCAGACGCGCGGGATGCCTTCGATGCTGCCCAGATCCATATCGTTCAGCCGGTACTTGCCGCAGGCCAGCGTCAGAATCAGCGTGTCGGGCGGCGTCATCCGTGCAAAGTCCGTGTAGTAGCTGCGCGTCGGTGCTGCACCGTCGCAGCCGCCGATCAGGAAAAAGTGGCGTATCTTCCCCTCCCGGACCAGCCGGACGATCTGCTCTGCGTGGGACAGCACCGCATTGCGGGCAAAGCCGGTCATGACCGTGCTGCCGCCGTTCATCCCGGTCATCGGGTGATCCTCGGGGTAGCCGCCGCATTCCAGCGCCTTTTCAATGACCGGGGTGAAATCCTTGTCGTCCCCGATGTGGGTCAGCTCCGGGTAGGACACCACCGACGTCGTGAACACACGGTCACTGTAGCTCTGCCGCACCGGCATCAGACAGTTCGTTGTGAACAGGATGGGCGCGGGGATGTTGTGGAACTCTGACTGCTGGTTCTGCCAGCCCGTGCCGAAGTTGCCTTTGAGGTGCGGATATTTTTTCAGTTCCGGGTAGCCGTGGGCGGGCAGCATCTCACTGTGGGTGTAGATGTTGATGCCCCTGCCCGCGGTCTGGTCCAGCAGCAGCTTCAGATCGTGCAGGTCGTGGCCGCTGACCACGATGAAGGGGCCCTTCTCAATCGTCAGCGGCACCGTGACCGGCACGGGGTCACCGTATGCGCCGGTGTTGGCTGCGTCCAGCAGCTCCATACAAGCCAGATTGACTTCTCCGGTTTTCAGCACCAGCGCCAGCAGCTCGTCAGGCGTTTCTCTGCGCCGATGGCCTCGAGTGCCTCATAGAAAAAGGCGTTCACAGCGGGGTCTGTTCTCCCAGTGCGCGGGCGTGGTACGCATAGGCCGCCATGCCTTTGAGCCCAAAGAGGATCAGCGATTTCAACGAGCGCACGTCCTCCCCCGCCGCCCAAAGCGCGGCAAGGTCGTAATCGTCAAGCTGCCCGGGGCCGACGGCAGCCTTTTCCTTTTCGATTTCCGCCTTGCATTGCAGGATAGTTTCGTTGTTGAAGTTCACGTTCGTGATCGTCGTGAACAGGCCTTTCAAAATCAATTCATCGGTGTGCGGTGTCGGTGTCCCAGCCCGCGCCGCCCGCGCCAGCCGATAAGTGCCCCGATCAGCTCATCCTGATAGTTGGCGGTGTCGGCCTTTTTGCCGCAGACACCGGCCTTGCCGTCGCAGCCGGTGTTATGCGCCGTTTGTTGGCACTGAAAGCAGAACATTTCTCGCATTTGGTTTCCTCCTGTCAGCAGAATCATCACCTTCTATTCTGCCCGCCAGGAGGATTTTTTATACCGTTCTCACGCTGCGGTGTCGCGCCCTCCTGCTCCATCTTGCGCAGCGTTTCCTCCCGGAGGGCCTCCCGCAGCGCCTGCATATAGGGCGAGAACTGCGACTGCTCCACGCCGTAGGTCAGGTTCAGCGCATACTCCTGCGGCTCCCAGGTCGCAATCGCGGACTCGTTGTGCTGGACGATGGCCTCCATTTTATCCAGCGCTTTGTAGATTTTGGCCTCCGTCGTCTGCAAGGCGGCCATCTCCGCGTACAGCTCCGCATCTCGGTGCAGACCGGCTCGGGCAGTGAATCGACCCAGCGGGAAAGCAGTGCTTCCTCGGCGGCCTCATCGGCGGCGGTCTTGTCAACGCCGGGATGTCCCCGGTAAAGCACTCGCCCAGATCGTGGATCAGGCACATGCGGATGACCTTGTCCATATCCGCCTGCGGAAATTCATCCCGCAGCCAGAACGCCATGAGCGCAATACGCCAGCTGTGCTCGGCCACGCTCTCATGCCGTCCCTTCGATGTATAGCAATGCCGCGTTGTGTCCTTGAGTTTTTCCGCTGTGTGCAGCGCCTCCAACAGCTTTTCCGGTTCCATGTGCAGACCTCCCCTATTTTTACCGCTATTGTAGCAGATATAAAACGCAGTTGCAAGGCGGAGATTTTTTCTTTTTTTCGCAGAAAGTTTCTCGCAATACAGGGTATTAAAAGTACAATTTGGAAACATTTAATTTACTATTACTGTTTGTAAATCATTCTGCCGTTATAAAACTCTGTAGGGCGAGCATTGCTCGCCCGTTCCCGCGCGCTATGTGCAAGGCCTTCCCGGAAAAGCCTTGCTGCACCAGGTTGGCGGGCGAACAATGTTCGCCCCTACATTCTCTCTATAACAAAGCAGGTGCTTTTTTCTTACTTTTTCATTTTTTTCAAGAAATTCTCTCGCAATACTCCTTTCTCTCCCCTGCCCTACCACAAACTTCTATAAAAAGACCCGCAAATCCATTGCGAGTCCTTTTCTGTAGCAATTATTGCTTCTGTAATTCCTGCAGCAAGGGATTGTGCAGCAGCAGCCCCACGATTTGATAGCGGTAGCTTTTGACCGTCTGCCCCTGGGATTCCGAGTAAAGCCCGCGGACACAGCCTCTTTCCCGGTCAAACAGCGCGTCGATCAGCTGCAGCTGCTCCGCTGTGACCAGCAGCGTGACCTGTCCCTTCGTGTCAAGGCCGCGGCATGGGTCGGCATATACTTTTCGCGGCAGTCAAACGACGGCAGCATGTAATAGCTCTCGGGGTGCTTCTCTGCCTCGATGCGCCGCGCGGATGCTGCGTCCTCATCCCCGCACACGCAGTGGTCCAGTCCGACCTGCCGGAGCTTGGCCAGCTCCTCCTGCAAGATGCGGTTGCTAGCGTACCGATCTTACTGTCCTGCCACAATGCTTCCATCTCAAGCAGGTCGTAAATTTTGCGGTGCAGGCGGATACGCAGCCTATACTTCCTGGGCTTCATCGGCGCTGCGCTCCACCTTTGCAATTATTTCCCGCAGCCGCGTGGCCGTGGCGATCATCTCGTCCAGCTCCTTCATGGCCTGCCGGCGCTCCTCGTGGGTATATTTTTCTGCAAGGCGCTTCTCGGGGTTTTTCCTGCGCAGCATCGTTTCTAAGCGGCTTGTCTGGCTGGACAGCTTGCCCGTAATTTTGCTCTGTGCTTGGCACCGGCGGTCTTTTCCCTGACCTCCCGGATGACCTCTGTCTGCTCGACCTGCGCGGCGGGCTGCTCCGGCGGGATGGTCTTGACCTTTCGGATGGTCTCCTTCAGACACGCCATCTCCTTCTGGACCGTGAACACCGCAGCGACCAACGCCTCGTGGGCATCCTGCATACTGCTGGTATCGGCCACCGTCCGCAGTGCATCCACGAATCGCCCGCGAATCGCTTTTTTCTCGTCCTGAATGGCTGCGCTGCCCGGGCCGTTGTACGCAATAGCATAGAGCTGCTGCAGCATTTGGGCAGCGATTCTCTGTTCCTCGGGCGTCATCCGCAAAAAGCTTTCCGCCTCGCTGCGCAGCACAAAGCCACGATCCAGCAAATCCTTGAGACCCTCATTCAGATTTTTTTCAATGCTCAGATCCTTATCGATCTGCCGCCCGTTGATGGGCGTTGCCTCCTTGATGGCCTTTTTTGCCTCGGCTGCTGTCAGGTTGTACGGCTCTGCCTGCAGGCAGGACACCAGCTCGGCAACCGCCTTGCGGCGGATCATCTCGTTGGCAAAGCCGCCGCGCACCTGCAGGTTGGCGCTCAGCAGCATGACCTTTTTCTCGTTGTCGCTCAGCGGTGTTGTGACAACACGGCAGTTTTTGACTGTGTTCCACTTTGCGTCGCCGCGCGCCTGCAAATAATTCAATGCCTTATAGCGGCGCTCGCCGGAGAGCAGAACGTACTTCGTCTGTTTGCCATCCGTCCGCGGATATACGACCAGATTGTGCATCAGGCCGTTGCGGTCAATGTCGTTGGCCAGTGTTTCCACATCCTCGTCGGTGTCCAGCTGGCGGAAAATCGCATTGTCCGGGTTCAGTTCGATGTCCTGCAAGGCAATTTCCCGCAGCTCATAGGCAAGCTCGGCGCGGTTCTGCGTGGCCAGATTGGCAATCAGGCTGCCGGAGGCGTTGTTGTTTCCGGCGCTGAAAACCGCCTCGGTGGACGGAATGCCCACCTCGACCTTGGATCTGCCGGGCTTTTTTTTTTTCATAGCCATCTTACTTTTCCTCCAATTCGGCCAGGCGCTTTTTCAGCTCCTCATACGCCGCCACATAGCTTTTGGCCGGGGGCTGCGTGCGGGCCGAGTAGCAGACCGGCACGCAGCGGTTGATGCTGTTATCCACACTCTTTCCAAAGGCGATTTCCGCGTTGAACAGCGTTGCGCCGAGCTTGGCCCGGCAGTCACTGCGGATGTCCTGCGAGGCTGCACTTTTCTGCACCATCGTCAGCATTACGCCGACGCCTTGATGCGGGAGGTCTTGCTCTTGCGCATCTCATTGCAGAGCACATAGGTGCGGAACGCCGAGTCCTCCGAGAAGGAATCGCACTTCAGCGGGATCAGCACATAGTCCGCCGCGGCAATTGCGTTGGAGAGCAGCAGGCTGTCCCGGCTTGGCTGGGTGTCGATCAGGATATAATCGTACTCGTCTTTGACCTGGCGCAGGAAATAGTCCAGCACGTCGGTATCGCTGGCCAGATACTTCGGGTCGCCGCGGTCATAGTCCCGCTGGGCGTCCGTGTACAGATCCTCCAGCCGCTTGGACAGGCGCGGCGTCTGGTCGTTGGCCGGGATCAGGTCCACGTTTTCATATTCCGACTCGACGATAAAATCTCTGGTCTGTGTGTTGTAGCGGAAGCCGTCGATCATATCATACAGACTGCGGTTGGCAAAGGCCTTGCTGGTAATGGCGCTGCCGCCTGTCAGGGCAAACGTCAGGTTGCCCTGCGGGTCGGTGTCCAGGCAAAGCACCTTTTTGCCCTCGTCGCCCATCAGATAGGCAAGGTTAGAGGTCGTTACGGTTTCCCGCAGCCGCCTTTTTCCACCGCAATGGTTATTACTGTTGCAGCCATTCGCTTGTTCCCCATTTCATCATGTAGTTATAACACCGTGGCAAATTGTTTTTTATGTCGTTTTCGTCTATGTATAGTATACCACATTGCCAGCATCGTCAACAGCACTTTTGCAGTTTTGGCAGGGCTTTTCTGCGGCAGAAAAGTCTTATAACTCCGTGGCAAATTTTTATATAAAGAAAAAGCATATAGACATACCCATCCCGCAGCTTTTTGCGGACCGGGTATCCATACGCTTTTTGTTATGCCTTTTGGTCTTATAACTCCGTGGCAAATTTATTCGTCAAAGACGGACAGATCTGCCTTGAAATGATCCGTTGCACCAGCGCTGCGCAGCTCGTCCCTGCCGCTCGGGATGATCGTAATATCCTCCATCGCGTTGTATACAATGGTCGCGTTGTACTGCGGCGACTTGAGCTGGCCGTGCTCCTTTTTGGTCAGCATCATCCGCGCCATGCCCAGCGCCCAGCAGGTCAAATCGTGCTGCTGGGCCAGGATGCGGTTCAGCGCGTCGCGGGTCTCCTGCGCCTGCTTTGCCCTTTTCTCGCTGTTGGTGTTGGTCAGCAGACGCGCCGTGTATACCAGCACCGAGGACACCGCACTGTACAGCTCCGGTGAAATTTTTTCCTGCAGGGTCTGGCTGCGCGCCCTGCTTTCCAGCACGCGAACTGCCCGCGTCACCGTCATAGTAAACAGCTCGTCCCCCAGCGGCTCTGCCACGGACACAGCTGCCGCGCTTCGTTCCGGCTCGGTGGTTTTCCGCGTCCTTCTGCGGCGCGGGACTTCCTCATTGCGAGCGCTTTTCTGCGCGTGCAGCTGGCGCACTGCGTCCATCTCCTGCGCGGATTTGTAGCGGATGAACAGGTACAGCCGCTCGTATTTTCTGCCGCCGCGGATGCGGACCGGGATATAGTCAAACCAGAGGTCGGTCATCTGGTTGATCTCGTCCCTGGCCTTGGTCAGGACGTAGCGCTCAAAATCGTGGAAGTTGCTGTACTTTTCGGTCAGCGGCTTTTCCTTGTCCTTTTTGCGCTTTTCCGGTGGGGGAGAGAGCTGCTCCTTCAGCTCCTGAATGTCAAACACCTTGTACTTGAAGCCGCGGATGTCCTGCGCCTTGTCCGGGAAACGGTCCAGTATCTCTTTTGTGACCGGCTGAAACACCAGGCCGTTCGTGTAGCCGTAATCGGTGTCTCCGTTGTCGTAGGAAAGCAAAATTTCGTAAAAACGCATGGAGTAGGTGCTGTTCATCGTCAGCAGATATTCCACGTTGTAGGAGGTATAGTTGCTTTTCAGCTGGGAAAGATAGGGGAGGATCTCCGGATTGAAGCGCACGCGGATCTGCTTGTCCCGGTCATTCACGGTGGAGCCGCGCTGCAGCCAGGACAGGACCTTGTACTGGTGGCCGTCGCTGGCCGGGTCCAGGCTCCAGAAGGAGCGATCCTCCAAACTTTTGACGGTGTCCTTCAGGTATTCCAGATAGGTGTTGTCGTGCATGTTGACCCGGCCAGCCGCCCGAAGTCGGAAAAGCTCAACGAATAAACGCGGTCCGCATCCGGGGTCTCCTTGGGGTTGATCTGTGCCATCATCGCCAGCAGCACCTTTTGCTCCAGCTTTGGCAGGGCATATTTTGTCTTTTGGATCAGGTCATTACTCTTGGTAATGATCGATTCCGACGCCGGGTTGTACTTGGGTACATTGCCTGCAGAGCGGGTGCGGCGGTGCTTTTGTGGCGGCGTGTTTTCCTCCGCAGGGAGGTCCGGGTCATAGTATTCGCCTTCAATGATGGTGTCATTTTTCCGCTTTTCAGACATAGACCTACACCTCCACAAATACAGTACATTAAGCATACACGCAATTGCGGAAAATGTCAACGGCTTCTCGCAATAAAAAATAAATGTGCCGTTTGTATTTTTTCTTATAATTATTATTTATTATTTTATAAATTTATCTCTTTATATATAATAAGTAGATTGCGAGTTTTCTTCTGCTGAACTGAGAGAAAAATTCCTGTGAAAAAAGAGTTTTCTTCCCACGAAAAAAGAGAAATATTCTGCTGTGCTGAGAGTTCTCTTCTGCTGATTTTGCCAGAATAAAACTCTCAATTCGCAGAAAACTCTCAGTACGCAAGCGGCTGCGGGCAAAGCAGACAGCGAAATGAGAGTTTTCTTCTGCCGAATTGAGAGAAAAATGCTGCGCAGTGAAAAAATCAGTTCGCGGCTTTTCCGGCGGAGCAGGGGAGAGCGCAGTGACAAAAAAGAGAGGGCAGAGGGGAAAAAAGGCTTATTGAGAGAAATTTTCTGACAATAGAAGAAAAAAAACAGAAAAATTCTCCTTTTTGTATTGCGAGTTTTATTCTGAACAAAAAATTCTCTAATAATCTTCGATAGACGTAAAAGTATACGAAAAAAGCAAAAAGTATTGCGAGAAATCTTCTCCACTGAAAAAGTAGCACAAAAGAAACAAAGCGTAATAATTTATATATAATATACAAAACGGCAAACAAAATCATGCGCATCCGGGGAAACCGGCAG
>ENA-OQCS01001626-OQCS01001626.1-human-gut-metagenome-genome-assembly--contig:-NODE-1626-length-11127-cov-14.068455_pt1 | contig 11127 bp, 9 predicted proteins | sample MGYA00242757_ERZ504575 | MGnify/ENA primary metagenome ERZ504575 (study PRJEB26092, sample SAMD00036297) | human gut metagenome | host: Homo sapiens | study: EMG produced TPA metagenomics assembly of... | reverse complement strand
GATCTTCTGGCGGTTTTTGCACAGTGGGCAGTTGTCAGAGCGGTAGGAGTGATAGTCCGGGATGTCTCTGGCCTGAAAGATAGAGTGGACAGGGAGTGTGGCTACACTGTCTACACTGCTGTAGATGGCTGCCACGCCGCGGATCTTACCGCCATAGTACAGAACGCTTTCGATAGCTCGGTTCAATGTGGATCCGGTGGTGATGGAACCATTTAGGACGAGGATGTTTTTCCATTGATCATTGGTTCATAGTTGTCGCGGAAGATCATCTGCCCGGTGCTGTTGAACTCAGGGTGATGACGTAGATGGTCTGGTGTGCGTTCATGGAAAGGACGCCGGCTTTGGTCAGTTCTTCGGCGAGATAAGCACCGATCACTTCAAGTCCGTCCATGCAGACGATGGTGTCTACCGGAATGGATGCTTCGTAATTTGCTGCGAGAGCGGATGCAATACGCTGTGCTTCAGCGCATCTGGATTTCATAGTAGTGAGATCCAGGTAGTGTGTGATATGGGACTGGGATGTTACGAAGTGTCCCGGAATCATTTTAAGCTGTATGCGGTTGTCATTGCGTGCATAAATTTTTATGATGTTGTCCTGATCCATAATAAAAACCTCCTGTCGTGATCATGTTTTACGTGGTTGTTCAGGAGAATTATCCTGAAGGATTACGAAACAGATTTATTTAACCGAATGCGGATTGCAAATATCCGATTAGCTGTGCATATTATACCATTAATTTCAAAAAAATGAAATAATATAATACAAAATATATAAAAAATATTCAAAAGATCAAGCATATTTGTTAAAAAATATCCAATATCATGAAAACTTTGACAAAAGGATCATTACTATAGAGTGAAAGTATTTGTGAGTACGTAGTAAATTGGAAAGAGAGTGTCATATGTATTATTGAGTATAAAAAAGAGGAGGAGAATCCCTATGGATCCTCCCCCTGTGAGAGTGAGTCAATGTCAGCCTTCAATAGATACATATTTATCAGCTTCAATCTCTTCAGCTGCTTTTTTCGGAATAGAAAGTCTCAGAACACCGTTCTCAAATTTTGCATGGACATCTTCGTTTTTTACACCATTACCAACATAGAAGCTTCTGCTTGTGCTGCCGGCATAACGTTCACGGCGGATATAATTGCCTTTCTTGTCTTCCTCGTCTTTGTCAAGACCCTTGGCAGCGGAGATGGTAAGATAACCATCCTTCAGCTGTACCTGTACTTCATCTTTCTTAAATCCTGGAAGATCTACATCCAGCTCATAGCCTTTATCTGTTTCACGTACATCAGTTTTCATGATATTTTTTGCATGTTTGCCATAAAGAGGGTTCTTTCCGCTAAAGAAATTATCTCTGAATCCAAAATCATCCATCCAGTCATCAAATAAGTTTTCTCCAAATACACTCGGGAACATCATAAGTCATTTCTCCTTTCAAATTGAAAAGCCGTTCCGGTGGATCAAGAAATCCAACTGTTGCCGGTATATAGTTACCACTTCGGGTTATTCCGCAGTGGTGATCGTTTGGTTTTATTCTGAACATCTGGAAGTTCTTTTTTATCTCCTTCTTTGTTCTATATGTAATATAACACTTGTTGCTAGCAAAGTCAAGAGGTGAGTGCTAAAAAATTGTGAAGAATTTGTGTTAAGTAAAATGAAAAACTAATTTCCACCTTTAGCCCCTTATGTTCTTATATTAAAAAGCGAATCGGACAAGGACTGAAAATCTTATGCAGATTGAACATTCTGCAATGTTATAATAACTTTAAAGCATAGAAAAAATCAAAAAAATCAATATAATAAGGCATATAGACAAAATGTATTAAAAAATTCGTACATTCTTCTGAGTTGAACAGACGATAGAAAGACAGTATTCATGAGTATGCAGGTAAAGCAAAATGTAAATGAAAAAGTACAGGAGGAGAGAATAATGCAGAAAAAATATGCAGATTTTAAGCTTGGGGTACCGGATTATGTAACAGTGGAAACAGAAGAGGAGAGACTTGTGTGCCAGGGAGGGCAGACGACAGTAGCTGCCGGTGCAACTACTGTGGAATTTCAGAACGCAGGTGAACATGAGGATATATTTGTCACATCCGAGGATGCAGTGAGATGTGTGAAACTGAGATGGAACTACAAGATCCGAAATCCGCCAGATTTCTGGGAGATGCCTGGGAACGTACCTATGGTGATGCGGAATGGCATGGAATGAGCGGAAACCGTTATCTGCCATGGTATTTTCTGGCGAAGCTTTCTGAGAAGGTTCTCTGCTTTGGCGTAAAGGTCCGTCCTTCTGCTATGTGCTGCTGGCAGGTGGATACCAAAGGAATTACTTTGTTTCTGGATGTTCGCTGCGGAAATACAGGAGTACAGCTGAAAGGAAGAAAGCTGTGTGCCGCACAGATCGTCTGCATGGAAGCAGAAGGAGCAGATACTTTTGAAACTGCACAGAAATTCTGTGAAAAAATGTGTACAGATCCGATCTTCCCGGAGTTTCCGGTATATGGAAGCAATAACTGGTACTATGCTTACGGTGACAGCTCCGAAGAGGAGATCTTAAGTGATACCGATTATATCCTGAAACTGACCGAAGGTGTAAAAAATCCTCCGTTCATGGTCATTGATGATTGCTGGCAGGAGCATCACCGCCTGGATGAATACAACGGTGGACCATGGACAAAAGGCAATGACAGATTTCCGGATATGAAAGGTCTTGCAGACAAGCTGGAGAAAAAAGGTGTCCGCCCGGGTATCTGGGTCCGTCTGCTTCTTAATGAAGATGAGAATATCCCGAATGAGTGGAGGATTTCCTATAATGACTGTCTCGATCCGTCCCACCCGGATGCACTGGAATATATCCGTAAAGATATCGAGAGGATCTGTGATTGGGGATACACGCTGATCAAGCATGATTTTTCTACCTTTGATCTCTTTGGAAAATGGGGATTTGAGGCGAATTTAAGAGATAATTCCATGGAGAAATGGCATTTTTATGATCAGACCAAAACCAGCGCAGAAATCGTAAAAATGCTTTATCAGGAGATTTATGATGTTTCCCGGAGCAACAACGCAGTGATCATCGGCTGCAATACCATCGGACATCTCGGCGCAGGCCTGATGCATCTGAACCGGACCGGTGACGATACCAGCGGACGTATCTGGGAGCGTACCAGACGAATGGGCGTAAATACGCTGGCATTCCGTCTTCCGCAGCACAATACGTTTTACCATATTGATGCAGACTGTGTTGGTATTTTCGGAATGATCCCATGGGAGAAAAATCGTCAGTGGGCAGACGTTCTTGCAAAGAGCGGTACACCACTGTTTGTATCCGCAAAACCTGGAGTTTGAATCCGGAGGAATTTGAGGAGCTGCATCAGATCATGCTGCGTGCATCAGAACAGGAAGAGCATTTTGTTCCGCTTGACTGGGAAGAAATCGACTGCCCGGAGGTATGGGGAGAAAACGGCGAAACTATCACTTATGACTGGTTTGACAACGAAGGTCCGACCATGGATGCTGCGGTGGAATACTATAATGCCAAGGTAGTTGTTCCGTAAATCAGGAAAAGTGGTTCAGCAATCCAGAAGATCCTCGGCATGATGATATTTTTCCCGGTATTCCCGTGGCGTCATGCCGGTTTCTTTTTTGAAGGCACGGGAAAAGGCAAATGGATTTTGATATCCGCAGGAGAACGCCACGTTGGAGACAGGGATATCCGTGACGGTCAGAAGCTCCCGGGCGTTGATAATCTTGGCTGAAGTCAGGAATGCTTGGGGTGTGGTTCCAAGATGTTTTTTAAAAAGTCCGTAAAGGTGGCTGCGGCTGATATGGAGATAGTCAGCAACATCTGTCACAGTGATATTCTGTAGCGGACTTTTTTTTTGATGTAATCAACAGCCTGTGTGATGTAAAAATTATCGTTGGATTCCATGGTGGTGTAGGAAGCATGAAATTCTTCCTCCAGCAGGGCAATGATCCGGTAAAGACCGCTCTGGATATAGGCCTCACCGGAAGGCGTCAGTTGTGGATGAGCCATCATTTCAAGAATAGTTTCCTGATATGGAAGAACTGAATTCAGTTGCTGGACCGGAGTTTCCCCGGTAAGATGGCAGTGTTCGCAAAGCGTTGGAGCGTTTTCCCCGTTGAAGCAGATCCAGATGTAAGTCCAGGGATCAGAAGGTTCCGCTTTGTAGAGAGAACTGGTCATAGGAGGAATGAAAAAGCACTGTCCGGCTTTCAGGTATATTTCCGGTTGTTCATATAGAAATATCCCTGTCCGCTCAGCACAAAATGATGGTGTAATATCGCCGGACACTAGGCCGTAGGACTGTTCCGGTGTACATTTTTCCCAGCCGCAGGAAATAAGATGAAGTTCTTTTGATGAAGTCTGGCGGTTCATGACCTGCTTGTTTTTCATGAGAGTTTTCTGCCTTTCGATATATGGTTATTATAAGTAATATCAGTTTAAAATATTTGATCTGAGGTGTAAAGAACAAAGATGAACTGATAGGACAAAAGACAGTTGCCGTGCAATAAACGTGCGGCAGCTGTTTTTTATATCCTGGCATTGTCTTGACACTTGTAAAAGAAAAAGGTTTACCACCAGGAAAAATATCGTTATAATAGGAGAAACGCAGTTTCTCTGCGGCAAAAATATAACGGTCCGGGAGATATCTGTGTCAGAAATATTGCTTATCCGGTGATATATCAGATGATATGAGGAATTTTCCGGTATGTAATAAGAAGGGAGAAAGATATGGCATATTTAGGTGAAGAAATCAAAAAACTTGGTTTTGGCCTTATGAGACTTCCGCAGAAATCAGAAGGTGTGATCGATGTGGAGCAGACCAAAGTCATGGTGGACAAATTTATGGAAGCCGGATTTACATATTTTGATACAGCATGGGCTTATGCAGGAAGCGAAGATGCTATCCGCGAAGCGCTGGTAGAGCGTTATCCGAGAGAAAAATATCAGCTAGCCACCAAGATGGCAGCCTGGATTAACTGTAAGACAAGAGATGAAGCTCTTGCACAGTTTAAAATATCTCTGGAGAGAACAAAGGCAGGATATTTCGACTTTTATCTTCTTCACAATCTTGGAGAGCACAGAACAAAATATTTTGATGAGTACGGTTTATGGGACTGGATCCGTGAACAGAAGGAAGCCGGTCTGATCAGACATGCAGGATTTTCGTTCCACTCCACACCGGAGGAGCTGGATGCACTTCTCACTGCACATCCGGAAATGGAATTTGTACAGCTGCAGATCAATTACGCAGACTGGGAAAATCCGGTGATCCAGTCAAGAGCCTGCTACGAGGTAGCCAGAAAACATGGAAAACCGGTCATTATCATGGAACCTGTAAAAGGCGGCATGCTTGCAACTCCGCCGGAAGCAGTGGAAAAGCTTCTGAAGGAAGCAGAGCCGGAAGCATCCACAGCATCCTGGGCAATCCGTTTTGCGGCAAATCTGGAAGGCGTGATCACCGTACTTTCCGGAATGAGCAATGTTGCACAGATGGAGGATAACCTTTCCTTTATGAAGGATTTCAATGGCCTTACTGACAGTGAGAAGGAGACTCTTGATAAGGCAAGAGAGGCTATGAGCAAAATTCCTCTGATCCCATGTACAACCTGTAACTACTGTGCAAAGGTCTGTCCGATGGAAATCGGAATTTCCGGTTCTTTTACAGCAATGAATTATCTGACATTGTACGGAAATAAAGCCGCCGCAGCGCATCAGGAAGACTGGCTGGTAGTCAGTCATGGCAGAAAGCGTGCAGATGAATGTGTAAAATGCGGACAGTGCGAGGAAGTATGTCCGCAGCATATTTCCATCCGCGAGGAACTTGAGAAAGTAAGCGAGGCTTTTTGCAAATAAAGGAACTGATCCGGCAGGAAGCGGATCAGGGTAAGGAGAGAGTTTAAAAATGGAAAAATTCAAAGCATTTCTGAAACGAAAGGATATTGAGATCTCTCTGAAGAGATATGGTATCGATGCACTGGGAGCTATGGCACAGGGACTTTTCTGTTCCCTGCTGATCGGTACGATCATCAACACCATTGGCACACAGTTTCACATTCCGTTTCTGACTATGGCAGTTGCCACAGTCAATGATACCCAGTACACAGTAGGTTCTCTGGCATCTGCCATGAGCGGCCCTGCCATGGCAGTAGCTATCGGTTACGCCTTGCATTGCCCGCCGCTGGTATTGTTTTCGTTGATCACTGTTGGATTTGCCTCCAACGCACTTGGCGGAGCAGGCGGTCCTCTGGCTGTACTGTTTGTTGCCATTGTTGCAGCTGAGATCGGTAAGGCAGTTTCAAAGGAAACAAAGATCGATATCCTTGTAACGCCTCTTGTAACCATCGGTGTGGGCGTAGGTCTTTCCGCATGGTGGGCACCGGCCCTTGGAAAAGCTGCTATGAAGGTAGGAAGCGTGATCATGTGGGCAACAGATTTGCAGCCATTCTTTATGGGAATCCTGGTTTCTGTATTTGTTGGAATCGCACTGACGCTGCCGATCTCTTCTGCTGCGATCTGCGCGGCTCTGGGACTTACCGGACTGGCAGGCGGCGCTGCAGTAGCGGGCTGCTGTGCGCAGATGGTAGGTTTTGCGGTCATGTCCTTTAGGGAAAACAAATGGGGTGGTCTTGTCTCTCAGGGAATTGGCACTTCCATGCTTCAGATGGGTAATATTGTCAGAAATCCAAGGATCTGGATCGCTCCGATCGTAACATCTGCTATCACAGGACCTATTGCAACCTGCTTGTTCAGGCTTCAGATGAACGGAACTGCTGTATCCTCAGGAATGGGTACCTGCGGTTTTGTAGGTCAGATCGGTGTGTATACAGGATGGATGAATGATATTGCAGAAGGAACCAAAACAGCTGTTACAGCTATGGACTGGGCAGGACTTTTTCTGATCTCTTTTATTCTCCCGGCAGTTCTCTGCCCGTTGATTAATATGTTTGTACGTAAGCTCGGATGGGTGAAAGATGGAGATATGACGCTGTCATAAGCTATATCAGATCTTACTTTAAAATCAAAAAAGAGTATCACAGGAACTCATTGATAGTGATGAGCTTTGTGATACTCTTTTATTTTAACTTTTATGCTACATGTGATCCGGTGGCATTACTCCGTTCCAGTCCACAGGCCCTTGCATATTCATGGAGTTTCTCTTTTGCGGAATAATTCAGATCCTGAGGAACTTGGATCTGAATGGTTACATACTGATCACCGCGGACAGAAGGGTTCTTCATGGAAACAATGCCTTTTCCTCTCAGGCGGATCTTGGAACCGGACTGCATACCTTCCCTGATCTTACAGATAACATTTCCGTAAAGGGTGGGAACGGTGGCTTCACCGCCGAAAACAGCGGTTGTGTAAGGAATAGAAATGGTGGTATAAACATCTGATCCCTTTCGTTCATAGCCAGGACGTGTTCCTACGGTAACCTTCAGAAGAAGGTCACCAGGCTCACCGCCGCCGGTTCCGGGCATGCCTTTTCCTTTCAGACGGATACTCTTGCCGGTATCAATACCTGCCGGAATATGAATCTGAAGTGTCTGCGGTGCACCGGAGCTTCCGTCCGGACCGGACAGAGAGATCCTTTTATCTGCACCAAAAGCTGCCTCATCAAAGGTAACGTTGATGCTGGCCTTCACATCAGAGCCTTTTTGCGGAAAATCCTGTTGATGGAATCCGCCGAAGCCGTTGCCGCTGTGAAAGCCACTTCCGCCAAATCCACTGTGAAAGCTGCCACCGTTACCGGTGAAATGCTCATATGTGCCATTGCTGCCGAAACCGCGGCTTTCGCCGTGACTGCCGTGGAACATATTTCCGAAGATATCACCAAAAATATCGTCCATATTTTCACCGTTAAAATGAAATTCCTGATAGCTGCCATTGCCGCCACCCTGGAATCCGCCGAATCCACCGGCACCTGCGCCGGCTCCAGGATCAGCTCCTGCTTCAAATGCGGCATGACCAAACTGATCATACATTTTTTTCTTCTTTGGATCACTTAAGACATCGTAGGCTTCGTTTACTTCTTTAAATTTATCTGCGGCATCTGCATTACCGGCGTTTGTATCCGGATGATATTTTTTGGCCAGTTTACGATAGGCTTTTTTTATTGTTTTTTCATCTGCGTTCCGGTCAATGCCCAGAACATCGTAATAATCTCTTTTTACTGCCATGGTATTCACCTTCCCTTATATTATAGTCTGCAGCGTCCCGGATGATCGATCTGTCCTCTCAGAGGACAGATCTCCCGGACTGTCATATATTGAACGTATGCGTATAAAATTCCCCGGGAAAAATCCCGGGGGCATTACTTTTATCTTGTTCTACATGTAATATAACACTACTAATTAAAAGTGTCAATACCTGCATTGTAGAAAAGAACATTTTGGACTACAATAAGAGATGTGATTCTTACAGCTATCAGCTGAAAATATGATATAATACTACCATAAATTCCGGTGCGGTCTGCTCAGTAAATAAAAAACAGAGAGAGCCGCAGATCAGAGAAAGATCCAAAAAAGAAAAGGAGGCGTATAATATGAGAAAAAGAACTCTTCTGTCCCATATAAAGGCAGTAAAAAGGCTGGTACTTCTGACACTTATATTGGCAGCAGCTTTTCCGGCGACGATCCGGGAGGCAAAGGCAGCAGCAGGAACCACTTTTAAAGTCAAAGTCACAGATGGATACCTGGCTCTCCGGAGTGAGAAGGCTTTTGACAAAGGCAATGAGATCGGACAGCTGAATACAGGAGATCTTGTGGAAGTTACAAATCGGAAGGACGCTACCTACTGGTATGCATACGTGCCAAGACTGGATAAATCCGGATATCTGGACAAAAACTATATCCAGATAGCAGAGAACGCCACAGCTTCCAACGATTCCTGGACAGTAAAGGTAAAAAAAGGCTATCTGGCTCTTCGAAGTACCGCAGCTTACAATGACAGTAACGAGATCGGACGCCTGAATACCGGAGATGTCGTTCTTGTAAAGGACAGCAGTGATTCTACTTACTGGTACGTATATGCTCCGGGGCTTGATAAATCCGGATATGTGGATAACCGTTATATTTACAACAGTGGTCTGTGGACAGTTAAAGTAGAAACTGGTTATCTTGCCCTTCGCAACAAGGCAGCCTATAATGAAAGCAATGAGATCGGACAGCTGAATACCGGTGACACGGTTCAGGTGAAGGACACCAGCAACGATCAGTACTGGTATGTATATGTTCCGCAGCTGGATAAGACCGGTTATGTTGACAGGAACTATCTTACCGGAGGCTCAGGTACGACAACTCCATCCATGACTGTTAAAGTGGAAAGCGGATATCTGGCTCTGCGCAGTACAAAGGCGTATGACAAGGACAATGAGATCGCCCAGCTGAATAACGGAGATACGGTAGAAGTCATTGAGAAGAAAGACAGTACTTACTGGTATGTATATGTTCCAAAGCTTGGAAAAGAAGGATATGTAGATAAGAACTACCTTAAATAAAAAGATAAAGGATGCTTGTTGCCGGATCTGCCTGAAGAGGAACAGAAAGCCGGAACAAGAAACGGGGAGGCAGAAAGATGACTCTGGCACAGCTCAGATATACCATAGCAATTGCAAAAGCCGGATCTATGAACGAGGCAGCAAAAAGCCTTTATATTTCTCAGCCCAGTCTTTCCACGGCAATCCGGGAGCTGGAAGCAGAAACCGGTGTTGAGATCTTCCGAAGAACGAACCGAGGAATCGCCGTAACGCCTGCAGGCGAAGAATTTCTGGGGTATGCAAGGCAGGTGGTGGAACAGTACGAACTGATGGAAGCCAAATATATTTCCAAGAAACAGGCACGCAAAAAATTCAGTGTTTCCATGCAGCATTATACCTTTGCAGTTAATGCCTTTGTGGAGCTGGTAAAGCAATTCGGCATGGATGAGTACGAATTTGCGGTCCACGAGACCAAGACGCATCAGGTCATCGAGGATGTCCGTAATTTCAAGAGTGAGATCGGGATCCTCTACGTAAATGATTTTAACCGTAAGGTACTTACAAAAATGTTTCACGAGTATGGTCTGGAGTTTCACGAACTTCTCAATTGTCGGATCTACGTTTATATGTGGAAGGGGCATCCTCTAGCGAAGCGTGAGAAGATCACGCTGGAAGAACTGAAGGAATATCCGTGTCTGTCCTTTGAACAGGGAGGAAATAACTCTTTTTATTTTGCTGAGGAGGTTTTGAGCACCTATGAATACAAACGGCTGATCAAAGCCGATGACAGGGCTACTATGCTGAACCTGATGGTAGGACTGAATGGATATACCTTATGCTCCGGTATTATCTGTGAGGATCTTAATGGTTCCGATTACTGTGCTGTGAAGCTGGATTCCGATGAGATCATGACAATCGGTTATGTTGCCAGAAAGGGTGTTAACATCAGTGCCCTTGGGAAAAATATCTGGAGGAGATTTCCAGATATAAGGATAAAGCACTGAAATAAGAGAAAATAAAATCTGACAGATCACTGCCGGAGAAGACGGGAAAAGCTTCTGGTATTTATGATACCGGAGGGTTGTTTCCCTGTGTATTCTCAGATACGTAGCGATGCGTATCATGCAGGAATCTGTCAGATTTTTATTTACATTAAAAGTTTTTGGCAGTGGAAATTTTATTCTGCAAGCCGATCACACACGGATCACAAAACCATCCTTACGCGGTTTGGCTGTTGGATACTCACAGTCACGGTATCCAAGAACACAGTGGCCTACGCCGATATATTCCTCTGGAACACCCCACTGCTTCTTCAGCTCTTTTCCTTCCTCGGAGTCAAAAACTTCTCTTGCACGGTGAATCCAGCAGGAGTCCACGCCGAGAGCATGTGCGGCATTCATGAGATTTCCCATCACAAGACTTCCGTTTTCCACACAGGTGCCCATTTTGCTGTCGGAAAAGACAATGATCACAGTTGGGGCGCCGTAGAACGGATCTGAGGTGCTGCCCATAACAGCTGCGTTCATTTTGGAAAGCCTTGCAACCAGCTCCGGATCCTGTGTCACTACCATAAGAGTGCTCTGCTGTCCCATGCCGCTGGGGGAATATTCTCCCG
>ENA-OQCS01001625-OQCS01001625.1-human-gut-metagenome-genome-assembly--contig:-NODE-1625-length-11131-cov-1.409942_pt1 | contig 11131 bp, 22 predicted proteins | sample MGYA00242757_ERZ504575 | MGnify/ENA primary metagenome ERZ504575 (study PRJEB26092, sample SAMD00036297) | human gut metagenome | host: Homo sapiens | study: EMG produced TPA metagenomics assembly of... | reverse complement strand
CTCGAATTTGCCGGACTTGTCGAGGTATACCACGAAATCATTGCCGGTTGCGTGTGTCTTGGTTACTCGTTGCGGAAGACTCATGGCTTTCAGAGTACTCTAGGGAGCGAAACAACACCGCAAAACAATCGGCTTTGTGATCGGTCGCGCAACATACGGTTGCAGGCATGGCTATAGGGAGGATTCAGGCATGAGCTCTTCGGCTCCAATCGGCGTATTCGATTCGGGTCTTGGCGGTATTTCCGTGGCTCGCCAAATCGCCAAGGATATGCCGGCCGAGCATGTGCTGTATTTTGGTGATTCGGCCAACGCACCGTACGGCATCAAGACGCCTGAACAAGTGAGGGCCCTGAGTTTCGATATTGTCGAACGGTTCGTGCGTCAAGGCGTCAAGGCCGTGGTCATCGCATGCAACACCGCCACTTCCGCCGCGGTGAACGATTTGCGCGAACACTACGATATTCCGATCATCGGCATGGAGCCGGCCCTGAAAGTGGCGTGCGACGTGGTGACGTGCCTTCCGACCCGCATCATATTCCCCAGAGGGTGATTGTGGCGGCCACTCCCCTGACCTTGCGTGAGCGGAAGTTCGCCAACTGATGGATCGATTCGATTCCAACAACACGATTTTCAAGGAGCCTTGCCCCGACTTGGTGGAGATCGTGGAATCCGGGCGGCTCGGCGACCATGACCTGGTGATGCGCACGCTGCACGGCTACTTCGACCAGTACGACATGGAGCATATCGACTCGGTGGTGCTGGGCTGCACGCATTTCGTGTTCTACCGCGACTACTTCCGCGAGCTGCTGCCCGAACGGGCTGCTGTCATCGACGGCAATGAGGGTACCGTGCGCCATCTGGGCGTGGTGTTGGAGTCCCTGGGCAAACTGGCACCCGAGACGCGACCGGCGGCGTGGAGCTCGCCAATTCCGATCCGTCCGAACGGATTGCCGAGTTGTCACGCAAATTGCTGAACGTATGAGCCGTTCTTGGCTCCCCTCTCTGAGGGAAGCCAAGGAAGAACCAGACAAATTCACAGCACACTGCCCATATCGTTGTCCGTGCAGCACGCGTAAGCTCATACCAGATTCAAGTGAACAGGGGGTTGGTATGACAAAGACGGCGATGATTGATGTCGGCGGCGGGTTCCGCGCGATTTTCGGCTGTGGTGTTATGGACCGCATGCTGGAGGACGGCATCGACGTGGATATGTGCTACGGCGTTTCCGCCGGCGCGGCCAATATGACCTCATTCATCGCACGCCAGCACGGCCGCAACCACACCTTCTACACCAAGTACGCCTTCCGCAAGGAGTACGCGAGTGCGGAAAGCTTCTTCAAGAACCACAACTTTGCCAACCTCGACTACATCTACGGCACGCTGAGCAATCACGATGGCGAGAATCCGTTGGATTTCGCGGCGTTCGAGGCCAATGAGACCGGGTTCACCGTGGTGGCCTGCAATGCCGAGGACGGCTCGACCAAGTACTTCGACAAATCGCGCGTGCGTTTGATGATTTCGACATCATCAAGCTTCGTCCGCCGTGCCGGTGGCTGCGAGCCGTATGTGGTGGATGGCGTGCCGTATTTCGATGGCGCATCGCTGATCCGGTGCCGGTGCAGAAGCGCTGGAGGACGGCTACGATCGCGTGATTCTGATTCTGTCCCGCTTGCGTAACGAAGTGCGCAAGCAGCAGAAGGATTTGGCTCCGGCCCGCATCCTCGAACGCTCCCACCCCGCCGCGGCCGAGAAGCTGCGCATGCGCTACAAGACCTACAACGACGAACTCGAACTCGCCAAGCATTACGAGGCGGAAGGCAAGTGCTGATCCTCGCACCCGAAGACCTGTATGGTCTCAACACCCTGAAGAAGAACTTCGAGGGCCTGGAAATGATGTATCGCAAGGGATACGCGGCGGCCGAGGCCATTCCGGCATTCCTTCAGGCATAGCGATAGTGAAGCCCCTCGCTTGGAGGGGCTTCACTATCGATGGATGGGGATTCGCAAACGGGGTGATTACTTCGTCTCGGAAGCGGTGAGCATGGCCTTGGTGACCTGCTCGTAGAGATCCTGATAACCGCCGGGCGTGGAGGCGGGCAGCACCACGGTCTTGGTGTTGTTCGATTCGGACAGCGAGCGCATCACGTCGAGGTACTGGTTGAACAGCACCACGTTGTTCACGTCGTTGATGTTCATGCCCACAGCCTGCAGACTCTTGATCTGGTCGACGATACCGTTGGCGATCTCGCGGCGGTAATTGGCCTGGCCCTCACCCTGCAAGCGAGTCTTCTCCGCATCGGCGGCGGCTTGGGTCTCGATCTGGATACGCTGGGCCTCGGCACGCTGACGGGTGGCTTCCTTTTCACGCTGGGCGGCATTGATGGAGTCCATCGCGTTCTTGACCTGTGGGCTCGGGTCGATGGCGGTGATCAGCGTCTTGACCACGGTGAAGCCGAAACGGCTCATTTCGGCGCCCACGGTCTTCTGCACGTCGAACGCCACATCGTCCTTGCGGGCAAAGGCATCGTCCAAAGACAGTGCGGGGATAGCGGAACGCAGCGCGTCCTCCATGTAGGAACGCAGCTGACCGGCCGGATCGCGCAGCTCATAGTAGGCGTGGCCACGTTTTCCGGGTTCACACGGAACTGGGTGGAGGCCACCACGGTGACGAACACGTTGTCGAGCGTCTTGGTTTCCAGCTGCACGTTAAGCTGGTTGACGCGCATGTTCGTTTTCATGGCGATGCGGTCCACAAACGGAATGCGGATATGGATGCCGGCGAACTGCACCTTAAGGAACTTGCCGAAGCGTTCGATGATGTACGCCTGCTGCTGCGGCACGACGAAGAGTGCGGCAGACAGCAGAACAATGAGTAGCACGATGATAATCAGCGGACCAGCAAAGAATACGGCCATGATGTTTTCCCTTCACCCACGTCGAAACCGCCCTCGGCCTCGACTCGTGATTTCCATCGTATCAGCGTTCAAAACAAAGCGGTAGACATCGTACGCATATGTGTACAACTGTTCACTATGTGTGCATGCTGGCTTCTTATAAAAAAAGTGCGGCATCCAATCAGTATGCTGCGGCCATGCCTGAGCCGACAGCCACGGCGCCGATACCGTCCTCCAGCGCGGCAAGCCGCTTTTCCAGTGCATCGACAGTGGGATTGGCCACACGGGAGTACTCGAAGCCGTCGATGTCACGCCCGCGAGCGCATCGCCGCGCGCCGCGTCACCCAGGTCGAATGCGGCCGAGGCATAGATTGGCGGCACAGCGGCACGGCCGTTATCCAGCGCTCGTAGCCGGCGTGGATGGCTTGCGTTCGGAAATCAACGCCCATTAATCCTTCTTCCTCATGCCGCTCTATTGTGGCGGGCTCGACTCTATTCCCGAACTTAGCAAGTCATGGTACGCGACACCGGCACATCGGTATCGCAATTGTCAATGCGCGCTTATAAGCAATGGCTATAGAATATCCGCCGAATGCCGGAACACACCAAGCTGCCTAGCCCTCTTTCAGCACCTCGGCCGCAATATTACGCTGCCTCAAATAATTCAAAGCCGCGTCAATCCGTACCGGTTCATCATCGAAAATGGCCACGATGCCCCCTATCGGGTATCCGCGACGATGTCGATATCTCCAAAGATTATGTTGACATCGATGCCGAACCCTTTAGTAATTTGCGACACCAACGCTTCAGAAACTTCCTTGGACACATATTGCATCCGGACCAATCGTTGGCCTTCAGACAATCTCATCAAAAGGGAGTCATGGTTCTCTTTTCATATCTGGCGATAACGCATATCAAATCAGCAATCAGCGCAAAGACGCTCGGTCGCTCCATCCGGATAACAACTTTGCCGTTTCGCCTAAGGTGTCGATGACATGGTCAACCGGTGCGTCAGAAAGAGCTTCAGCATAGTTCTCGATGCGATAGTCGAAATAACGATCGGCGCCCAGCGCGCTGCTCTCCGAAAGCACCGGGACGAACGCCGTCAGCATTCGTAACGCCTTGGGAGCGCTCAACGCGCGGGCTCATCACAGTGCACGCGGAACCGGCGGTGCCGAACTTGCCCGCCCCCCAAGGAAATCACTCTGCTCGATATCTATCAGGCAGTGGAATCCACGAACCTCGATGATGTGATCGGCATCCACGAGAGAGGAAATCACACATGCCCCGTGGCTCGGAATATCCACGACGTTCTCAAAGATGCGTATGCTCCAGTGGCCAAAGCCATGTCGGATTCCATGAGGGAAGTTACGCTTGCCAATATGCTTGCCGACTACCGAAATCGCATTGGGGTCAAAGCCCGGCAACTGGAACAGTAGTGGGCACCGAAGCGTAAGCCCCCTACTCTCTGATCCGCATAAACAGATAAGACGTGCGCCATCAAGACCGATCGATGACGCACGCCTTATGCAGCTCAGACCACGGATTCCTAGTCAGCCAGCAGCCCCAGCTCCTGCAGCTTGTTCCTGATATCCACTGCAGAGGGTTCCACTTGGAACGAGCCGTCATCGTACCGCACCACCGGAATGTGCATCTGGCCGCTGATCGCCACGGCACGGTCGGCGGCACCTTCCTCTTCCTCGATGTTGTGCCAAGTGTATGCCGCGCCCAGTTTGTCGAGAGTGTTCTTTGCCTGGCGGCAGTCGCCACACCATGTGGCACCGTAGACGTCGATGGTCATATCGGTCCTTTCTTTGTTCCGCCGCGCTTGACTTTTACGCGGTGCACTATCAAACCGTATTCATCGTAACGGGGATGCTGTGATATCGCGGTTGGCATAAATGCGGGCGGTCCGCTTAACCACCCCAGTCGGCTACGCCGACAGCCCTCTGCCAGCGGAGGCGGAACCAGAGCATAAAAAAGCGCGCCGGTGTGGCACAACCGACGCCGCTCCCCAGGAGTAGAAAAATAGGCAGAAAAGTATTAGATCAGGCAAACACCCCCGAAGTCAGCTGTTGGAACACGTCGAAGTCGCATGCCGATCGATGTAACGGGCGTAAGCGATATCGAACGCCTGGCCGAGATCTTCGATCAGATCGTTGGCGTCCTCGATGCCAACGGCGAGACGCACCAATTCATCGGTGATGCCGATCTTCAGACGCTCCTCGCGAGGCAGTTCGAAATGCGTCATACGACACGGCAGCTCGGCAAGAGACTCCACCGCACCCAACGACACAGCAAGACGGAACAGGTGCAGGTTGTTGAGCACGTCAGCCGGATCAACGCCAGGCACGACCTCGAAGCTCAACACGCCACCGGCCCCCTTGAGACCTTTGGCAGCCAGACGCTGGTCGCCTGCGCCGGGCAGACCGGGTAATGCACCGCCTTAACCAGCGGATGCACCAGCAGGTAGCGGGCGATGGCATTGGCATTCTCCTGCTGACGATCCATGCGAAGGGCCAGCGTCTGAATGCCGCGGCGCACCGCGTCGCACTCAGCAGGAGCCAACACACCACCCAAACGGTTCTGCGCGAAGTACACGCGGCTCGCCAGATCCTCACCGGAAACGACCACCAGACCGGCGTTCACATCAGAATGACCGGCCAGATACTTGGTGGCGGAGTGAATCACCACATCGGCACCCAAAGCAAGCGGCTTCTGCAGATACGGGGTCACGAACGTGTTATCCACAATCGAAAGCGCCCCGAAACGGTGGGCCACCGTGGAGATGGCGCGCACGTCGTTCACCTTGAGTAGAGGATTGGTCAGGGTTTCAAAGTAGACGGCTTGGGCAGGCACGATGCCGTTCGCGCGGTCGCCCTTGACGGCGGCCTCCAATGCTGCGATGTCCTGAGTGTCGACGGCCTCGACGAGGATTCCCCAGCGAGTGAAGAACTCATTGAGCTGGGAATACGATCCGCCATAAATATTGTCACCGACCACGATGCGGTCGCCGGGCTTGAAAATGCTCAGCACCGCGTGAATCGCCGCGAGACCGGAGGCGAACGCAAAACCACGCGTTCCTGCTCGAGCTGGGCGATCTGCTGTTCCAGGAAGTCACGTGTGGGATTGCCGCTTCGTGCGTAGTCATAGCGGGGCATCGCGTCAACCTTCTCGAAGGCATATGTCGTTGAGTTGTAGATCGGCGGGTTCACGGCTCCGGTGTTGTTGTCTCCAACCGGCAGTCCGTGGACGAGCTGAGTGTTGAACCTGGTCATTGCGCACCCCCTTAAAGTGTTGCGTCATCTGCGCGAAGCCGTTCCCCGCGCGGCACGATTACGACCTTAACGCAAAACGCGGCCCGAAGGCCGGCGTTGCTATATGTGTTGGTTATGGACGGGTATAATCAGACCTCTCCGTCCTGCAAGAATGGACGGCCTGACGACCGGCCCAACACACCTCGCCGCTGCCGCGGCTCGGCGTCGCCTACGGACAGTCCACCGGACTGTCCGTCAGACGGCTCCGCCTTCTACCACGATGTCATCGGGGTTGACTTCGTTGCCGTAGACCGGCTCCAGAGTCTCCTGGTAATCCTTGTGGAAGAAGTTGTCTTTGCCGAGCTTGACGATCTCGTCGTTCACGAAGTTCAGCAGTTCGGTGTTGCCCTTCTGCACGGCGGGCGCGATGGTGTCGTCGTCACCAAGGTGGGTGATGCCAACCTTGAAGCCTTGTTGGACTTGGCCCATGCGAGCACCTCGGTGTTGTCGGTGGAGAAGGCGTCGCCACGGCCGTCGAGCAGCGCGTTGTAGGCATCGGCGTACTGGTCGTACTTCTGCAGCTTGACGTTCGGCGCGTTCTTCTCGAACCAGGTTTCGGCGGTGGTGCCTTAGCGATGATCAGGTCTTGCCGTCGAGCTGACTGACATCGGTGATCTGGCGCTCTCCGGGGAGACCACACCAAGCGCCACCTTCATGTACGGCTTGGCGAAGTCGACCTTCTCCTTGCGCTCATCGGTGACGGTGAAATTGGCGAGCACCAGATCGACCTTGTTGGAGGTGAGCACGTCCACACGGCAGCCGGGTCAACCGACGTGTATTCCGGCTCCACACCCAGATCCTTGGCCAGCTGTTCGGCGAAGTAGACGTCATAGCCCTGGTACTTGCCGTCCTTGTCCACGTAGCCGAATGGCGCCTTGTCGGAGAAGACGGCAATCTTGATCTTGCCGCTCTTCTTGATCTCGTCGAGGCTGCGGGCCTTGGCATTGGCGCTGGAGCTGGTGCCCGTGTCAGAGGACTTCGCTTCGCTCGGGGTGCCTGCCGACGGACCGCATGCGGCCATGGACGCCGCCATTACCAATGCCGCGCCTGCGGCAATCAGTGCTTTGAATGATTTCCCAACCTTGATACTCATTGGGTTCTCCTTCTCTTGTTGTTATTGATATTTCTTCTCAAATACGTCGATATGGCACAATCGAATCACTCGAATTCGAAGGTGTGCAGGAACTGCTGCGCACGTTCGGTTTGCGGGTGTCGAAGAACGCCTGCGCATCATACGATTCCTCGACGATGCGCCCGCCGTCCAGCAAGATGATGTGGTCGGCGATGGCTCGCGCGAACTGCATTTCGTGGGTGACGATAAGCATCGTCTGCCCGGACTTGGCCAGTTCGAGCACCACGTCGAGCACTTCACGCACCATTTCGGGGTCGAGAGCCGCCGTAATCTCATCGAGCAGCAGTACTTCCGGGTGCAGAATCAGCGCACGACAAATGGCCACACGCTGGCGCTGACCGCCGGACAATTCGTGCGGCCAAGAGTCCTTGCGATCGGCAAGTCCACGCGGCCAAGCAACCGGATCGCTTCAGCCTCCACCTCGGACTTATCGCGTTTCTGCACGAGCACCGGCGCCATGGTGATGTTGCCGAGCACCGTTTTGTTCGGGAACAAATCGTAGCTTTGGAACACCATGCCGATACGCGTGCGCAGTTCACTGGACCGGTCGGATCGTCCGGCTCGTTCCGTGCCAGGCTTGCCGGCATCGATCACCTGATCGTTGATGGAAATCGTGCCGCCCTGAATCGGTTCCAGACCGGCGATGGTGCGCAGCAGCGTCGACTTGCCCGAGCCGGAAGGACCCAGCACCACGAGCACCGAACCATGCTCCACCTTGAAGGAGATGTCATCCAGCACCGGCTTGTCGGCATTCGCATACTGTTTGACCAGATGATTCACCTCGAAACCCTTGCAGGTCGTTTCGGGTTCAGTCATTCGACCACCTCTTTTCCAGTCGGCGGGCCACAATGGACAGCGGCCAGCACACGATGAAGTACATAAAGAAAATCACGCCATAAATCCACAAGGTTCCAGTCGGGAACTGGAATCGGTTCGCGTCGATAATCTGATGGCCGACCTTGATGACCTCGACCACACCGAGCAGCACGGCCAATGATGTCGTTTTGACGATACGTGTCGCCAAGTTTACGGATGCCGGCAGCATACGGCGAACAGCCTGCGGCAGAATCACCCGGGAGAAGGTCTGCCACGGGCTCAACCCCAGTACGTAGCTCGATTCGTACTGCACTTTGGGAATCGACTGCAATGCGCCACGCACCAGATCGCCCAGCTCGGCGCCTCCCCACAGGATGAACACCAGCACGCAGGCACCGGTGGCATCGAGATTCCAATCGAACCATCGAGCAAAACCGTAGTAGGCAAGGAACAGCAACGCCAGCTGAGGCATAATGCGGATGAAGTCGAGGTAGATGCGCATCGCGGCCCGGATCACGGGATTCTTCAGCGTCATCAACCAGCCCACCAACAGGCCGACCGGGATGGACGCGCCTACGGATACGCCGGCTATCCACACGGTGACCCACAGGCCTTGCAACAGACGTGGGAATACGCCCGGCTGGAGCAGTATTTCAGCGCCGCTCATAATCGAACCTCCGCTCCAACCATGTGCCGAAGATGGAAATCGGCAGCAGAATCACCAGATAGGCCACGACCAGCATGAACAACGACTCATAGGTGCTGTATACATGCCGATCAGATCCTTGGCCATGTACATCACGTCGGCGAGCGCAATGGCGGAGACGACGCTCGATTCCTTAAACAGGAAGATCACATTGGCCACTACGCCGGGAATGGCGGTGGACACTGCTTGCGGCAGAATGACTCGGGTGATGGTTTGCGTGGAAGTCAGTCCCAGCACGTACGCGGTTTCGCGCTGCACGTTGGCACCGCTTCCAATCCGCCGCGCATTGCCTCGGCCATGTAGGAACCGCCCAAGAATCCAAGGCCGACTATCGCGCAGGTTTCGGCGGACCATACTACGCCGAGTTTGGGCAGGCCGAAGTACAGAAAGTACAGCTGTACCAGCAATGGCGTATTGCGGCTGAGTTCGATGTAGATTCTCACGATTTGCCGGGCGACCGGGATACGCGCGATTTCCACGCCAGCGCAGACCAGACCCACCGCGATGGCAAGCAATATGCCAAACACGGATATGAATAAGGTCATCAATGTGCCGTTGACGAAGAAAGGCGCGTAACGCTGCACGAACGACCAATCGAATGTCATTGGGCGCGCTCCTTCCTTTGCTTCTCGTTTCTTCTCCTGCGCATAAACGGTCTTAGCCACCCATGTACGATTTCGGGGGCCGAACATACCTGTCCCCCTGCCGTGTCATCGTAGAGTATCAGAACACGTGGCACGGCCGCTGCGCTATACGCATTACTTATGGGACGTTACTCGATGGGCGAACATCAGGCATTATTGTCGCCCAAACGGTGGATACACTGAGGCTATGAAGATCACCAAAGCTCTGACCCGTTTGACCGGTCCCGAAACCGCTCCGGTGTTCGTGCTGTTGCACGGCTGGGGTTCCAATGAATACGATTTGCCCGATCTGCTGAACTATTGCGGTGCCGGTTCGCTGATTATGCCAGTTTGCAGGCACCCATCGCCTATGGCATGGGATATACATGGTTCGGTGCGTGGGCGCATGAAGGTGTGCCGGAGGGCGAATCATTAGACAAGCAGGCGACTGAAGCCGCCCAAGCCATTGATGCATGGGTTGCGGAGCATATTCCCGCCACTCGGCCGGTGGTTGCCATGGGATTCTCGCAGGGCGGCCTCTTGGCCGCGCATCTGCTGCGTTTCAATCCGAAGCGATATGCCGCAGCCGTCTCCTGCTCTGGATGGCTGGCACCGGGTCCGTTGCGGGCGATGCCGAATTGGCTTCGTTGAAGCCGCCGGTGTTCTATGGGCATGGTGCTGCAGACGACATCTTCCCGAAAGCCGATGTGACGGCGATGGGTGAGTTCTGGCACGAGCACGGCACGTTGACCGAACAAGTGTATCCGGGCATGGCCCATTCCATTAATATGCCGGAAATGCGCGATATTCAACGGTTCTTGGAGACCAACGGATTCATTCGGCCGCAGATTTGGTAGTCACCACCTCACATGGCGTAGTCGACGTGGGCGAATTCGGGGACTTATACCATTTGACGGGGTAGCCGGCACCGTGGGCGCAGAAGACCGAGTCGGGGGTGTTGTCCAGATCTGCTTCGGGATCGTAAGCGGCGGCTGCGATGACCTGTTCGGCGTCATGGCATGGCTTGTAGCCGCCGAAAGTGGCGGAGAAACGGCCATGGCCGTGCGTGTACTGGTTCACATCCATCGCATAGTCGCGCATCTCGGACACCGGCGCCTCGCCTTCGATCACGGCGTATTCGCCATCGGTGACCGGGGATTCGAAGGTGCCGGCCATGCGCTGGATGTCGCTCATGGCACGGCCGATCATGTCTGCTGCACTTCGAGCCGAACCGATACCACGGTTCCAGCAGTCGGCAGTTGCCCTCCCTGCGGTGTCCGGACGGCTCTCGACCGGCGTCTCGGGCCGGCCACTGACTCCAGCTCTGGCTTCCATAAGCCCTGACGAATCGCACGATAGGTGGCTTGGCGGAAGTCGCCGCCTTCGGTATGCTTCAGATGCGCGCGGCCAGCCACCAAAGTCATCTTGATATCGGTGAGCGGCGCGCCAACGAGCACACCGAGATGCTCACGCTCGGTCAGATGGGTCAGAATCAGCCGTTGCCAATTGCGGTCCAAATCATTTTCGGACAGGGCCGAGGCCACAGTGACTCCGCTGCCCGGCTCCCTGGTTCCAGCAGGATATGTGCTTCGGCATAATGACGGAGCGGCTCGAAATGACCTGCGCCTTCGATTGGCGCAGTG
>ENA-OQCS01001624-OQCS01001624.1-human-gut-metagenome-genome-assembly--contig:-NODE-1624-length-11135-cov-1.566134_pt1 | contig 11135 bp, 12 predicted proteins | sample MGYA00242757_ERZ504575 | MGnify/ENA primary metagenome ERZ504575 (study PRJEB26092, sample SAMD00036297) | human gut metagenome | host: Homo sapiens | study: EMG produced TPA metagenomics assembly of... | reverse complement strand
TGATAGTACCCATATTTTAATTTTATAGACAATACCTATATATAATGAACATACTGGCTGCATTTATCTTCTTCACCCGACTGCCCTTTGGAAATCAGGGAAGTACCCGCCGAATGTTTCAAGCATGTAGTACCCTACTGGCGCTAACAGGCTGGCTGACGGGCGGCATCATGGCAGGCACTCTCTGGCTGACCGGACAGATACTGCCCGTATCCCTTGCCTGGATTATAGCTATCATCGCCCGCCTGCTTGTTACGGGATGCCTGCACGAAGACGGGTTAGCGGACTTTCTGGACGGGTTCGGCGGCGGCACCACCCGCGAGCGTACGCTTGCCATCATGAAAGATTCCCATATTGGGAGCTACGGTGTGCTGGGGCTGATATTGTATTATCTGCTCTCATTCTCGTTATTGGTATCTTTGCCTGCGGCCGTTATTCCCTGGGTGCTGTGCGTGGCCGACCCTTTTTGCAAGTTTGTATGCAGTTTCATGCTCCTGTTTCTTCCGTACGCCCGAAAAGAAGAAGAAAGCAAGGCTAAGGTGGTCTATACCCGTATGAGCCTTTCGGAGTGGATAGCCAATATTGCAGGCGGATTGTTGCCTTTACTGCTTTTACCTCTTTCTTATTGGGGGATGCTGTGCTTTCCATGTGTACTTTTTATTGGATTGGGCTGGCTGCTCAAGCGACGTTTAGGAGGATACACCGGCGATTGTTGTGGTGCACTTTTTCTTTTGTGTGAGCTGGCGTGCTGGATGGGAGCAGTAGTGATGGCATATAATTTTTAATACGGTTAGACATAAGAAAATGAAAGTATATTTAGTTCGACATACTTCGGTGGATGTGGCACCCGGGACGTGCTACGGGCAGACCGATGTGCCCTGCGTGCTTCGTTTCAGGAAGAGGCAGAGGTATGTAAAAAGGCCCTTCAGGATACGGGAATGCGTTTTTCACGTATCTATACCAGTCCTTTGTCCCGCTGTACACGCTTGGCGGCTTATTGCGGCTTTCCCGAAGCGGAACGTGACGAGCGGCTGAAAGAGATGAACATGGGTGAGTGGGAGATGCAGCGTTTCGAGGAAATAACCGACCCGCGCATTCAGGCATGGTATGACGATTACCTGCGGGTACGGACTACCGGAGGAGAGTCGTTCATGGACGTGCTGGCCGTGTGCCCGACTTCTTTGACCACCTGGACCGTACTTCAGGTCCGGCACTGGTGTTTGCCCATGGAGGTGTGCTGGTAGCCGCACAGGTCTATGCCGGCAAGGTGAAACTGGAAGATGCCATGAAAGCCTTGCCTCCTTATGGAGGGATGGTGGAAATCGACCTGCCGCTTCCGCGTTTGCATCCGCTCATGCTGGCCGGAACGGGAAGTGATGTAGGTAAGAGTGTGCTGGCTGCGGCACTATGCCGTATCTTTTTGCAGGACGGGTATCATCCGGCGCCTTTCAAGGCACAGAACATGGCGCTCAACTCGTATGCCACTCCCGAAGGACTGGAAATCGGTCGGGCACAGGCGGTGCAGGCTGAGGCGGCAGGAGTACCCTGTCACACCGACATGAATCCTTTGCTGCTGAAACCGACTTCCGACCATACTTCACAAGTGGTACTGAACGGCAAGCCCATAGGCAACCGGAGTGCGTATGCCTATTTCCGGACAGAGGGACGGGATGAGTTGCGCCGGGAAGTGAACCAGGCATTCGACCGCCTGGCAGCCCGTTACAATCCGGTGGTGATGGAAGGAGCGGGCAGCATCTCGGAAATCAACCTGAAGGATACGGATTTGGTAAATCTGCCATGGCGCGTCATGCCCATGCGGATGTGATTCTGGTAGCCGACATCGACCGGGGAGGTGTGTTTGCCAGTGCCTACGGTTCGGTGGCCTTGCAGACGCCGGAAGACCGCAAGCGCATCAAGGAATCATTGTCAATAAGTTTCGTGGCGACCTTCGCTTGTTTGAGTCGGGTGTGAAGATGATGGAAGAAATCTGCGGCATTCCAGTGCTGGGTGTGATACCGTATTACCACGATATTTACATTGAGGAAGAAGATTCGGTGGAGCTTTCTTTGAAACAGCGGAAAGCGGTGCAGGGGAAGGTCAATGTGGCGGTGGTGCTGCTTCGTCATCTCTCGAACTTCACCGATTTCAATATGCTGGAGCATGACGAACGGGTAAACTTATACTATACGAACAACGTGGACGACCTGATGAAGGCCGACATCATCCTACTACCCGGCAGCAAGAGCACCATTGATGATTTGTATGAACTACGCCGTAACGGAGTGGCACAAGCCATTCTTCAGGCACGCCGCAACGGCGCTACCGTGATGGGAATTTGTGGCGGATACCAGATGATGGGGCAGCGGATTGCCGACCCCGACGGAGTGGAAGGAAGTATCAGTCAGATGCCCGGACTTGGACTTCTGCCGACAGAGACGGTTATCGAAGGAGAGAAGGTGACACGTCAGGTACGTTTTGCTTTCCTGTCTTCCGAAGAACCTAACTGTACGGGATACGAAATCCACATGGGACGTACTTCGGCAGTAGGAGGAGAGACTTTGACTCCGTTAGTACGTCTGGAGAACGGAGAAACAGATGGTTGTGTGGTGGACCGGAAATGTGCCGGTTCCTATATTCACGGCATACTGGATAATCCGGAAGTGATAGAATGGTTGCTGGCTCCGTATGCCGAAAAGCTGGAGCAACCTCAGCTGGATTATACCGCTTTCAAGGAAGAACAATACAACAAGCTGGCCGACCATGTGCGGAAGCACCTGAACATGCCACTGCTTTACCAAATACTGACTCAAAATGATTAACGGACACGGAGACGATGCCTATCGCTATACGGCCATTCATGCCAATTTCAGTTCGAATGTGTACCACCGGGTGAACCATGATGGGTTGAACCGCTACCTGGCCGGATGCCTGCCGTGCATCCGTTCCTATCCGGAACCGGAGCCCTATGCACTGGCTGCTGAGCCTGGGCCCGGTTGCATGGTGTCAGTCCGGAGGAAGTCTGTGTGACGAATGGAGCCACGGAAGCCATCTACCTCATTGCCCAGGCTTTTTGCGGAAGTCATTCTGCTGTATGGATACCGACCTTTAGTGAATATGCCGATGCCTGCCGCTTGCACGGACATCGGGTGGAAGGTATTTCCAGTCTGGAGAAACTGACGGGCAATGAGGGGATTTTCTGGCTGTGTAATCCGAATAACCCCACGGGGCAGACATGGGATGCCGCCACGCTTCGCCGACTGATAGCCACATATCCCCGAAAGCTGTTTGTCATTGACCAGTCGTATGCGCTGTTTACGGAGAAAAAGGTGCTGTCCGTAGCCGAGACGGTGAAACTGCCTAACGTATTGCTTCTGCATTCCATGACCAAATGCTATGCCGTGCCGGGGTTGCGTCTGGGAGCGGTGACGGGCAGCAGGGAACTTCTTTCCCGGATACGTGCCTGCCGTATGCCCTGGTCGGTCAATGCCTTGGCCGTAGAAGCCGGACATTACCTGTTGCAGCATCCGGGGGAATATCGCATGGACATACAGGCTTTGCTGACGGAACGGAGACGGGTGACCGATGCGCTGGAAGCTTTGGGTGGGGTAGAGGTACTGCCTACGGATACGCATTATTTTTTAGCACGCCTTCAGCAGGGTACTGCGGCGCAACTGAAGGAATTCTTGGCTACCCGACACGGACTGCTGATTCGCGATGCATCCAATTTCGAAGGACTGGATGCGCGTTATTTCCGTATCGCCATACAGACGGAAGAAGAAAACAATCTATTAATTGAAGGCATACACGAATGGATACAGAACTCGTAATGGGATTGATTCCCTGGCAGGAGGCTTTCTGCTTGACAAGATTTTAGGTGACCCGCTGTGGTTGCCCCATCCGGTGGTAGGATTCGGAAAACTGATTTCGCGGTGTGAGCGCAGAGGAAATCAGGGAGCTCACCGCAGACGGAACGGAGCGTGGACCGCAATAGGCTGGTTGTGCTAACCTTTCTGGTGAGCAAGGGGCTGCTGGAAGCGGCAGCTCTGCTGCATCCTTGGGTAAAGATAGCACTTTCGGTAGTGGCCGTATTCTATTGTCTGGCCGGGAAAACCTGATAGATGAGGTTCGGATGGTGTTTGAAGCGGCGGATACTTCGCTGGAAGCCGGGAGAAAACAGGTGGCCCGCATCGTGGGAAGAGATACTTCTTCCTTGACTGACCAGGAGGTGCGTACGGCTGCCCTTGAGACTTTGGCCGAGAATTTGAGTGACGGTGTCATCGCTCCGCTTTTCTGGTATTTTCTGTTGGGGGTGCCGGGGATGCTGGCGTATAAGATGGTCAATACCCTCGACTCTATGATTGGCTACCGCAATGCCCGTTATAAAGATTTTGGCTGCTGGGCGGCCCGTATGGACGACGTGGCCAATTACCTTCCCGCCCGACTGGCTGCCCTGCTGATAGTGCTGGTTTCCGGTCGCTGGTCGCTGCTGAAGTTCGTGGCACATTACGCGGATGCATGCCAGTCCCAATTCCGGTTATCCGGAAGCGGCACTGGCCGGAATCCTGAACTGCCGTTTTGGCGGTCCGCACGATTATTTTGGCGAGACAGTTTACAAGCCTTTTATCGGAGATAATCCTCGTCCGTTGGATAGTCGGGATATGCGTGTGGCCATCCGTGTCAACCGTGGGGCTGAACTGTTGATGATATTGCTTATGATAGGGATGTATTTTGTTGTAATTCAATGATTTATTGAAATTCTCCTTAAGGACTTCAATGAGTATAAAAAACGCTAGTGCGTTTTGAACTAAAACGTAAAAGAAGTTTTGGTCCAAACGCACTTGCGTTTTAAGTAAAACTCCTTGCGTTTACTTTGAAACGCAAAGACGTTTTGAGGGTTGTTATTCATAGATGTATTCTACGTCCGATTTCTTAAAGCGAAGAAGTCGGGTGTCGTTTGATCCTGCACCGTTCTTGTTGGGATAAAGCCTGCCATTGTTCCGTTATAAACCATCCTTGTCCGTTGCTGGGCGAGTGGGTAGCCCATAACATGGCATTGTAGTGTCCATGTTTGATGCCACTGTCATCCCATTGTGCTCCGGGACCGTACCATACGAGTGGTTCGTATTGCTGTTCTGCATTATTGTACATCTGAATGTAAATCAGGTCAGACAGCGCTACGCTTCCTACGGTAACATCGTTTCTTCTTCTTTGGCGACGCTGAATGTTTGAGCTCCGTTCCATGCCGTGGTATGCTTCCGTCCCACATCAGCCAGATGGTTCCACTGGTTGAGTTTAAGACTCTTTCAAAATTCTCCATGGAAGGAAGTTCGTAGCCGTCGGGTGCCATGGCGGTGGCATCCAGTCTGTTGATATGAGCGCTGGATGGACCGTATCCTTTCAGTTTAGCCACTCCACCGTCGTCAATCACTTCCATACCCTGCGTGGTTTTTCCCTGATACTGCCACTTCCATAGTTTGAAGAACTCTTCAGGAGTACAGTCGCGCAGGTAATCAAAAAGCGTCTTTCCTGCCTTGGCAGCCGGGTCGTTAGAAGAAAGTATCTGGTCGCTGAAATTCTTTGAATCTCCCATGGCATTGTATTTGCACCACCATACACCGTTGAGGTAGGTAACAGGGAGTCCCCAGTTGCGGCGTACGACCGTGTATTCTTCTCTGTCCGTACCGTCGGTATTGCAGATTACCAGTGTAGCTTTCTGCTTGCGTCCGTTGGCCGTTGGGTCATTGGGTTTCCAGCCTCCTATGATGCGGAATGAGTTGGGTGTTTCATCCTGCTCCTCCAGCTTAATCCAGTGACCTTCACCACTTCGTATTCCACCGTCAGTTTTTTAGACTCCGGCAGAGTGATGAGTCCCAATTCATTGTCAATGTAGCGTCCGAAGTCAAATTCATAGCCGTCATGGAAGTGGATGAGCCTTCCAGTTTAATTGGGTTTTCAGATAAGACTAATGTCAGAGCGTCTTCCTCATAATTGTGAAGCAGTCCTTTCCGGTGGAATCTGAGCTTCAGTTCTTGGCCTGCAACGCCAGGTCTCCATTGTTCTTTCTGAATACGGAACAGGTTCTTTCCTATCGTTTCCGGACGAGTACCTCCCAGTGATTCAATCTTTATCGGCATATTCCCTGGAATGAGTTCCAGTTCATCATCACAGTCGATGGCCAATGTCATCTCTGTAGCTGTATGAGGAAGGGTTACCTGTGTCTTTTCCTCATTTATCACCACATTCTCAGGAAGAATAGACGTCTGGGTATCTACTTTTAAGTTGCCCATGCCGGAAGAAAGGGTATGGTCGCCTCCGTTTTTCCATTCAACGATGTTCAGTTTGGCTTCTCCCGTAGCAGAATCCGTAGTAATCTCTAATGTGTACACTACGTTTCGTTTCAAAGTAGATGGAAGGGTAGATTCCAAAGTAGTCTCTTTCCCATTCTTCACGATTTCCATGCTCGCCTTTAAATCTTCTCCAGACTGCTCGTACACGTAGGCGATGCCTTGGGTATTCGTTTCCAGCCATTGTGGAAACTCAATCGAACGGTCTTTTACACCCGCATCAGTCGGTATGGTGACCGGATTTTGCGGAAACAGGAAAGTGTGGTGCGTCATGTTCTTGAGCACGACCTTTTTCACCTTGATGGAGCTGGTGGTCCGGATGGAAAGGTCAAAACGGGCGATACCTCTTTCCAGGTGGAGGTGGAGCGCATTCTCAGCAGTCTGTCCTAAGTCAATCATGCCAGAGAAAAATTCCGGTGCATGTATGTAGTCTTCAGCATGTGCAAACGTAATCTGTTGCCATTCATCTTCGGTGATGCCTTGTGCTTTCAGTTCCTGCACATTGATCTGGTCGGCAATGTTGGCCAATATGTAGAGATGACCTGTCTGTTTGTCTGTCTGAAACATATACTGGCCGTCTTTCTGAGTGAACTGGGTATAGATTTCCGTCATCGCACCGTCTTCGAACAGGCAGGCCTGCAGCTCTTTTATCTCACCTTCACCGGGAAGAGAGGAGTTTTCTCCTTCCACCTGGAACTCATTGATGTGAGTAGTGATAGTTCGGACAGGTGTGCTGCTTCCTCCGTCTCCTGTACCTCCTCCTTCTCCTCCGCTGGGGATATCTTCTCCTCCACAGGCTGTTGTAAATAATAGGGCAGAAAGTATGCCGAAAAACTGTATGTATTTTTTGATGTACATATTATACTGGTTTATTTGTCTGTTTAGATATTGTTGTTTTTTTACTCGTAGATGTATTCCACCGGTGTCTTGATGCATCGGATAGTACGGGTTTTCTGTGCATTGTTGCCTGTATACTTGAACCAGTTTCCTCTGCCTTCACTGTTTGAATAACCTTCTATCATCCAGGTGCTTCCTCCATTTCCATAGGTCGCCAGCAAAATCATCATCTTTGATATGCTGGTTGCATCCCATTGGTGACCTAAGCCGCAGATTGTCCAGTGGCTGCCTTCGTATTCAAAATCATAGAAGGTAACCGGACCGTACTGCAATCCCTGGAAAGTCGCATTACGTTCTACGACCTTAAAGTTGAGTCGCTGGCCTAAACCATTGTTGAAGGCACCGGGGTTGAAGTAACCCAGATTGAAATTCGTGCTTCCTGTAAAGAAACGGTAGTCATCGAAGTCCGGAATCTGGTAACCGTCGGGTGCCATGACGGTAGGAGACAGGGTCCCGAAGTTGTTCGTCTGGCTTTTGTATCCTTCGTAATAGAATGAAGAGTCATCATGAGTAAGTTGTAACCCTTCAGGATTTCCGGCCTGATACTGGTCGCCCAGAATGTGCAGGAATTCATCGTCAGAGCAGGAAGTCAGGTAGTCTGCCAGACTGCTGTCTTTGGCAGGGTCTGAATTAATCAGAATCTGGTCATTGAAATTCTTCACGTTACCTCTCAGGTTGTACTTGCACCACCATGTACCGTTGACATTAACTACCGGCAATCCCCAGTTGAGGCGTCGGATGGTATAAGTCTCCGAATGGCTGCCGTCTTTATCTGTAATGATTAATTCGCCGGCCTGCTCTCTTCCGTCTGCTTTCGGGTCATTGGGTTTCCATCCCCCTAACAGACGATAGGTATTGTTACCTTCATCAGTGAGTTTCATCCATTGTGCTTCTTCTTCTCCGAATCTCAGTGTGGCGGTTTTTCCTTCCGGCAAAATCAAGCGGGCCAGTTCTCCGTCCACGTATCGGTTGAAGTCACATTCTCCATTTTCGTCAAACTGGATAAGTCCGCTCAATTCTATCGGATTAGGCGTAAACACCAGTACTACTCTACCGGTTTGTACCTGGTCTTTATGAACATCCAGATATACGTATTCATGTTTGCTGCCCGGCATTTTCTGTCTGCTGGCGACATTGATTTGTGCAACGGGAGAAAGTCCTCTGGAGCGAGTGGCTGGAGTGACTGTGACTCCTTCAGCTTCTCCAAAGATGCTGACTTCGGCTCCTGTTTCGGCTGCCAAGGTCAGCTGGAAGTTGCTTTCCCAGCAAGGAATGAATACGGTGTCGCCACGCTCATTGATGGTTACTCCTTCTGACAGTTGTGAATTCTCTTTATCGACCAGTCCTTTGAGTGTAAGACCTGATGCGGATGAGTCACCGCTTTCCCTGTTATCCGTCAGTACTTCCACGTTCAGGTTTGCACCGTTTCCATACACTCTCAGCGTGTACACCGTGTTACGTTTCAACGTCGGAAGGGTAGTTCTTAACCTATGCCATCCTCCATTGGCGGTCATCATAATTTCCACCTCATGACCGTTGGATGTTTGTTCCGGAAGGTCGTAAAGAGATTCCTTTCCGTTTTAAACGGATGCTCTCCGAAGTCTTTTGTCAACTCGTTTTTTCGAGGTTAGCCAGTACGCTTTGGTTGCCGGCTTCATGTACTAAACCTGTCAGAGCTACTTCTTTTATCACGATGCGGTTTACTTCTGCATCTTGAAATGAAGACTCCAGGTCGATACGGGCTACCGCACGCTTTAAAGCTACGGAGAAAGATGTATTGCCTGAACTCAAGTCGGCCATTCCGTTCATTAACATATATCCTGATGCCATCTCTTCTGAAGTAGCGGTCAAGTTCAGAAACTCGTCCAGAGTTGTGACATCGTCTGTCAGATTAACCTTTGAAATCACGCTTTCACCATTGGCCAGAAAATAGATGTTTCCCTTTATCTGCTCAAGGTCAAGCTTGCACATTCCTTCATCGTTTACTTGTAAGGATTTGAATGATTCCTTCAGTATTCCGTTTTCAAAGCGGTAGGCATTGAGTGTATGTATTTGCTCATCAGTGTTTGTGTCTGTTTCATTTGTCATTCCAGTTCTGGAAAAGTTGACGGTTAAAATTCCGCCTGAGTCGGGTGACTGCTGAAAATCTTCCTGCAGACAGCCACTTAGTAAAAACAAGCCTGCGCTTGCCAGCGTAAGTATATATTTCATATTCATTTTTTCATCAGATTTAATTTCGTTTGTTTATTTGTATCGGTGAGGGTTTTGGGCACTGTTCAAATAGTTTTTGGAGTTGATAGGCATATCCTGGATGTTATTGACATAAAAAATTGTTCATCAATTCTGCCCATGGCCCATAAGTAAACGAACTGTTGTGTCCGTATCCCATTACGTGTCCCAGCTCATGGAACATGATGCTGCACGAGTAAGTATTAAAATAGTGTTCAAACCATCCTTGCTGGTAACATCCAAATGTGCTTCCACCTCCTAAACCAACGACTCCGTTTCCTGGGTAGACCAATCCCACCTGAAGGGTTCTGCCTCCGCATCTGTTGCAATACCGCTTCCACCTTTACGGGCTGTTTGTTGTCATCGTACAGCTGGTCGGCATTGTCACGCAGAATCTGTTCGTGTTCCGGCATGTCAATCATATAGGTGAAGTTCAGGAAGAGGGCTACCGACTCACGGCAATGCACCGGGCGTATTCCCATCCAGTTACCTACCGGACCACCGTCTTCTCTTTCCGGATCTCCGCCATACAGGCCCCAGTAAATATTCCATCCATGCTTAATATCCTGCAGCTTGGCCCAAAACGGGTCATCCGATTCTATTTTCAGTACGGCATTCGAAAGTTCGGCAGCCGTTTTCTTGCTTATTTCAATCACTTTTCCTGATTCCGTGCGGCACATTACTGAACGTTCTATCAATGGAATCTCTTCATAAAAAATCGCAGAATGCCGGAATTGAATCAAAATAGGCCAGGTCGAAATACTCATTGCTTACTTGCGGCAACTGCATTTTATCAGTACGTTACTCAGGTTACGGGGAGAGTAAAAACGTGCGTGCAGTTTCCTTCTTCGGTAACCGACACCTGAAGCGGCTGTGAAGTATTGAACTTCCGGAGTGACGGATTGGTGTACACTTCTTTTGTTTCATCGTCCTGCAGGATAGCTTTATGTCCGCCTGCATTGTATGCTGCAGGTGTGATGAACATCACTATATCCTTGTCATCCGGATGAGTTACTACCGATTCTATGTGATGAATGTGATTGCTGCTTAGTGATTGATGCTCGAATCCATACACCTGACGCCTTTCCTCCTTGCGGTAGTTGCGGGTGGAATTGTGATTTCACCGTTGAGGTGCGCATTCCCACACAGCGGCATGAAGAGGTAGGAAGTCTGCTCATTCAAGGAAATCGGGTCGAGGGTGCCGTTGCTTTCACCGCTCAATTCTCCGCTACCCGAGAGAGTGGTATAAAACCGTACGTCACCGAATGACAGACTTTTATCTGTTACCGCATTGCGTACGTAAGGATTATGGTAGGTGAAATCGAAATCAACCCGGCTTACAATCCGTTTTTGGGTTATTTCATCTGTAATTGAAGCCGTTTCCTGTATTCCGTCGCAGTCTGTACCTCTATGACTGAGAAAGGAATTTGCGAATAGAAATATTCAGCCTCCAGTGGTTTCTGCAAATCTTCCGGAAATGCCAGCCACTCATCTTGTATACGCTCAGGAGTATGAACGATGGCTTTATCTTTGGTGGCATCGCCCTGGATTCCTAAAACCAGCAGACGATAATTTCCTTTGTGCAGTCCTTCAGTATAAATTGTGGACGTAGAGGCTTCATAATAGCTCTTGATATTTTGACTTTCACCGTTTCATCCACAATGA
>ENA-OQCS01001622-OQCS01001622.1-human-gut-metagenome-genome-assembly--contig:-NODE-1622-length-11145-cov-3.833999_pt1 | contig 11145 bp, 13 predicted proteins | sample MGYA00242757_ERZ504575 | MGnify/ENA primary metagenome ERZ504575 (study PRJEB26092, sample SAMD00036297) | human gut metagenome | host: Homo sapiens | study: EMG produced TPA metagenomics assembly of... | reverse complement strand
AATCTTCTAACGCCCACCAAATGTTCGCAGCTCAGAGGCTATGTCCTCTGGGCTGTTTTGTTTTGCCACCAAGCACGCCGCCAAATAAGCCACCAAATATTGATCCAAGGTCTGTACGCGATGGTCTTCGCATCCCGTAGAGGTGCCGGCAGATTGCATACGTCCTGGCCGATCGTGACCGCAACATGTTGGTCAAGCATAATCTTTTGGATTCTTTTGGCGTGAGCGGCTTGGTTTTGGTAGGATTTGTCAGCGGCTTGACTAAGGGGGTTTTATAACTGCCATGCAGGTAGCCGTGTTGGTAACGTTTTACCGACTTGCCAAGAACCCCTCATAATTAATGCGTCTGGAAAATGACCAATTGCTTTGACCTGCTGAAACACTATATGTTGTGTTTGAACTAAAAAAAGAATACAGGATATAGATGTGTCTTTGTCGTATGATAGATGGCGGACAGAGAACGAAGACCTTAACTGCCTCTTTCGAACGTGTCCTTGAGCCGCTTGATTGGCTCTAGGGAATGTCCGCATGGAGGCTTATGGTTTATCGAGAACACAGATTGCGCGACGGCGCCGCAAGACAGGGGCAAGCCCTGCCGGGCATCGTTTGGCTCTGAAGCGCAATGAGGCTACGACGCGAAAGAGGCAAGAGGATGAAGATCATCAAGCGCAGCGGCACCGAGGTTGTCTTTGACATCGATAAGATCGTCAATGCCATCCGCGCCGCCAACTTGGAGGTCGAGGAGAGCTCTCGTCTAACCGACCGCCAGGTGGTTTATGCGGCGCAAAACGTCGCCGAGGCATGCGAGAACGCGGGCCACACCGTTTCGGTCGAGGAGATCCAGGATTTGGTCGAGGACGAGATCATGCGTCTCGACTGCTACGAGGTTGCCCGCCACTACATCATCTATCGCTATGTTCAGAGCCTGAAGCGCCAGAAGAACACGACCGATGACAAGATCCTGTCGTTGATTGAGTGCAATAACGAAGAGGTCAAGCAGGAGAACTCCAACAAGAACCCGACCGTCAACTCCGTTCAGCGCGACTATATGGCCGGCGAGATTTCCAAGGACCTGACCCAGCGCGTGCTGCTGCCCCAGGAGATCGTGGACGCCATAATGAGGGCCTGATCCACTTCCATGATTCGGATTACTTTGCTCAGCACATGCACAACTGCGACCTGGTGAACCTGGAGGACATGCTCCAGAACGGCACCGTTATCTCGGGCACGCTGATCGAGAAGCCGCACAGCTTCTCGACCGCCTGCAACATCGCGACGCAGATTATCGCTCAGGTTGCTTCCTCCCAGTACGGCGGCCAGTCGATTTCGCTGACCCATCTTGCTCCGTTTGTTGAGGTGAGCCGTCAGAAGATTCGCGGCGAGGTCGCCCGCGAGCTCGAGGAGCTCGGCGTTTCCGCATCTCCCGAAAAGGTCCGCGAGGTTGTTGAGGACCGCCTGCGTGACGAGATCCGTCGCGGCGTTCAGACGATTCAGTATCAGGTCGTAACTCTTATGACCACCAACGGCCAGGCGCCGTTCGTGACGGTCTTTATGTATCTTAACGAGGCCCGTACGCCTCAGGAGAAGCACGACCTTGCATGATCGTGGAGGAGACGCTTCGCCAGCGCTACGAGGGCGTTAAGAACGAGGCCGGCGTATGGATTACCCCGGCATTCCCCAAGCTCATCTATGTGCTCGAGGACGATAACGTTCACGAGAATTCCCCGTACTTCTACCTGACCCAGCTGGCCGCTAAGTGCACCGCCAAGCGCATGGTGCCCGACTACATCTCCGAGAAGAAGATGCGCGAGCTCAAGCTGTCGAAGGGCGAGACCGCGGGCAACGGCGACTGCTATACCTGCATGGGCTGCCGCAGCTTCCTGACGCCCGACCGTTCGGGCAACGGCTTTAACAATGTCGCCAACGCGCTGAACTATGACCCGACCAAGCCTAAGTACTATGGCCGCTTTAACCAGGGCGTTGTGACCATTAACCTGCCTGATGTCGCGCTGAGCTCGCATCAGGACATGGACAAGTTCTGGAAGATCTTCGACGAGCGCCTTGAGCTATGCCACCGCGCCCTGCTGTGCCGTCATGAGCGTCTGATGGGTACGCTTTCTGACGCCGCACCGATTCTTTGGCAGTACGGTGCCCTCGCCCGCCTGAAGAAGGGCGAGACGATCGATAAGCTGCTCGTGGGCGGTTACTCCACCATTAGTCTGGGTTATGCCGGCTTGTATGAGTGCGTCAAGTACATGACGGGCCACAGCCACACCGAGAAGGAGGGCACGCCCTTTGCCATGGCCGTCATGCAGCGCATGAACGACAAGTGCGCCGAGTGGAAGGCCGAAAGCGATATTGACTTCTCGCTGTACGGTACCCCGCTTGAGTCGACGACCTACAAGTTCGCCAAGTGCCTGCAGCGTCGTTTTGGCATCATCCCGGGCGTGACGGACAAGGGCTACATCACCAACAGCTACCACGTCCACGTGTCCGAGGAGATCGACGCATTCGACAAGCTCAAATTCGAGGGTATGTTCCAGCAGCTTTCGCCGGGCGGTGCCATCTCCTACGTCGAGGTTCCCAACATGCAGGACAACCTCAAGGCTGTCATCCGCGTGATGCAGTACATCTACGACAACATCATGTACGCCGAGCTCAACACCAAGAGCGATTACTGCCAGGTGTGCGGCTACGACGGTGAGATCAAGATTGTCGAGGATGACGGCAAGCTGGTGTGGGAGTGCCCCAATTGCGGCAACCGCGATCAGGAGAAGATGAACGTCGCCCGTCGTACGTGCGGCTACATCGGTACCCAGTTCTGGAACCAGGGTCGAACCGAGGAGATCCGCGACCGCGTGCTGCATCTCTAATAACCATCCCAGGCCGCCCCGTAGCGAGGCCCCGGACCTTTACTCGCTATTTCGGACAGTCCTGGCTCACGACGGAGGCGCCACTGGCGCCTCCTGTTCGTGCGGAACTCATATCGAGCAAAGGTCCGGGGCCTCGCTACGGGGCGGCCAAGTTGACGTAGCTGAGATGCAGCTCGCGGTCTGCTCACTCCTCGAAGTTTTTAGCGGAAATAATTCGAGCTGCAGCAGCGATTGATTTGCAATGGCGGTTGAGCTGCAACAAAGTTTTTATTGGACCTCGAACCCTATACTCGATGTTCGCTTCGTTCATTGAGTTACCCTTTGCATGAGGCCGGGACATATCGTCCCGCCCGCAGTTTCGCAGGCCGAAGGCGAGAATGTTTGAGGACGGGATGATATGTCCGACCTCCCGGGAGAGTTACCTATGAACTACGCGAACATTAAGTATTTCGACATTGCTGATGGGGAAGGCGTTCGTACTTCTCTGTTTGTGAGCGGGTGCCGTCGTGGGTGCAAGAATTGCTTTAACTCTGTCGCGTGGGACTTTGCTGCGGGTGAGCCGTTCGATCGTGCCGTCGAGGACAAGATTATCGAGAGCCTCGACCACCCCTTTATCGATGGTCTGACGATTCTGGGCGGCGAGCCTATGGAGCCCGAGAATCAGGTGGGGCTTGTTGACTTTATCGAACGCGTGCGTGCGGCCTATCCCGCGGGGTCGGGCAAGACCATTTGGTGCTTTACCGGCGACGTGCTCGAGGAGCTTATGCCGGGTGGCCGTCATCATACCGAGGTGACGAACCGTATCCTGGCCCGCCTCGACATGTTGGTGGACGGCCCGTTTGTTCAGGATCTGTACGATATCTCATTGCGTTTTAGAGGCTCGAGTAACCAGCGTGTGATCGATATGAACGCTACGCGCGACCGTGCTGAGCGCGAGGGTGTTGCGCTTTGTGATGCGGTTGAACTTTGGCGGGACGATCCAGTCTATTCGACCCATACTATGTAGCTTGTGGCCGATGCCAAAGGGCGTGGTACCATAGCGCGAACGCAAAATCGGAAAAGTGAGGCCAGATGATCGATCAGGAAAAAGTCGAGGCCGCCATTAAGCTGTTGCTTGAGGGCATAGGCGAGGACCCAACTCGTGAGGGCCTGCTGGAGACCCCGGCGCGCGTTGCCCGTATGTATGGTGAGATCGCCGGCGGTATGGACCAGAGTGCCGAGGAGCACCTGTCCAAAACCTTTGCCGTCGCTTCGAACGATTTGGTTATCGAGCGCGACATCACGTTCTACTCGCTGTGCGAACATCATCTGCTGCCGTTTTATGGCAAGGCCGCCATTGGTTATATCCCAACGGCCGTGTCGCAGGGCTCTCTAAGCTTGCCCGCACGGTTGAGGTCTACGCCCGTCGTCTGCAGCTGCAGGAGCAGCTGTGCGCACAGGTTGCCGATGCCTCATGGAGTATCTCGCTCCCCAGGGAGCGATTGTGCTCATGGAGGCTGAGCATATGTGCATGACCATGCGCGGCGTGCAAAAGCCTGGCACCAAGACCGTGACGCTCGCTCGCCGCGGCGTCTTTGAGACCGATCCGTCGCTCGAGGAGCGGTTCTTTAGGATGCTGGGCCGTTAGCATGAGGGTCGTCAATGACTTACATCGAAGACCGATGGGGGGACGCCGCGTCGCGGCTTCATGGCTTCGGGCCTGGCCCCTTTTGATGCCATGCCTCGCATTGATTACATCTGTGCCAACGGTCTGTTCCGGCGGCACCTGGGCAACATTGCACAGTTGGAATCGGGGCGCATCTTCTGCCGCCACGGTATTGACCACCTGCTGGATGTCGCTCGCATTATGTGGATCAAGAATCTCGAGGAACAGCTCGAATTTGACCGCGAGGTCATCTACGCCACGGCACTTCTTCACGATATCGGCAAAGATGAACAGTATGAATCGGGTATATCCCATGATGTTGCAAGCGAACGCGTCGCTGATGCGATTCTCGGCGGTATGCCCGATGACGTAGCGTTTGAGCCGGCCGATGCCGCAGCCATTAAGACGGCCATTCTGGGCCATCGAAAGCTGCGCGTGAACAGCCAACCGCTCGAGCGCCTGCTCTATGCAGCCGACAAAGCGTCGCGCGCCTGCTTTGCATGCCCCGCGCGCAATGCTTGCAACTGGAGCGATGATAAAAAGAACCTGTCGATTCGCGTGTAGTTAGTTTACGCGGTCGGGGTTCTAAACGAAGGAGACGATCGCGATGAGCAACAAGAAACTGCCCGAGAATGCAACCAAGACTGAAGGCGCCGAGCTCGCCCGTCGTGGAAGGGGCGAAATATCCACCGCAACGGCGGTGCCCCACGTGAACTATGACGATCTGCGCCATGCCGACCGCATCACCGTTGAAGGTCTTGAGGTTTTTGCTAACCACGGCGTGTATCCCGAAGAGAACGCGCTGGGCCAGAAATTCATCGTGTCCTTGGTACTCTATGCTGACCTGCGTGCAGCGGGAGAGCACGATAACTTGGACGCCTCGATTGACTACGGCTCGGTGTGCCACGATGTCGATGGCTATCTGCGCGAGCATACGTTTAAGCTCATCGAGGCGGCAGCTGAAGGTACGGCCCAGATGCTGCTGCGCCGTTATCCCTCGCTGCTTGGTGTGCGCATCAAGCTCGATAAGCCGTGGGCACCTGTTGGCCTGCCCTTGGCAAGCTGTGGCGTCGAGATCGAGCGTGTGCGCTAACCGGTTCTAATACGTCTCTATGGGTGGCTGCTTGAGCCGCTGCGACAGAGCCCTGTTGTTGGGGCAGTACGTGTCGAGCAGCGCGTGAAACCGATGATTGTGGCTCGGCTCGAGCAGGTGGACGAGCTCGTGGGCGACAACCATGTCAAGGCACTCGACGGGGTAGGCGGCAAGTTCTCGTGCGATGCGAATGGCGCCGGTTTTGGGCGTGCATGATCCCCAGCGCGTTTTCATGCTGCGCACGGAAACGCGGGAAACGGCGACACCCATTGCGATTTCGTATGCGTGCACCATATCACGCAGCGCCGATGTGACTTCGGACGTATAGAGCTGGTCAATATGGGCTTGGATCTCACTGGGCGTTAAGCCGTCGAGGGTCGCGTTCCACTTGGCCTGCGGACGTTCGTCTGGCTCGTCGGCACCCATAAAACTTGCGAAGGTGGCCTGCTTGGGCCGCGGTGCGGGTGATGCAAAGTTATGATCGAGTGCGTCCTGTACCGTGATGGGCTTGCCCCAAAGCGCAATGATGGACGAGGGGCTGAGCGGCTCTCGTGCCGTCGCCTGACGTTGCTCGCGCTGGGCAAGCCGGCTGATAATCCAGGCGCTGTTGCGCTTCACAAACGCTTCGATGCGCTCGCGACTGGCGCCGAGCGGTGCGCTGGCGTGGACCTCACCGCTCGATGTGACGCGTAGGTTGAAGTTCTTGACGCGCTTTTTGGTAACGACGACGGGGATGGGCGTCCCATCCGGTCGGGATACGGAAATCGTAAACTGCTGCGTCAAAAGCGGTCCTTCAGATTGGGGACGGGCCGGCATGTCAACCGTTCGGCATGCCGACCTGCTCAAGGGATGTGAAATTAATAACGCTCAAAGAAGGCAAGCGCGTTGTCGCTGCAGAGCTTTTGCATCACGGTCTTGCCAAAATGCTTGGAAAGCATGTTCTGGAACTCGGGCATCTTGCTGGCATTGGAGAGGAAAGCGGGCACCGTGCACCGTCCCAGTCGCCGCCGAGTGCGATGACGTCCTCGCCGCCCAGGTCGAGCCAGTGCTCGATATGTGCCGCTAGCTGGTCGAAGGTGACGTCTGCGGCGGTCTTGTCGGTTGCGTCGTTGGAAAGGAACTCGCTGCAGTAGTTGAGGCCGACGATACCGCCCATGTCGCGAATGGTGCGGAACTGGTCGTCGGTAAGGTTGCGTTTGACGCCGCAAACCGCACGGGAGTTGGAGTGGCTGGCGACGAAGGGACGCGTGGCGTGGGCGACAACCTCGTCAAAGCACTCATCGTTGAGGTGGGAGACGTCGAGTACCATGCCGGCGTGCTCCATCTGCGTAAGTGCCTCGATGCCGGCGCCGGTGAGGCCGGCGTGGGTGTCGTGGCGCTCGCGAGCGGCCCCTGCGCATTCCAGCTGAGTGACGACATAAGCACGCCCAAGCTCTTGAGCACTTCGATCAGCGCGGGGTCCTCGGCAAAGAACGTGGCGTTTTCGATGGTGTGGATGCAAGCGACCTTGCCGTCCTTGAGCGCGGGGCGAATGTCTGCGGCGCTGCGCACGTTGACCATACGGTCGTGGTTGAGCATTGCCTGGCGCTCATATGCGCCATGATCTGCGCCTGGAAGCGCGCGGCGTGGGCGGTGGGAATCTCGTCGGGGACAAACGTGGCGAAGCACTGTGCCCACGGCGTGTTGCCGATCTTTGCGAGCGAGATGGCACAGGCGTTACCCTCGATGAGGTCGAAATCTTGCGGATGCGTTTCGTCGCCGGGGAAATAACCGTCGGTGCCGGCGGTAAAGCGCAGGTCGAGATCGAGCGTGGCCCAGCCGATTCGGTCGGCGGTGTCGCAGTGTAGGTCAAATACGGGATATGCCATGGTTCCTCCGGTTGCAGCGTTTCTTTGCAAACTGTCTTCAAATTGTATGACTAGGGTATAGTTAGCGCCATATGTTCATGGCGGCCCGTGTTGTGCGCCGCCTTATCACGGAGGTTTCCATGTCCAACCAGGGCAAGAAGGTCAAGACTCATTATCGCGGCACGCTCGACGACGGCACGCAGTTCGATAGCTCCTACGATCGCGGTGAGCCGCTGGAGTTCACCTGCGGCGCCGGCAGATGATCAAGGGCTTCGACGCCGCTGTTGTCGACATGCAGGTGGGCGAGAAGAAGACCGTGCACATTCCTGCTGCCGATGCCTACGGCGAGCACAATCCCGAGATGGTTCTGACCTTCCCGGCCGAACAGGTTCCCAACATCGAGCAGATTGAGAAGGGCATGAAGCTCTTCTTGTCCACGCCGAGCGGTATGCCCGTCCCCGCCGTGGTCATCGATGTAACGCCCGAGGCCGTGACGCTCGACGCCAACCACGAGCTGGCCGGTAAGGACCTCAACTTTGATATCGAGCTCGTCGAGGTCGAGGGTTAGAGTATGCCTGAACGCTTGGTTTCGACGACATGCTTGGGAAATCTCAACGATCCGTCCTATGAACTCCTGCTTCGCCGGAAGTTGGGCGGCGTCTTTGAAGTTGACGATCTGCTGCTCGATTGGGACCAGGCTGATGTATACGCGTTTGTGGGCGTGACGGAGCTGGGGCGCACGGTCGATGTTCGGCTGGATACTGCCGACGGCGGTCTCTTGCCGACGGCGACGTGCTCGCCATTGACCGTTCGGGCATGGTGCCCGTGGCGGTTGTCGTGCGCTTGCGCAGCGCCGAGGTTTATTTGGTCGAAGTTGACCGCATGGACCGATTGCGCTCGCGCATTCGTGCTGGGAGATCGGCAACATGCATGCGCCGCTCTTCCGGGGCGACTCGGACGAGCATACTGTGCGCATGTATACGCCGGTGCAGCCTGTTTTGGGCCGCATGCTCCGGGGTGTCGAGGGTGTTCGGCTCTCGCTGGTTACCCGTGAACTCGATGCGGACCGGCGCTTTGCGTCGAGTGCGGCGGAGGTCGTCGTGAGCATGGCTCCCGACTTTACCATCGTAAAAAAGGCGCGCGGCTAAGCGCGCGTATGCGCAAGACGGGCTTTGAGGGGCGACCGATCAAGGTCCGTCTTGCTGTTGATATGAGGCTTTGGGGGAAGCATATGGGTCTTGAGGGAATCAAACTGATTGCATGCGATTTGGACGGCACGTTGCTGCATCCGGGGGAGCGCGAGCTGCGTTCCGAGGCCTTTGAGCTTATCGATGAGCTGCATCGTCGTGGTATCGTGTTTATGCCGGCGAGTGGCCGTCAATATGCGAGCTTGCGCTACCTGTTTGCCCCGGTGGCCGATGAGCTCGCCTATGTATGCGAAAACGGAACCCTGGTGATGAGCGAGGGGCGTGCCGTCGTCAAGCGTTCCATGGAGCGTAGCCTTGCTATGGTTATCGCGAATACCGTGGTTGCGTATCCCCATACCGACATGACCCTTTCGTGTGAGGGGCACATCTACACCATGAGCGGCAACGATGCGTTCGTCGACCATTTGCGCTATGTGGTCCACTGCGATGTGGCGGTGGTCGACCGTCCCGAGGACATCGACGAGGATGTCATTAAGATTGGCTTCCAGACGCCCGAGGTGGATTATCCGGCGGCCCGGGAGTATTTCGAGCGCCTCTTTGGCGACCGTGTCGATGTGATGACGTCAGGAACCGCATGGACGGACCTTATCGGTTTCGGTTCGGGCAAGGGCTCCGCGCTTGTCGATTACGGTCGTGTCCTGGGGATTTCGCCCGATGAGATGATGGCATTTGGCGACAATGAGAACGATCGCGACATGCTCAACGTCGTGGGCCATCCCTATCTGATGGAGAGCTGCAACCCCACCATGCGCGGTATCAACGATCGCGTCCGTTACGTGCACACGGTCGAAGAAGAACTGCGCCGCCTGCTCGCCGAGTAGTTTTCGGGACATGCTAGAAATGTACTGTTTGCTGCAAAGCGCGGAAGGTGGATTTTAAGGCATGTCCGAACATCTACCGGCAGTCGGGGCAGAGACCCTCGAAGATGGTGTAGTGCGACGTGACGTGCCAGCCGATTTGCTCGGACGCCTTGGCGTCGAGCTGGGCATCGAAGGGGAGCGGCACATCGATGACGCGGCTGCACGAGGTGCAGATGATATGCGCATGCGGCTCGATCGTGCGATCGAAGCGGCTGCGCCCGGCGTCTTGATTGAGAGGATCTCGCCGGCGTCGGCCAAGAGATTGAGGTTGCGGTAGACCGTACCGCGGCTGATTTTGTCATCCTGCGCGCGCACGACGTTGTAGATTTCGTCAGCGGTGGGATGGTTATAGCTTTGGCGCACGGCGTCAAGAACCAGCTTTCGCTGCCTGGTATTCCTTCTTTGCACCGCCATGCGCCTCGCCTCTTTTCTATTAACGGTCGTAGGTAAATGATACCTTATTTAGCACACAATACTAATAATGAGGACTGAAGCCGTCTTCATTGGCAAGTGGGGCTCGGACCTGGGCGTCTACGAGGCGAAAACGCGTTCCCATGCGCTCGTAGGAGGCATGAAGCGCTCGAGATGAGATAGGATGTTTGCCGGAGCTCCCTGTATCTCCATCTCGACTGAGCCGTCTTCCATGTTACGCACCCAGCCGGTGAGTGCGCGTGCCTGCGCGAGGTTGGTGTTGGTAAAGCGAAAACCACGCCTTGGACTTGCCCCGCCCAGCGCAGGAAATAGCGCAGGGGAGTGTCTTGAGTGGCCTCGTCGCTTGCGAGTACGGTAAGCCTGCGGCGCAGCTCGAACTCGACGTTTGATGGTTTTTGAGGCTCTCGACTGCGCCGGTGACGCTGGAGAAGAACGTATCGAAGAGGCCCATCGCTATGCCTGCTTGCCTGCGTCGGCCGGGAAGGTTATGCCGGCCTGCTGACGCACGGCATCCATGATGCGCAGTGAGACGAGCGTGACATCGCGGTAGTGGCCGAGCTCGTGGCGTCCTGCCGGGGTCTCCCAAATCTCTTCCTTAACGTTATCGATGCCTCCGATGGCGGTGATAAAGTCTGTGAGTTCGTATTCCATAGTGTTGCTTGACTTGGGAAGGTCGAGCGCGCGGCCGTTGTCGTCCTGTTCGCGCGGTGCCTCGGTCGCCGAGCCGCGTACGACGTCGCGCGATAGTCGATGCGGACGTTGCGGGGCGTGGACAGATGGTCGATCTGGATAGTGCCACGCTCGCCTTCGATCTGCGAGGGCAGCAGGTCATTCGTAATTTTGGAGTGCGCGAGCTCGACGGAGATACGGCCGCCGCCGTAGCTGGCGAGAATGGAACCGCAACCGTCGATGGGGCCATGGGTGAGCTCTTGCGTTGAGGGGTCGAGCAGCGTGGTCATGCTGGTGAGACCAGAGGCATGCCGAAAATCTCGACCATGGGCTCGACGCGTAGACGCCGATGTCCATGAGGGAACCGAGGCCATGTGGCAGTCGAAGATATTGGTGGCGCGTCCAGCGAGGATTTCGTTGTAGCGTGAGGAATACTTGCCAAAGCGCAGCGAGGCGCGGCGAATGGGCGCAATTTCGCCCAGAGTCCTCAACGGCGTGGAAAGCGGGGTCATGGAGCG
>ENA-OQCS01001621-OQCS01001621.1-human-gut-metagenome-genome-assembly--contig:-NODE-1621-length-11149-cov-2.133007_pt1 | contig 11149 bp, 13 predicted proteins | sample MGYA00242757_ERZ504575 | MGnify/ENA primary metagenome ERZ504575 (study PRJEB26092, sample SAMD00036297) | human gut metagenome | host: Homo sapiens | study: EMG produced TPA metagenomics assembly of... | reverse complement strand
TATTTTTTTGATTGGCAACAAATCATAAACTGCCATATCAGGAACAATCGCTACCCCTAAATCATGACCTACAAAACCACCAACGACTTCATCTTCCTCTAATTCCATTGATATATGAGGATGTATTTTTGCCTTTTCTAAAAGATGATCGATCATTGGACGAATTCCACTATTTTTAGTAAAAGTAATAAAAGGTAGATCTTCTATTTGTTTTAAATCAATTTCATCATTTTTAGCAAGTGGATGATTAAGACTGACGATTACATAAAATTCTTGTGTTATAACAGGGTTAAAAAATATATCTTGATCATCTACATAGGAACAAAAAACAATATCTAAATCATTTTCTTTAAATCATGAATAAGATTATAAGAAAAACCACTATGGCATTGAAAGGTCACATTTTCATTTTGAAAAGAAGAAATTAGTTGGGGAATATAGCACATCCCTAGTCTTCTTACAAAACCAATATTTAAGTTTCTTTTCCTTTTGAAATTTGTTTTAATATTTTCTATAGAATCATTCTAAACGATTAAGAATTGGCTCGATTTCTTTTAAAAAAAAGTTTTCCATACTTTGTTAGAACAACATTTCTTCCCTTTTTTTCAAACAACGCAACATCTAGTTCATCTTCCAATAAATGAATGGCATGCGTTAAACTCGGTTGAGTTATATGTAATTTTAAAGCTGCTTTTGTATAATGTTCTTCTTGTGCTAATGTTGTAAAATAACGTAATTGATATAAATTCATGTGTATCACCTAATATGATTATACTAGGACTTCTTTTTCTTTTCGAGTACGTTTTTTAAATAATAAGCTAATTAAAACACCAACGATAATAAAAGCTGATCCCAATACAAATGAAGTTGTCAAAACATCATGAAAAACAACAACTCCTAAAAATGAAGAAGTTAATGTTTGAATTGGATAAAAAGCACTACAAGTATTAGCAGGCAATAATGATAAACTTTTATTCCATAAAATATTCGTAAATGCCGTACAAACAACTCCCATATAAACAAGTCCTAAAACAGCACCTAAATCTACTTGAATAAGAGGATGTGTCATTTGTACTTCTAAAAATGACACGGGGATATTACAAATTGTTGCAATCAACATTGATACTTTTGTAAGTGTTAATGCACTATATTTATTAGAAATCTTTCTTGAAATAACAGACATAAAAGCCCAACCAATAACTGCAATAAAAGAAATAAGAACTCCTAAAAACTGAATATTAGCTCCTGTACCTATAATCATATAAACCCCAGCCAACGATAATACAATACCAACAATTTTATTCATTTCTAATTTTTCATTTAAAATAATCATTGCCATCACACTAATAATCACTGGATTTAATGAATTAATAAGTGAAGCCATTGATCCACCGGCAATCTTAGTTCCTAAAAGTTGACAATCAACAGAAATAAAAATAACCAATAAATCCCATAATAAAAGAAATATTTATAATCACTTTTTTCTATTTTTTCTTTTTCACTTTTTAACGAGATTAAACTTAGTGCTATAAAAGCAATTAAATAGCGAAACATTGCTACTGTAAACGTAGGAATCTTTCCTAAAACAAATTGGCTGACAACATATAAACTTCCCCATAACATAAATGTTGTCAATAAATATACATAAGATTTTTTCATTTCTTCTCTCCCTTCGTTCTACAGTATACATTTCTATTTATATAAATAAAATAGATTAAAAATTATCAATTTGATAGTTTTTATCTATAATTTATTATTTTGTATAACATGTATAACCATTTCTACCTTGATTCTTTGTTTGATACAAAGCCTGATCAGCTAAATTATACAAGCCTTTAAATGTTGTTCCATGTTCAGGATAAAAGGCAATCCCAATACTACAAGAAATTGTTCCTTTAAAATTGTCAATTTCAATATTTCTTATCTTTTGACATATTTCTTGGGCTTTATTTATCGCATTTCCATGCTCTTGAATATCTTTAACAAAAACAATAAATTCATCACCACCTGCACGCCCTACAATATCCTCTATTGTAAAAGACTCTTTTAAAATTGAGCCAAGTTTTTTAAAACTTCATCACCAATAACATGGCCATTTAAATCATTTACTGTTTTAAAATTATCAACATCGATCATAAAAAGTGCCCCTAATTGTTGAGAAGAATCATTTTTTAAATATGTACTAATTTCATTTTGCAATGTTTCCTTATTTTTTATACCTGTTAATGCATCGATACGTGCAAATTCTAATAATCTTTTTGATGTTTATTGTTTACTTTATAAATTGTAAATAACAAAATCACTAACGCAAAAACAAATAAAGCAAAAAGTAAATATTCAGCATAAATGATAAATGTATAAGATTCCTGTGCTACATCTGTATCAATGTTATAACACATGATCCAATCATTGATTTTTAATGGATAATAAGCCATATAAGATGTTTTATTATTATGATTTAAAGTCATATAACCTTTTTCTTGTTTAATCAATTTTTGTTTTAAACTTTGAAGATTATCCGGAGATAAAACATTGTATTCAGCAAAATAACTATAAATACTTTCAGAAGCTAAAAAATCTTTATTTTTAACAGCATTATCATAAGTAATCAACTGCCCTTCTTTAGAAACAAGAAAGGCCGATCCTTTTCCATCATAAATACCTCTAAAAACAATTTTATTTAGATCCCCGATATCATAGCTACCACCTATAACTCCTACAATTTCTTTTTGTTGATCATAAATAGGTACCGCTATAATAACACGTGTCTTCCCTGCAATAACACTTTCAAGTGGAGCACTTAAGACTCTATTTCCCTTTAGTGCTTCTTGAAAATATTCACGATGACTTACATTCTTTACGGCACCATTATCATAATGACTTCTCCATTTTTATCAATAATTCCAACATTTTCTAATTTTGTATATTCTTTAATGGAATGAATTAAATTTATATTATCTTCGCAAAATAAATCTTGCTGGCTTATATGATTACCAACACCTTCAAGATATCGATATTGAATATCTATATACTGTTTTAAACTTTCAGTTTGTTTTTTTGTATTAACAACCACTTTATTAACAGATTCATTTTCTATATCTTTTTTTATATAAAAGAAAAACGAAATAGAACAAATCATTATAAAAACAATAAAAAGCATCATTGCTTTTAAATATTCTTTAAAAGAAAGTTTATAAATTGCTTTTCTTTTCATATCGTCACCAACTTCCTTTAAAATATTTTACCATATTTAAACAAAGATTTTAATAAAAAAACTTATAGTATCGCTATAATTCAATTAATTGAAAAACTTGAGGATTTCTTGAGCTACAAATAACTCAGGAAATCAACTTTTGGCTTTTTCTGTTGGTTATCAACTTTTTAACTATTCTATTATTTTCACAAATGTTATATCATCTTCTTAAAATCAAAATAATTTACAGAAAAAGGATAAACCTTAAAGTTTGACCACTGTGATGTTTATCCTGTCCATAAAAACATTATGATAAAAATCAAATATATTTTCCAAATTCAATACGATAAAATCATTAATAACGTTTAGTTCTTTTCTACTTGTTTTTTTAATAAATCCATTAATCTTTTTTGTTTAGCGTAGAGTTTAATTATATTATAAACACGTCGATAAACAATTCGATAATCAAAAGGTCTTTTAATGTAATCAGATGCTCCCATCACAAAACCTTTATTAATGATATTTGCTGAATCTTCACTTGAAATTAAAATAACAGGTATATCATCTAACCATTTTTCTTGTTCCATCCATTGTAAAACATCAAAGCCATCAATTTCAGGCATAATAATATCTAATAAAATCAAAGAAATTCCCGAACCATATTGTTTAATATATTCAATACATTCTTGCCCATTTGTAGCTTCCAATAAATAAAAATCATCTTTTAATATTTCATAAAAAATTGCACGATTTAACTCAGAATCATCAACAATAAGAATTGTTTGTTTAGTATCATTTCTATCAGAATAATACTGATGATCTAATTCTGTAAATATACAATTCTTTTTTCTTTTAGCATGGTATAATAAATGATCTGCCAAAGAAACTGCTTCTTCAATTGTCCCTGTTTGATACATTGTAATCCTGCACTTATAGAAATTGAACATTTCATTACCCTTTGATTGTTGCATGATGAATATTTTTTAAAATATTTGCATAATTAAATAAAGATCTTCTTTTTCAATATTTGGCAAATAAATAATGAATTCATCTCCACCATAGCGAATAAGTTTGTCTTGATTTCTAAGTGAATTCTTAATATGTTCAACAATCATTTTAAGAACCCTATCTCCGAAATCATGACCAAATGTATCATTATAAATCTTAAAATCATCCACATCGAGCATAACAATTTCTGCAGGAGTTGTTTGATGTTTTATTTTTTCTTCATAAAAACGTCTATTATAAGCACCTGTTAATACATCTAAATAAAAATCATCGTGTTTACCCAAATACTTTAAAATAAGATTGCTATTTTCTTGTCGCGATAACTCTAGTTGTTCGTCTAAACAACAAATAATTTCCATTACATATTCTTTTTGATCTACAACATAGTATTTAGAAATGACATGATAAAGTTTATCTTTGCAATATTCTAATTTTGTACAATCTTTTTTTAAACAAAATGCTTCTATTGTACTGCTTAAAAAATTAGAGTTCATTTGATTTAAATCTGTTTTTTCAAAAAGATGTACATTTGGATATAGTTCTTGATAACAAGCCATTTTATATAAAAGTTCTTTCATTGTTATTTTACTATTTTGCATGTTTTTCCCCTCGATATGGTTTTATTTTAAAAAAAGAAGCAGAAAAATTCAATGAATATATCTAAAAAAGAGAAGAATATGTAATTTTAGATAAATAACATCCTTTTTCTTTTTATTGAAAATATTATTTTAAAACAGAAATAATAACTTCCTCAACCTTTTTTACATTAATTGGTTTAGCAATATGATCATTCATTCCTTTTGAAATTGCCATTTTTCTATCTTCTTCAAAAGCATTAGCAGTTAAAGCAACAATTGGAATATGAGCCTTTCCTTCATCAGATAATTCTCTAATTGTTTCCGTTGCTTTATAACCATCCATATGAGGCATTTGAATATCCATTAAAATCAAATCATAGCTTTTAGCAGGCATTTGTTCCATTTTAGCCACACATTGAATCCCATCTTCAACACGTTCAACTATTAATCCCATATCTTCTAAAATCATTATCGCTATTTCTGCATTCAAATCATTATCTTCAGCCAATAAAACGTGTTTCCCTTGTAAAATTTGTTGTTCATCAACTAAAGACATATCTGTCTTTGTTAAAAATAAATTATTATCAGCAACCTTATGTTGTAAAACCAGGGTAAATTTCGTTTCCTTACCTAGTTCTGTTTCAACCTCAATACTTCCATTCATTACATCTACAAGCTTTTTGACAATAGACATTCCTAGTCCAGTTCCTGCACTTTTCCTATCTAATTGATAATCAATCAAAGAATGTATTATCATTGTAAAAGAGATAGCTGCCTGATCAATGTCTTTTACAAATATTTTTTGATGAACTTGTAATGCATAAAAAAGATTTTTTGTTGCTAAAAGCATTTTTTCTGTTTCCTCACACATAATTTGGGCAGCCATACAATTTGTAGCACGTGTTGAATAAATGATTTTATAAAATGAAAACATTTCATTTTGTGTACTCATCTTACAATAATTATGAACCGCTAATTTTAAAACTTCTTCTAGACTTTTATCTTTGACAAGTTTTCCATAATCAAGATCCGTTATTTTTAGTTTTTCTTTTGCTTGTGTTCTTAAATAATCATACATTGCCTTTACAATTTCATCCTTCGAACGGAAATGATTATACAATGATGGTTTCTTTATCCCTAATTGCGTCACTATTTGTGACATTGAAACATTGTCTATTCCATTTTTAGACGCTAACATAAATGTCGCCTGAATAATTTCTTCTTTCCTCTCCATATCCATTCACTTCCTTATGTTAGTTATATTGCTACCTATCGTTAGTTTAATCAATAAAAATTTAACAATTTCCAAGCTTTAATCATTATTTCATGACATTCTTATAAAGATTTTATTTGTCACCAAAAAAAATACATATATTCACAAAAAAGTAGAGACACTTTTTCAAAAAACTTGATTTTTCAAGGTTTTTGAGACGTATCTCTACTTAAACATTTGTAATATTTTATTTAACGACAATGTTTACAATTTTATTTTTAACCACAATTACTTTAACGATATTTTTACCGTCAGTATGTGCTTTAACGTTTTCTTGTTGGAATGCTAATTCTTTAACAGCTTCATCATCTGCATCTTTAGCAACTTCAATTTTAGCTCTTAATTTACCATTAACTTGGATACCCATTTGAACAGTATCACTAACTAACATTTTTTCATCATATGTTGGCCATGGTTCATAAGCAATTGAATCATTGTGTCCTAATTGTTGCCACATTTCTTCACAGATATGAGGTGCAATACATGAAAGCATTTTAATAAAGTTTTCAGCATATTCTTTATAAACATGTTCAGCTTTATAACATTCATTAATGAAAATCATCATTTGTGAAATAGCTGTATTGAAACCTAATTTTTCAAAATCATCAGTAACTTTTTTAACTGTTTGATGATATACACGATCTAAACTATGATCATTTTCATCAGATAATTTACCAGTTTCAATCATTAAACGATAAACACGGTCTAACCATTTACGAGAACCATCTAATCCATTTGTTGACCAAGGAAGTGATGCTTCAAGTGGTCCCATGAACATTTCGTATAAACGAAGTGAATCTGCACCATGACTAGCAACGATATCATCAGGGTTAACAACGTTACCTCTTGATTTAGACATTTTTTCGTTGTTATCTCCTAAAATCATACCTTGGTGTACTAAACGTTGCCATGGTTCTTTACATTTAACAACACCACAATCATAAAGAACTTTATGCCAGAAACGAGAATATAATAAGTGTAATACCGCATGTTCTGCTCCACCTACATATAAATCAACTGGTAACCATTTATCTAATAATTTGGATCACAAATTTGTTCACTATTATGTGGATCAATATAACGAATATAATACCAACATGATCCAGCCCATTGAGGCATTGTATTTGTTTCACGACGCCCTTTTTGTCCATCGATTTCTACTTCTAACCAATCTTCACAGTTAGCAAGTGGTGATTCACCACTATCATGAGGTTGGAAATTTTTAGTTGCTGGTAATTCTAGTGGAAGTTCTTCTACAGGAACTGTACGCATTGTACCATCTTCCATATGAACGATAGGAATTGGTTCACCCCAATAACGTTGTCTTGAAAATAACCAATCTCTTAATTTATAAGATACTTCTTTTGTCCACAATGATGTTCTTGTAACCAATCTACCATTTATCAATAGCTTCTTGTTTTCCAAGGCCATTTAACCATTCAGAATTGATATGAACACCATCTTCTGTATAAGCTTCTTCTTCGATATTTCCACCTTCTAATACTGGAATGATTTCAATACCAAATTTTTTTAGCAAATTCATAGTCACGATCATCATGTGCTGGAACAGCATGATAGCTCCTGTACCATAACTTGCAAGTACATAATCAGAAATCCAAATTGGAATTTTTTTACCATTTACAGGATTGATAGCATAAGCTCCAGTAAAGACACCTGTTTTATCTTTATTAAGTTCTGTTCTTTCTAAGTCAGATTTACTTGCACAGCTTTCTTTATAAGCTTCAACATCTGCTTTTTGCGCATCTGTTGTAATTTCTTCAACATATGGATGTTCTGGTGCCATAACACAGTATGTTGCTCCAAATAATGTATCACAGCGTGTTGTAAAAACAGTAAACACTTTATTTGTTCCATCAATTTTAAAATCAACATTTGCACCAATAGATTTTCCAATCCAATTACGTTGCATTTGTTTTGTTGCTTCTGGCCAATCTAAGTCATCTAAATCAGCTAGTAATCTTTCAGCATATTCAGTAATTTTTAAAACCCATTGACGCATTGGTTTACGGATAACAGGATATCCACCACGTTCACTTTTACCATCAATAACTTCTTCATTAGCAAGAACAGCTTTTAATTCTGGACACCAGTTAACTGGAATTTCATCAATATAAGCTAATCCTTGATCATATAATTTTGTAAAGATCCATTGTGTCCATTTATAATACTCTGGATCACTTGTTGCAATTTCACGATCCCAATCATAAGAAAATCCTAATGATTTAATTTGTTTTCTAAAAACATCAATATTCTTTTTAGTAAATTCAGCAGGATGATGACCTGTTTGAATCGCAAATTGTTCAGCAGGTAATCCAAATGAATCAAATCCCATTGGATGTAATACATTATATCCTTGCATTCTTTTCATTCTTGATACGATATCTGTTGCAGTATATCCTTCAGGATGTCCTACATGTAAACCATTTCCAGATGGATATGGGAACATATCCATACAATAATATTTAGGTTTTGAATCATCATAACAATCTGTTTTAAATGTTTTGTTTTCGTCCCAATATTTTTGCCATTTTGGCTCTATTTTTGTGTGATCGAACGGCATAATTTTTCCTCCTTAAATATAAAAAAGCGTCCTTATCTAAGGACGCCAATTTTAACGCGATACCACCTTAGTTCTAGAATAAAATTCTAGCACCTCAAAACTTTAACGCAGTCTACGATATTTTTTACTTTATTCAAAAATACATCTCCTAGGCGAGTTCACAAATACTATAATCAGTTTTCACCAACCACTGACTCTCTAAATATAGGGAATTTGCTAGTACTCCTATTCATTGATTTGCTTTTCTATTATACCACATCACATACTTTATGCAATAAAAAACTTCCTAGCTCTTTAAAGCTTCTATAATTTCTATCTGTTTTACTTTTTTAATTGGGATCAAACAACATAATAATGTTAAAATAAGTACTCCTATAAAAACACCTAAAAGCACATTATTTTGTATAACGAAAAATTCATCAATCAAATCTGAAATACTTTTTTGAATCAACTGATTAGCAAAAAATAAATAACTTTTTTAAAACAATCATTGCTTCTATAAATGCTGTGCAGGAAATACCTAGACCTTGACACAAAACAAGAGTTACCATCTGCCATAATGAAGCCCCCAATGTTTGTAAAATAGCAAAATATTTTTTTCTTTTAATGACCATCAAATATAAAACAACACCTAATAAAAAGCAAGCTGTTACAACTGCTAAAGAACTAAAACAATAAAGGATCCATTCAATTTGTTGAAATTTTTCATCGATGCTTGAAGATAATGAACTATTTGCAAGTTTAAATTGATATAAAGGATATTTATTTTTTAAATCTTTTAAAATATTTTTATCTTTTACTTGCAAAAAAGCAGTTTGCCCTACTTCTATTTGATAAAGTTCTTTTAATATTTGACTCATTGCATATTCATTAAAATAAACGGTCTCCATTAAAGTCTTTTTATTTTCAATCCCTACAATTTTAACTTTATAAAAACAAATTCTATTTTGATATTCAAAAAACAAATATACATCTTTATTTATTAAATTCTTCTGATGCGATAAATATAAAAGTTGTTCATAAGTAGATTTAGATAAAATGATTTCTTGAGCATTTTTTATCTTTCTTCCTTGAATTTTCTTTTGTGGTTGCTGAATATAATCAGAAATATAAAGTGTTTTTTTCATTTGATATTTTTTAGAAAAAGAGATTCCTAAAAAATCCACCTGATCATTTTGTAAAAAACGGTATTGAATTGCTGGATGTTGAATTTGTTTCAAATCATCATCTTGATCATTTGATTATTTTTCTTTTTTAACATAATGGTTGTTGAAGGAATAATTTGTTCTAATTGCTGATGAATTTGTTTTTGTGTTGATTGAGTCAATGAAAGGGTCAATAAAATACTTAAAAGTGCTAAAATAAAACTTGTACAACAATAAAAGAACTCTTCCACGTCATTTTCAATTCTTTCAATATAAATTGTAAAAAAGATCTTTTACTTGTTTTTTCTTCTTGTTTTTTTCTTTGAGTTATTGGATTTTGATGAATTAATTTTAATTGATAATCTTTTATTTTATAGAGATAATCATGGTATTTTTTAGCAAGTATTTCATCATGACTAATAACAATCACTAATTTTTCTTTAGACAGTTGTTTTAATATTTTAAAAATTTCTTCACTATTTTTTGCATCTAAAGCACCTGTTGGTTCATCACATAAAATAATGGGATGCTTAGCAATAAATCCTCGATAAATAGCAACTCGTTGTTTTTGACCTCCAGATAAAATTGCTGTTTTATAACGTTGTAAGTCTTTTATTTTTAAACGTTCTAAATAATATTCTTTTTTAGAAATCATTATTCTTTTAAAATACGAAATGAGATTTACATTTTTCTTTAACATTCATTTCTTCTATTAAATAAAACTGTTGAAAAATAAAACCAATGTATTTTCTAATATAATGTGGTATTTGTCGAATATCTTGCCCATCAATTTCAATCACACCTTGATACTCATTATCCAAACCTCCTAAAATATTTAAAAGTGTCGATTTGCCACTACCGCTTTTACCAACAATGACATACATCCCTGTTTCTTGAAATGTCATAGACATCTCCTTGAATAAAGGTCGATCAAAAGACTTCGCTACATTCTTAATTTCTAACATCCTATTCCTCCCTTAAACACTCATACATTTTTATTTTTTCATCTTAAAAACTATAAATAGACTTAATAAAATTCCTTGCACGATATATCCCAAAAGATAAAAGAGATATAACGTAAATGGCCATTGAAACTCTCTTGGTAAAACAAACAAATGACTTATGCCCCAGATTTTTTTAGAAATATCAAAAAATGAAATGATTTTTAAAACTCCACTAGAAACCAAACAAGAAACTATTCCAATTGAAATCATCATTAAGCTTATTTTTTTTTAAAAATAAAAAATGCTAAATGATTATTTTGATAACCATTAGCAAGCATGATGGCAAATATTTTTTGATTTTCATAAAACATGATAAAACCATATATCCCATTAAAACGATTGCAATCATAAAACTTAAAAAATAAAA
>ENA-OQCS01001620-OQCS01001620.1-human-gut-metagenome-genome-assembly--contig:-NODE-1620-length-11162-cov-2.185954_pt1 | contig 11162 bp, 19 predicted proteins | sample MGYA00242757_ERZ504575 | MGnify/ENA primary metagenome ERZ504575 (study PRJEB26092, sample SAMD00036297) | human gut metagenome | host: Homo sapiens | study: EMG produced TPA metagenomics assembly of... | reverse complement strand
TCAAGAACCAAAAAAGCCGGAATTCCGCGATTAACCGCGAATTCCCAGCTTCTGTAATTTTCCTTGTTTTATCTCTGAACAGTAACATCCAGCAGCTTTTCCAATTCTTCATAGCTGCTGACCAGATTGGAATCTCTGCGCAGCCCTGCACTATGTCTCATTCCTGAAGTATACCATGCAATATGCTTACGCATTTCACGGATTCCGGTAAATTCACCTTTCAGTTCGATCTGCATTCTTGCATGACGAAGAATCATCTCTCTGATTTCTTCCCAGGATGGACGCGGAAGCAGCTCTCCCGTAGTAAAATAATGGTTCATCTCACGGAAGATCCATGGATTTCCTCTCACTGCGCGACCAATCATGATCCATCACAGCCTGTCTCACGCACCAGTGCTTCTGCTTTCTTTGGAGAATCCACATCCCCGTTTCCAATGACTGGAATAGATACCGCTTCTTTGATCCTGCGGATCGTATCCCAGTCCGCTTCGCCTGCATAATACTGCTGTCTTGTTCTTCCGTGGACCGCAACTGCAGCTGCACCGGAATCCTCAATGATCTTTGCAATCTCCACTGGATCTACCGGATATCCCTCAAAACCAATACGAATCTTCGCCGTTACCGGTTTCTTCACCGCATGAGAAACTTTTGTCACAATTTCCCGGATCAGTTCCGGATTTTTAAGCAATGCAGACCCCTCTCCGTTGTTGACTACCTTCGGGACCGGGCAGCCCATATTGATATCCAGGATATCAAATGGCTGTTCTTCGATACTTTTTGCAACTTCTGCCATCAGATCCGGTTCACTTCCAAAAATCTGCATGGAAACCGGATGCTCCACCGGATCGATCTGCATAAGAGAGATTGTATTTTTATTATGAAAAGAAATCGCCTTTGCACTGACCATCTCTGTGCACAACAGACCTGCCCCCTGCTCCTTGCAGAGAATACGGAATGGAAGATCCGTAACTCCAGCCATTGGTGCCAGAATAAAAGGATTCTCGATCTCTACAGAACCAATTTTCCACTTCATTTTCATAAGTGTTTCCATAGATCAGCTTTCCTTACCTATCATTTCGCCATCATCTTCGATGGTCTCACCAAGGAAAAATACCTTATAATACATTTCCAGAGACTGCAGAAGTTCTCTTTTTTCGGTCTGCAGCTGTTTGATCTTAAGAACACTTCCAATATCATCATACATGGCATCGGAATCCAGTGCCTCTGTTTTGAACTGCAGACTGCCATTATCATCAAACTCCAGTGTCAGGATTCCGCCGATATCTTCGGTATAAAGGACACACATGATATGCAGTTCCTGTTTAATCGATTCCGGAAGAGAATCAAAATCCTGATTAAAATAATATTCTGCTCATAAGCGCTTGCACCGCAGAGCACAACATTTTCCTGATACATATAAAAACTCCTTTGTTAAATATGTTCCTGTCCGCAGCAACTTAAATATAGCTGTACAATCCTCTTACAGACACTTCTCCGGAGCACACTTTACGAATCTCTCCGCTCTGCACACGCACCAGAAGTGCTCCATCTTTATCGATTTCCAGAGCCACGCCTTCATACGGGCTGATCTTATCCAGAACGCGGACCGGCTGGCTCTTATTTGCCAGCAGCATGTTATAATCATCCAGCATCATGGAAAGATCGCAGGTTTGGACAAATTTCTCATAATTGATTTCAAATTTCTCCATAACAAGCCCGATCAGACGGCTTCTGTCGTATGTTTTTCCCGTTTCCAGGTACAGAGAGGTCGCTTTGTCTTTCAGTTCATCCTGAATTTCTTTCAGATTTACATTCAGTCCGACACCGATCACCACTTCTCGGATCTTTCCATCCTGCACTCCCATTTCTGTCAGGATTCCGCAGATTTTCTTGTGGGAAACGACCACATCATTCGGCCATTTGATAGAAACTTCCACACCAAGCTCGCACACTGCCTGCGCTACGCTCAATCCCATTACAAGTGTCAGCATAGACGCATATTGCGGTTCAAATTCCGGTCTCAGAAGAATGGACATCATCACTGAACTTCCCTCCGGTGCCGTCCATTTACGTCCCAGCCTTCCCTTACCGGCAGACTGAAATTCTGCAACTGCCAGTGTTCCGTGTTCCGCATTTTCTTTTGACATGCGCTTGCACCACTCATTTGTGGAATCTGTTTCCTTTGCAAAATGGACGGTTTTGCCCGCCCATTTTGTGTTTATCTCTTTTGAAATTGTTTCTTCATTATAGATTGTAGTTATCATTTGTTCTCCGGCTCTCCAAGAGTTGCCACCATAACTGCTTTGATCGTATGCATACGGTTTTCTGCTTCATCAAATACATGAGACTGTGCAGATTCAAATACTTCATCTGTCACTTCCATATCTGTCAGGTTGAAACGTTCTCCCATTTCCTTGCCAATCTTTGTCTTGAGATCATGGAATGCTGGCAGACAGTGAAGGAAGATTGCTTTTTCCCCTGCATTTTTCATAACATCAGCAGTTACTTTGTATGGTGTCAGGTCTTTGATACGCTCTTCCCATACTTCATCCGGCTCACCCATAGATACCCATACATCTGTATAGATTACATCTGCATCTTTTGTTCCTGTCTGTACATCTTCTGTCAGAGTCACACTTCCACCGGAAGCCTCTGCATAAGTCCTGCACAGATCTACAAGTTCCTGATTCGGGAAGTATTTCTTTGTTGTGCATGCTACAAAATGCATTCCAAGCTTGGAGCATGCGATCATCAGTGAGTTACCCATGTTATAACGGGCATCTCCCATGTATACCAGACGGCGGCCCTTGAGATCTCCAAAATGCTCACGGATGGTCAGCATGTCTGCCAACATCTGTGTCGGATGATATTCGTTTGTCAGTCCGTTCCATACCGGAACGCCTGCATATTTGGCCAGTTCTTCAACAATATCCTGTCCAAATCCTCTGTATTCGATTCCTTCATACATTCTTCCGAGAACTCTTGCGGTATCGGCAATACTTTCTTTCTTGCCGATCTGAGAACCGGTCGGATCCAGATATGTACTGCCCATTCCAAGATCATGAGCAGCTACTTCAAATGCGCAACGTGTTCTGGTGCTTGTTTTCTCAAAGATCAGGGCAATGTTTTTGCTTTATAATATTCATGAAGCTCTCCTGCTTTTTTCTTTGCTTTTAATTCAGCAGCGAGATCGATCATGTAAGTGATCTCTTCTGGTGTAAAGTCTTTCAGTGTAAGAAAATTGCGTCCTTTTAAGTTCATAACAGTTACTCCTCTTTTTTCGTGTTTCTTTAGAAAAATTATTCTTCTGTTTTCTTATCCTCAACAACGATCTCTTTCAGAGATGATGCAAGTCCTGCCAGTCCCTGGATCTCAGACGGATAATGATCTTGGTAGCCTTACCATCTGCTGCCTTTCCAAATGCTTCCAGGCTCTTCAGTGTAAGTACTGCCTGATCTGCCCCGGCTTCACGGATCATACGGATACCTTCTGCATTAGCTTTCTGAACTTTCAGAACTGCCTCCGCCTGTCCTTCAGCCTCTTTGATCATACGTTCTTTCTGCGCTTCTGCTTTCAGAATCGCAGCCTGTTTCTCAGCTTCCGCATCGAGGATTGCAGATTCTTTTTTACCTTCTGCAACAAGGATCGTAGATTTTTTCTCACCTTCTGCGCGGAGAATTGCTTCACGTCTTTCACGCTCAGCCTTCATCTGTTTCTCCATAGCTTCCTGGATTGCTGCCGGCGGAATAATATTTTTCAGTTCCACACGATTTACTTTGATTCCCCACGGATCTGTTGCCACATCCAGGGATGCACGCATCTTAGTGTTGATAACTTCACGAGAAGTCAGCGTTTCATCCAGTTCCATGTCACCGATGATGTTTCTAAGGGTTGTCGCTGACAGATTTTCGATTGCCATGATCGGATTTTCCACACCATATGCAAAAAGCTTTGGATCTGTAATCTGGAAAAACACAACAGTATCGATCTGCATTGTTACGTTATCTTTGGTAATAACCGGCTGTGGTGGAAAATCCACAACCTGCTCTTTCAGATTGACTCTTCTTGCCACACGGTCAATAAATGGTGTTTTGAAATGAATACCTGTGTTCCATGTTTCTTTGTATGCACCAAGACGTTCTACAACGATTGCATATGCCTGTGGCACAATACGGATACAGGATGCCAGGATCCAGAGTACAAGTACGATGAGTACTATAAAAATAATAATTCCTGCCATGTTACTTACCCTCCTTTTCTTCTTTCACAATCAGTTTTACTCCCTGAACAGCTTCAATTGTTACAACTGTCTGTTCCGGAATCGTTACTTCATCAGAAGATGTTCTCGCCATCCATTCAATATCATTGATACGGACCTGCCTGTCTGCTCCAGATTATTGATCTTCTGAATCACAACAGCTTTTTCTCCGATCAGGCTGTTTACATTGGTCTTTGGCACACCCTTATTCATATATCGAACTGCCAGTGGTCTTGTAAAATCAGCAGGACCAGTGAAATGACTAAAAACAGGATCCACTGCACCAGTATACCTGCACCTGCGCCTGACGCAATCGCTGCGACCAGTGCGCCTCCTGCAAACCAGATCGTAGTCAGTCCTACCGTGATTGCCTCGATCACAAGAAAGACCGCCAACACGATCAGCCACATTAAAGGTTCCATCTTATCCCCTCCTCTGCCTTGCCGCCTCATACATGAGTATTCCGGCCGCCATAGCTGCATTAAGGGATTCCACCTGCCCGCACATCGGGATCCGGATCAGACAGTCTGCTGCATCCGCTGCCTGGTCTGTAAGGCCCTTTCCTTCGTTTCCGATCAAAAACGCAGTTCCGTCCTCATAGGATTCCCTGTCATATGAGTTTTTACCCTGTAAATGTGCGGCAAAAAAGCGGATTCCTCTTCCCTGAAGTTTCTGTTTTAATGATACCACATCTTCCACATAGAAAAAAGGAATTCTGTAAACAGATCCCATCGTTGCGCGAATTACCTTTGGGTTTGTAATATCCACACAGGTTTTTGTCAGGAAAACCCCACTCACTCCGGCGCCTTCTCCGGTTCGGATGATCGTCCCTGCATTTCCGGGATCCTGCAGATCCTCCAAAACCATAAGAAGTGGTTTTTCCTCTTTCAGAAGATCTTCCAGTTCGTAAGAAGGCTGTCGGAGTACGGTAAGGATTCCCTGTGGCGTCTGTGTATCACACATCTGCCTGAACACACCGTTCTCAACTGCATCCCAGGAAAATCTCCGTACCTTTTTCATTACTTCTTCATCTTCGAGCATTGATTCTGCCACATAGATTTTCTCAATCCAGTCATCCGGTGCCTCCAGGAACATTTTTCTTCCTTCTGCAATGAAAAGTCCCTGTTCTCTTCTCACCTTTGCCTTCTGATTCAGCTTTATTATATTCTTAACCTGTGTATTCTGTGCACTGGAATCATTCAGTTACTCCTTTAATCCAGAACGAGGCCGCTGACGTGGCCTCCGCTGTAAAACGTCGTATTTTTATTTTTATAGTTATGAGAAAGTGAGTTACATACTTCCCACATATATGGGGATACATCTTTCTGCATAGCAAGTGCTTCGTTAATATCGAAGTCCATGAATTCACCATGACGATATCCAACAACTCGACAGGATTTACCCTGTACAAGAAGGTCTACGGCAAGTGCACCCATCATAGATGCATATACACGGTCCTTACATGTCGGGTTTCCACCACGCTGCATATGTCCGAGGATCGTTGCACGTGTCTCAATACCTGTAGCTGCTTCAATACGTCTTGCCATAGCCTCAGAATGACCGATACCCTCTGCATTTACGATGATATGGTGTTTCTTTCCTGCTTTACGGCTTGCGATGATGTTGTTGATCAGCTTCTGCTCATCATAATCATATTTCTCAGGAATCAGGACATCCTCTGCTCCGTTAGCGATACCACACCACATAGCAAGGTATCCTGCATTACGTCCCATAACTTCGATAATACTACATCTTTCGTGAGATGTGGAAGTATCACGAACTTTATCAATTGCCTCCATTGCTGTATTTACAGCTGTATCAAATCCGATTGTATACTCTGTGCAGGCAATATCCAGATCGATCGTACCTGGAACACCGATTGTGTTAATTCCAAGATTAGCCAGCTTCTGTGCACCTGCAAAAGAACCGTCTCCACCGATAACTACCAGTCCGTCGATCCCATGTTTCTTGCAGATTTCTGCACCACGCTGCTGTCCTTCCGGTGTACGGAATTCTGCACATCTTGCTGTATAAAGAATTGTACACCGCGTTCGATCGTATCTGATACGTCTCTGGCAGTCATATCAACGATTTCTTCATTAAGAAGACCATTGTATCCTTTATAAATGCCTTTTACATTCAGTCCGCTGCTCAGTCCTCGTCTTACAACAGCACGGATCGCAGCGTTCATTCCCGGCGCGTCACCGCCACTTGTAAGTACACCGATGGTTTTTATCTGTTTCTCTGCCATGATTCATTCCTCCATCTCCAGGCTTCCTTTCATCGCTTGCATAATAATAGGAAACCTTGTTATCTGTTCTACACATATTCGTTGTATAGTGTAAAGCATTTTTAGAAGTTTTTCAATACTCTTTCCACAACTTAACGTTGGAATCTCCATATTTTTTCTTTAATTCTTCTAACAGAAAATCGCTGATCTGCACATGGTATCCTGCCGGAAGACGTTTTATCGCCTTCACATCTTTGAGGTAGATTACTACCGCAGAAGTTCCCACTGAACCTCTCAGATAGTTCAGAAGTTCCTGCTCTTTCTGTGCATAATCCTCACGGTCTTTAAACTGAATCCAGATTTCTCGTGGTATATCATCAAAAGCGCGTACTTTTTCCAGAATTAACTTACTCGGCTTATCATCTTCTGCATTGACACGTCCCTGGATAAAGACTCGCGCATCTTCATTGATCAACGTCTGCCATTTCTCATAATCTCTCGGGAATACAACGATCTCCACAGTTCCCATCAGGTCTTCTACCGTCAGGAACGCCATCACCTTATTGTTTCTTGTATACTTGATCGTCTTCTCTGTGATCATACCACCAATGATCACTTTCTGACCGTCATAAACCTTCGGAATACCAGTTTCATCGTCCGGCTGGAAATCAATCGTTCTCGCTGAGATCATCTTTTCCATAATATTCCGGTATTTCTCCAGAGGATGTCCACTCAGATAGATTCCAAGAACATCTTTTTCAAAACCAAGGATCATATCCTTATCATATTCTTCCACATCCGGCATCCGGATCTCATAATCTTTTTTATCTTCTTCACTGACCAGATCAAACAGACTCATCTGTCCTGCAAAAGAATTCTTTCTTCTCCTGCGCGATGCTGTCCACGATCTGACTGTAAACAACCATTTTCTGGCGACGGTTGCTTCCAGACAGTCCAGTGCCCCGGCTTTGATAAGTTTTCGATTGCACGTTTATTTACCGTTCCTGTCAGACGCTCGATAAAATCTTTGAGAGAACGGTATTCTCCGTTTGCCTCCCTCTCTTCCACCAGGGCATTGATCACCGGGCGTCCCACACTCTTGATCGCAGAAAGGCCATAGCGGATTGCCCCGTTATCAACCGAGAATCCATATGCACCACGGTTCACATCCGGCGGCAGGATCTTAATGTTCATCTTCCTGCATACCTGAATATACTCTGCCACTTTGATCGGCATTTCAATCACAGATGTCATAAGAGCAGCCATGAATTCGACCGGATAATAATATTTCAGAAATGCCGTCTGATAAGAAACTACAGCATACGCTGCCGCATGAGACTTATTAAATGCGTATTTTGCAAAATCGATCATATCGTCATAAATCTTATTTGCCGTCTGCTCCGGAATTCCATTGGCAATACAGCCTGGTACGCCTTCCGCTTCGTTTCCATAAACAAAGTTCTGGCGCTCCTTCTCCATAACAGCCGCTTTTTTCTTGGACATCGCACGACGTACCAATCGCTTCGTCCAAGAGTATAACCTGCCAGATTACGTACGATCTGCATAACCTGCTCCTGATACACGATGCATCCATATGTCGGTTTCAGGATCGGCTCCAGCTGCGGACAGTCATATTTGATCGTATCCGGGCGATTTTTTCCCCGGATATACTGCGGAATAAAATCCATCGGCCCCGGACGATACAGGGAAATTCCCGCGATCACATCTTCCAGGCTCTGTGGTTTCAGTTCCTTCATGAAGTTCTTCATTCCTGCACTTTCCAGCTGGAACACACCATCTGAATGGCCTGTTCCAAGAGAATCCAGGACTTTTTATCATTATAATCGATATGCTGCATATCCAGCTTCACACCGGTATCCTGTTCTACCAGATGTACCGCATTCTGGATAACAGTCAATGTACGAAGTCCCAGAAAGTCCATTTTCAGAAGTCCCAGTTCTTCCAGAGTTGTCATTGTAAACTGGGTAACGATCGAACCATCCGATGCTCTGGAAAGCGGTACATATTCTGAAACATCCTTCTGACTGATCACAACACCTGCTGCATGCATGGAAGTATGGCGTGGCAATCCTTCCAGACGTTTCGCTGTATCGATCAGTTCATGGATTTCTTTATCCTCTTCATATACCTTCTTAAATTCCGGATTCATCTGCAGAGCTTTGTCAATCGTAATATTCAGCTCCTGTGGAATCATTTTGGCGATCGTATCCACCTGCGCATAAGGCAGATCCATCACACGTCCGACATCCCGGATAACGCCTCGCGCTGCCAGTGTACCAAACGTAACGATCTGAACGACACAGTCATCGCCATATTTTCTTCTGACGTAATCAATAACTTCCTGTCTTCGTTCAAAGCAGAAGTCAACGTCAATATCCGGCATGGATACTCGTTCCGGGTTGAGGAAACGCTCGAACAGCAGATCATAACGAATTGGATCAAGCTGTGTGATGCCCAGTGTATATGCAACCAGGCTTCCCGCTGCAGATCCACGTCCCGGTCCGACCATGATATCATGATCACGGCATATTTGATAAAATCCCACACGATCAGGAAATAGTCAACGTATCCCATGTTCCTGATCGTCGTCAGTTCATAATTCAGCCGCTCTTTCAATTCCTCGGTCACTGGCTGATAACGTTCTTCCAGTCCTTTGAAGCAAAGCTCATTTAAGTACTCCCAGGAAGTATATCCGTCCGGAACGCCAAATTTCGGCAGCTTGGTTACACCGAATTCAATCTCTACATGACAGCGCTGTGCAATCTTATGTGTATTTTCCAATGCTTCTGTCGCATATGGAAAAAGACGTTCCATCTCTTCCGGAGATTTTACATAATACTGACCGCCTCATAACGCATACGATCCTGATCTGCCAGTTTCTTACCGGTCTGCAGGCAGAGCAGGACATCATGTGGCTGGGCATCCTCTGCAAGGTATAATGTACGTCATTTGTTGCAACCAGATCAATTCCGGTCTCACGGTGCATCTTAAGAAGCTGCTGGTTTACATTCTGCTGTTCCGGAATGCCATGATCCTGTAATTCCAGGAAAAAATTTCCTTTTCCAAAGATATCCTGGTACCGAAGTGCGGCCGCTTTTGCATCTTCATACATACCTCTTGTAAGGAATCTTGCCACTTCACCTGCAAGACACGCACTCAACGCAATGATTCCCTCATGATATTTCTCCAGAAGCTGCAGATCCACACGCGGTTTATAATAAAATCCTTCCACAAATCCCTTGGAAACGATCTTCATCAAATTACTGTAACCCTGGTTGTTCTCTGCCAGAAGAACCAGATGGTAATAACGGTCTTCTCCACTTCCTGCTTCACGGTCAAAGCGGGAGCCGGCGCAACATACACCTCACAGCCCAGGATCGGATTGATTCCCGCAGCTCTTGCCGCACGGTAAAAATCGATCACGCCGTACATCACACCATGGTCCGTAATAGCCGCACTGTCCATGCCAAGTTCCTTGACACGGTCCACATATTCTTTTATTTTATTCGAACCATCCAGAAGACTGTATTCTGTATGGACATGAAGATGTGTAAAGTTCATACTCTCATCCTTTACCTGTTATTTCACCAGATAGATCCTGCGGTCTTTGATCTGAATTTTTCCTTCTTTAAGAAGATGTCCGACTGCACGCTTAAATGCATTTTACTTAAACCGAATTCTCTGCGGATCACTTCCGGTGAAGCCTTGTCATCAAAAGGAAGTACTCCTGCAAATTCTTCAATGATCTCCAGAACATTTTCCGCATCTTCGTTGATCTGAAGATATGCTTCCTGACGGTCACTGACATCCATCTTTCCATCTTCTTTGACTCTGGTCACACGCAGGTCAAGAACAGTACCAGGACGATATTTACCTTTTGCTTCTCTTGCAGGGATCAGTGCAGAATATTTATTATCGACTGCAACAAATACTCCAAAATTCTCGCTGATCTGGTATACACGGCCTTTTACCTGGTCACCTTCTTTATAAGGTGTTTCTTTGGACAGGTAAGGATAAACTTTCATAGTTGCACAGAGACGGCTGCTTTTATCCACATAAACAGCTACCAGACATTCCTGCCCCTCAAAGATACGAGTTGTCTGCTCATGATATGGAAGCAAAAGATCTTTTTCCAGTCCCCAGTCAAGAAATGCTCCGATTCTTGTTACCTGTTTTACTTTCAGAAGTCCTGCCTGCCCCACCATAAGAAGTGGTTCATTTGTTGTCGCGATCAGACGATCCTGAGAATCTTTATAAATAAAAACTTCCAGTTTATCTCCTGCTTTTGTCCCTGCCGGAACCTGTTTGGCCGGCAAAAGTACCTGATGCTTTGTATCTGCATTCATATCTTCTGCAAGATATACGCCAAACTCTACGGACTTCACAACCAGTAATGTCTGTTTCTTTCCTAATTCGATCATATTTTTCCTCCAATTTTATTTAAACTCAACAACTGCATACGGTTCACCCTTCTGATCATTCAGAAGAACTGTTGTTTTATTTTCATCTACTGCTCTTGCCGGACAGATCACATCATTCAGTCTCGCCTGCTGCTTATATTCCGCACGCATCTGATGTATCTTGAAATTCTCCGGCAGATAATCCATTGCCATCTGTACATACTGACAGTTATTTACATGATGGTTCGTATCC
>ENA-OQCS01001619-OQCS01001619.1-human-gut-metagenome-genome-assembly--contig:-NODE-1619-length-11163-cov-3.112903_pt1 | contig 11163 bp, 15 predicted proteins | sample MGYA00242757_ERZ504575 | MGnify/ENA primary metagenome ERZ504575 (study PRJEB26092, sample SAMD00036297) | human gut metagenome | host: Homo sapiens | study: EMG produced TPA metagenomics assembly of... | reverse complement strand
ATCCAGCATTGCAGTCATTACTGTTCCCTCTTACACAGCCAATCCCCAGCGCGAAGCAGCATCTCTCTGCAGGTGAATTTGGAGGGGGCTTAGTAACTCTTAGGTGGGGGAATCCGCGTTATGAAGAAAAATAGCAACCTGTCTGAGCGGAGTCTGCAACGGAGCGAGTTTTGCATTTTTCTTCATGCTTTTAGCGGATTTTCCCCACCTTAGAGTTACTTAGCCCCTAGAACTGAACCTGCAGAGAGATGCTGCTTCGCGCGTCCCTTATTGTCTGTGTACGCCCCACACCAACAAACCTCCCCCAAATACTTACAAAAACCTCTTGACTTTCAAAACAAACAGCGTTAAAATTGCTTTAGCTTTTTAAACAGCTAAACCTATAACGCATAAATTCAACGAAGGGAACCAGTAAAAACAGTCCCCCTGTCCTCAGAGAACTGCAGTCCGGTGAAATGCAGTGACAGATCTGTTTCGAATATCATCCCCGAGAAGGAAAGCCGAACCTTGAATACAGCCATCACAGATATCGCCGCATTCACAGTAAGCTTCCCCGGCCGCCCCCCGTTACAGGAGCCGCGTATATCGGTACGTTGCAGAATCGTACTTGTTTCAAAGATGAAACAGGGTGGTTACGGAATATTATATGTCCGTCCCTGCGTGGGGCGGACTTTTTTATGTCAAAAATGCCCTAACACACGAGACATACTTTCTTTACCAGGCTGTCGATCTGAAACCGAAACACTACTTCTGCTTTTTGAAAACAGTAGAATTCACCACAGATGAATCTGCCTACATTTCGAAAAAAAGCAGCAAAAATTTTTGAGAGGAGTAGAGAGCATGAAAATCTACAAAAAAATCATGAACGCACTGGCTGCAGTAGAAAAGATCGTCCTTGTAATCTCCACACTGCTGATTCTGGTGCTGACTGTGGGAAACCGGCACGGTGTATCCGGGCCTTGCCACCGGTGCCGAGGTGCTCACCGCTCTGGCACAGCAGCTGTTCGGCCGGGCGGGCCTTGTGCTTATTGCGGCCATTTTTGTGATCGCATGCTTCAACACCTGCGTGGGCTGATCGCTGCGTGGGTCAGTATTTCATCAGCTTCTGCCCCGCATCCCCTACCCTGCCCTTGCCGCTTTTTTGCTGTGGCCAGTATGCTGGTATCGAACCTCGGCCTTGCTGCCATCATCCGGCTGTCCACTCCAGTGCTGAACGCCATTTATCCCGCAGCCATCGTGCTGATCCTGCTTTCCTTTATGCCGGGCCTTGAAAAGCACCGGGCGGTGTATCCGCTGTGCATGGGCCTGACCGCCCTGCAGAGCATCGCCGCTGCGCTGCCGCTGGGGGCAGTATCTGCCGCCGCCAACGCTCTGCCGCTGGGCAGCATGGGCTTTGGCTGGGTGCTGCCGCGCTGGCCGGGCTTGCAGGCGGGCTGCTTTTAAACAAATCTGATCTGCAATAAAATAACCTGAAAGGCCCGGTTCCCATGTTACAGGGAGCCGGGCCTTTGCTATTTACTGCAGTTTTTTGCGTTTTTCGTAGTCGTTCAGGGCGGCAAGCGCTTCCTCTGCCATGGGCACCAAGGCTATCATGTTGAAAATGGTCATCAGGCCAATGCCCACGTCGCCCAGATCCCACACCACCGTGTAGGCCTGCATACCGCCGATCACCAGCATGGCCAGCGCGATCAGCTTATACACGGTCTGGCTCCACCAGTTGTCGCCGCACAGATAGGCCACATTGCCGCGGGCATAGTACAAAACGCCCAGAAAGGTGGAAAAGCTGAACAGCGCCAGCGTGGCCGCAATGAACACGACACCAAAGCCGCCCAGATGGTACTGCAGGGCAGTCTGCAAAAGGTCCATGCCCGCAAGTCCTTCTGTGATCTCCTGCGGCACCAGCAGCATCAAAAAGGCCGTGCAGCTGCAGATCACCACCGTATCGATCAGCACGCCCAGTGCCTGCACAAAGCCCATCTTGACCGGGTCGTCGCACTCTGCGGCGGCAGCTGCACAGGTGCCGAACCGCTGCCCGCTTCGTTGGAGAACAGGCCGCGCTTGACACCGTTCATCAGCACAGCACCAAGCCGCCAGCCACGGCCTGCCGCAGACCGAACGCTTCCGCAAAGATGCGCCCGAACACCGCCGGGAGCTTGGGCAGGTTGAACAGCACGATGCCCACGGTGATGACAAAATAGCACACCGCCATGATGGGCACCATCACGTCCAGACTTTTCACGGTGGCATTCTTGCGCAGCACGATCACCGCCGCAATGGCCGTGAGCACCAGTGTGGTAGTAAGCGGCGGAATATGGAACGCATTTTCAAACGCAGAACTGACCGAGTTGGAGATCACCTGACTGATGCCGCACCAGCAGATGAGACCAGACACCGCAAACAGCGCCGCTACCACAGAGCGTTTGAGCTTTTTGCCGCGCCTGCGCTCCGCCAGCACATGCAGATAGTAGGCCGGGCCGCCGCGCCAGCCGCCGTACAGCGGGTCGGGCTGGCGGTATTTCTGGGCAAGGGTGGATTCGATAAAGGAGGTGGACGCACCCAGAATGGCAGTGACCCACATCCAGAACACCGCACCGGCACCGCCTGCAGAAACAGCGGCCACCACGCCCACCAGATTGCCCATGCCCACGCGGGTGGCGGTGGAAATGACCAGCGTCTGGAAGGAGGAAAGGCCGTTCCTGCCTTGCTTTTTCTCGCACACGGCGGCGATCATATCCCGGAACAGCCGCACCGGCAAAAGACGGGTGCGGCAGGTGAACCAGATGCCCGCCGTGAACAGCAGCACCACCATGAAGGAAATGCCGATGCCGCCGCCCAGCGGGATGGTGAACAGGTCGCCCCACAGCAGGCGATAGACGGATTCGATAAGATTTACCAGCAAGGCAGATTCCTCCTGTAGATCAATGGAATGAAGACGATAACTTCATTATAGTACAGTACAGAAGAATTGTAAAATCTAAAATATTGATAGAAATAATCGATGGAACAGGATAACTTGACAAATCACATAGCTTCGATTATACTACAAACAGAAGGGGCGCTGACTGCAAAGGTCAGCTTTCCATCCCGTTAGTCAAAAAGATTGACCGCTCGAGTTGGGGAACTGTGAGGCGGTCAATCTTTTTTGTTATCATCGCTTTTCATCTGGGAAAACTTTGCCATGACCTCAACGGTCAGACGGATCACATCCACGACCAAGCTCAACAACGCGAGAATGAACGTGAGCAATGCGAGAGTCTCCAGCAGATTCATTCGATATGTCCGGGTTGCGGCTCCCTGCATCTGCTTCGTGCCTTGGGCGGCACTCGCATCTTGCAGGCCGCGGCCCCAACAGCAACTCCCTGTTTCCGCCACTGGCGGCGGTCGTTGCCGTTGCTCTTCGCCTTCAAGGCTCCGGGCAGGGTACTTTCAAAAAAGTTTCCTCCCGGACCTCTGCTTGTTCTATGTAGAAATAGAAAAACCAGCGATACGGGATAGAAAGCATGACCACCAATTTTGCAATCAGCGCCTTATTGTTATTTTAACACAATCTTTTTGGAATTACAACACAAAAGCCGCCCGGCGGTCATACCGGGCGGCGGAGGAAGATGCGCGCTGCTGCGCGCAAAACAGAAGATTTTTACAGAATGTCGATGTACTCACCGGCCAGCGCCTTGTTCATGCTGCGCACAGCACAGAACTTGCCGCACATGCTGCAGGTGTCGCTGTGGTCGTCCTCCGGCAGGCGGGCATCGCGGATGCCTTTGCGGTCTCCGGGTCCAGTGCGCAGGCGAACTGTGCATCCCAGTCCAGCACACGGCGGGCATCGCCCATCTTATCGTCGATGTCCCGGGCGTGGGGGATGCCCTTGGCGATATCGGCGGCGTGGGCAGCGATCTTGGAGGCCACGATGCCCTGCTTCACATCGTCCACATTGGGCAGAGCCAGATGCTCGGCGGGGGTCACATAGCACAGGAAAGCTGCACCGCTGGCTGCAGCCACAGCACCGCCGATGGCAGCGGTGATGTGGTCGTAACCGGGGGCGATATCGGTGACGAGGGGTCCCAGCACATAGAAGGGTGCGCCCATGCAGATGCTCTTCTGCACCTCCATGTTGGCAGCCACCTGATTCAGGGCACATGGCCGGGGCCTTCCACCATCACCTGCACGTTGTGTGCCCATGCGCGCTTGGTCAACTCGCCCAGACGCACCAGCTCCTCGATCTGGCACACATCGGTGGCGTCAGCCAGACAGCCGGGACGGCAGGCATCGCCCAGCGAGATGGTCACATCGTGCTCGGCGCAGATCTCGCAGATCTCGTCAAAGTGCTCGTAGAAGGGGTTCTCGTTGCCGGTCATGCTCATCCATGCAAACACCAGAGAGCCACCGCGGCTGACAATGTTCATCTTGCGCTTGTGCTTGCGGATCTGCTCGATGGTCTTGCGGGTGATGCCGCAGTGCAGGGTGACAAAGTCCACACCGTCCTCTGCATGCAGGCGCACCACATCGATGAAGTCCTGTGCGGTCAGCTCAGCCAGATCGCGCTGGTAGTGGATGACCGAATCGTACACCGGCACGGTGCCGATCATCACCGGGCACTCGTGGGTCAGCTTCTGGCGGAAGGGCTGGGTGTTGCCGTGGCTGGAAAGGTCCATAATGGCTTCCGCACCCATGTTGACGGCGCTCATCACCTTCTGCATCTCCACGTTGTAGTCCTTGCAGTCGCGGGAGACACCAAGGTTCACGTTGATCTTGGTGCGCAGCATGGAGCCGACACCCTCGGGGTTCAAACACTCGTGGTGCTTGTTGGCGGGGATGGCAACCTTGCCCTCGGCCACCCACTGGCGGATCTCCTCGGTGGTGCGATACTCTTTTTTAGCCACGATCTCCATCTGCGGCGTGATGATGCCCTTGCGGGCAGCATCCATCTGGGTAGTATAAGTCTGCATACGCTCTGTTCCTCCAAATGACAGTTTATCTCTGAACAGCAGGGTGCTGGTCATACAAGGGTAGGGAAAGGCAGCCGTCATTCAGAAAAAACAGAACGTTCTGGATGCCGGCACCTGCGCAAAATACGCTTTTCATGTTGGTTTTCTCCATGAATTTTATAACGCGGCCCAAGGTGGTGTCCCCGGTTTGCCGCGGGATCGGTCAGATGATCTGCTCCGACAGGGCTTTCAACTCTTTGCACTCGGTCTCGATGTCGTCTGCTGCAAAGATGGCGCTCACAAGGGCCACGCCATCCACACCGGTGCCCTTGAGCTGCAGGATGTTCTCCTTGTGGATGCCGCCAATGGCCACCACCGGGATGTCCACGGCATCACAGATGGCCTTCAGGGTCTCGTGGGGCAGAACGTCCACATCGGTCTTGGTGTGGGTGGCAAAGGCCGCGCCCACGCCAAGGCAGTCTGCGCCATGCTTGACGGCTTCCCGTGCTTCCTCCACACTGTGGACGGAAACGCCGATCATCATTCCCTCGCCCACACGGCGCGCACCTGCGCTGCGGCCATATCCTCCTGCCCCACATGCACACCTTCGGCATGGCAGCGGATGGCAATGTCCACATTGTCGTTCACAAGAACGGCACGCCGTAGCGCTGGCACAGAGCATGGATCTCCACAGCCTCTTTCAGAAAGGCTTCGTCGTCCAGCTCTTTTTCACGCAGCTGCACACAGGTGACACCGCCCTTCAGGGCGCTCTCCACCTGTTCATAGAGGGTCTGCTTTCCCACCCATGCGCGGTCGGTGACGGCATACAGAAGCATGTTCTGCTTATCGCACTTCATAGTTTGCTCCTTCTTCCAGCTGATCCGGGGTCATATTGTAAATGGCATCGATGATATAATTGCGGTAGGTGGAGTTGCCGTCCAGCGGGGTCAGGCGCTTGTGGCGGTCTCGCCCGCAAGGCCCATGGCGCACACTGCAGCTGCAGCGGCTTCCAGCGGATGGCCGGGGTTGGCGGTAACGAACGCCGCCGTCAGGGCCGAAAGCTGGCAGCCCGTACCGGTGATGCTGCTCATCATGGCATTGCCGTTGCGGATGCAGTAGGCTTTTTCGGCATCGGCCACGATGTCGATGGCACCGGTAATGGCAATAACGGCACCCGTCTGGGCTGCAAAGGCCTTGGCAAAGGCCACGGCACTGTCCAGATTGGCCTCAGTAACTTTATCGGCCACATCGGCATCCACGCCCTTGGTGGTTCCCGCGCCGGAGGCCAGCGTTTTGATCTCCGAGATGTTGCCGCGGATCACGGTGAACTTTACGTCCCGGAGCAGGCGGAAAGCCGTGTCGGTGCGCAGGCGGGATGCACCCGCACCCACCGGGTCCAGCACCACAGGATGTCCCAGCTGGTTTGCCTTTTTGCCCGCCAGCAGCATGCTGGTGATGGTGCGGCTGTTCAGGGTGCCGATGTTGATGTTCAGACCGCCGCAGATGGTGGTGATGTCCTCCACCTCGGCGGCATCGTCGGCCATGATGGGCGAAGCACCGCAGGCCAGCACCATGTTGGCGCAGTCGTTCACGGTGACGTAGTTGGTAATGTTATGGATGAGCGGGCAGGTGCGGCGCAGGTTCTCGAATTCTGTTTTGAACATTCGGGTGCCCCTCCGTCAGGAAAGACTGTTCTGCATGGAGCGCAGTGCGCCGGAGCGCTGCAGGCTGTACACCAGCACGCCCGCAATGATGGAACCCACTGCAGTGGAGATGAGGAACGGCACGATGTAGGCATAGAACGCGATGTCGCCGGCGCTCTTGCCCATGAGGAAGATGGCCACCGGGTAAGCGCACAGCCGCCCAGAATGCTGGTGCCGAACACCTCGCCCACCATGGTGGCAAGGATGTTTTTGGTCTTATGGTACACAAGGCCGCACAGCAGTGCGCCGAACATGCTGCCGGGGAAGGCCATCAGGCTGCCCAGACCCAGCAGATTGCGCAGCAGCGAGGCCACAAAGGCCACGCCCACGCCCCACCACGGGCCAAGCAGCACCGCGCAGGTCACATTGACCATGTGCTGGATGGGTGCACATTTGCTGCCGAACATGGGGAAGCTGAATACGCTGCCCACCACGCACAGAGCGCACAGCATGCCGGCCAGCGCCAGCTTTTTCACAGAGAGTTTTTTCATAAGGCAAGGCTCCTTTCCAAACCTGCGGAAGCAGCAAAAACCATACAGCGCCTCCGCAAACAGCCCGCACCCGGTGCCAGACCCGGCGCAGGAACTATAAGAAGCGGTCGAGACTTTCTGGTCTCCTCTCACGCCGGAACACGGCTTCCCATCGCTGACGGTCACAAAGCTCAGGGCGCTCCCCCTCAGCCGCTGCGGCACTTCCGCAGAAAAGTACAAGGCATCCTCCTTAATGGTAATAGGTACACAACAAAAAACAGGAGACACCTTCTGCGGTGCCTCCTGCAAAAAATCATCCATTCTGACTTCCTACGGCGGCATTATCCGCATCAGGTAAAAGGGTCGAAGTTTAGGTACTTCCTCTCAGCCTGCTTCACAAGCTCCCCTGTATTTGATTGTGACTGTATTCTACACCCTTTGCGCACAAATTGCAAGAGGGGGCAAAGGCGCGCACAGCGGTGCAAAACGTTTTTCACGCAGGTTTTGGGGCGTTTCACGCAGGTTTTATTGAAAAAGAAGGTGAAATATGGTATTTTCAAGGCGGACGCATACCCCCCCCCCGTAAGCAAAAAGGAGGAATTCCATATGAAGCAGACGACCCTGACCCAAAGGCTGCTTTCGGCCCTCGTGGCGCTGTGCATGGTGCTGAGCGTGTGCGCACCCGCCTTTGCGGATGTGACCGACCCTGATATGGCCAAGGCCGCACAGTGGTGCACCGAGCAGGGCACCATGGGTGCCAAGGGCGACCGCTTTGAACCCGAAGGCTGGACCCCGAAGTTCAAGGTGATCGAAGTGTGGAACAAGACGTTCCCCGCAGCCTGATGCCGGCAGTGTGGATGCCGTGCTCGGTTCGGACCTTTCCGTGAAAATGGGGCTGTTGCAAAATAGCTCTCTGAAAAATCATGAACAAAACCCGGAACCTTTTCTCGGCCAAAACGGCTCAAAAAGGGTTCCGGGTTTTTGATGTTATGCTGTTTCCGCCTTATCCGTTCCACCCTCTGGCAGAAGGTCCAGCATTTCGGCGGCAGAGTAAATGAGGGCGTTGCAGATAGCTGCAGCCACATTGCTGCCGCCCTTGCGGCCCATGGCGGCGATGGCAGGCACGCCGTATCGCTCGCAGGCGGCAAACAGTACTTCCTTGCTTTCCACCACATTCACAAATCCCACCGGCACACCAATGACCAGTGCAGGCCGCAGACCGGCTTCCATTTCCTCCGCAATGGTCAAAAGGGCCGTGGCGCATTGCCAATGGCAGAATGCCCCCGGGTGCTCCCGGGCAGCGCGGTGCATGGCGGCAACGGCACGGGTGGTGCCGCCTGCTTTGCGGCTTCGGCCACAGCGGGGTCTGCCATGTAGCAGATGGCTTCACCGTTCAGTTTTTTCAGGCCCGGCTTTGTGATGCCCGCCAGCGCCATATTGGTGTCGGTAACGATGAAAGCACCCGCGTGCAGGGCCTTGACTGCGGCTTCCACCGCGCCGGGTGTAAAGCGCAGATTTTTGGCATAGTCGAAATCCGCGGTGGTGTGGATGACCCGCTTGACCACCGCAGCCGTCTCCGGCGGCGGGGTCAGGCCCAGCTCGTCCAGTTCCCTTGTGATAATGGAGATGCTCGTCCGTTCAATGTCGGCGGGCAGATGATGCTGCGGTGTCATGTGTTGTCTCCTTTTTGTATTCCCATGGCGGCATAGATGGCGGGCATATCCAGTGCCGCGCGCACACCATCGGCAAGCAGATCAAACTGCTGCTGACGGTACTGCTCCATGGGGATAAGCTCGGCCCCGGCCGGATCGATGCCCTTCCGTTTGCACAAAAATGCGGTCAGTTTTTCGGTCAGTTCGCCGGTGTCGAACAGGCCGTGCAGGTAGGTACCGAATACACTGTCCTGCACACAGCCCTCCGGCGTGCCGTCTGCAAGGATGCAGAACACACTGCCCCGCACCTCGGTGCGGCCTGCGTGGATCTCGTAGCCCGTCAGCTTTGCGCCTGCAAAGGGTTCTGTGGTCACACAGGCTGCGGTCTGGGTCAGGTGCTTTTCGGTGCCGAACACCGTCGTGGTGGGCAGCAGGCCAAGCCCCGCAGGTGCAGGGGGTGCCGCTCTCCTCCCCTGCCGGGTCGCAGAGCTGTTCGCCCAGCATCTGATAGCCGCCGCACACGCCCAGCACCGGCGTACCGGCTGCCGAAAGCCTGAGCACCGCCGCTTCCAGTCCGCTTTCCCGCAGCCAGCGCAGATCATCATGGTGTTCTTGGTACCGGGCAGGATGACGAGATCCGGTGCACCCAGCTGGCGGGTGCGCTGCACATACCGCACGCCCAGCATCGGGTGCTGTTCCAGCGGGATAAAGTCGGTGAAGTTGGACACATGCGGCAGGCGCAGGATGGCGATATCCAGCGGCTTGACGGCGCTTTTTGCTTCCAGACGATCCGAGAGAGAGTCCTCGTCCTCGATCTCCACCCGCAGATACGGCACTACGCCCAGCACGGGCAGCTGCGTTTTTTCTTCCAGCATGGCAAGGCCGGGCCGCAGGATCTCCACATCACCCCGGAACTTGTTGATGATGAGCCCCCTGATGCGGGCACGCTCGTCGGCTTCCAGCAGCTCCACAGTGCCGTACAGCTGGGCGAATACGCCGCCCCGGTCGATATCGCCCGCCAGCAGCACCGGCGCATCCACCAGCTTTGCAAGGCCCATGTTCACGATATCGTCGGCTTTCAGGTTGATCTCTGCCGGGCTGCCCGCACCTTCGATCACGATAATGTCGTTCTCGGCGGCAAGGCTGTTGTAGGCTTCCAGAATGTCCGGGATAAGGCTGCGCTTCATTTTAAAGTAGGCGGCTGCAGACATCTGGCCCCGGGCCTTGCCGTTCACGATCACCTGACTGCCCACATCGCTGCTGGCTTGAGCAGGATGGGGTTCATCCGCACATCCGGCTCCACGCCTGCAGCCTGTGCCTGCACCACCTGAGCACGGCCCATCTCTGCACCGTTGCGGGTGACGAAGCTGTTCAGGGCCATGTTCTGGCTTTTGAAAGGGGCCACGCGGTAGCCATCCTGCGCAAAGATGCGGCACAGCGCCGCGCACAGCAGGCTTTTGCCCGCACCGCTCATGGTGCCCTGCACCATAATGCATTTTGCCTTGCTCATTGTGCCACCTCCGGCAGGGTTTCGGCCAGCAGTGCAAGCAGCTGCCGGTTCTCGTTTTCTGTGCGCACGGCGGTGCGGTACCAGCTGGCATCAAGGCCCGGATAATTGCCGCAGCTGCGCAATACCGCACCCTTGCGGCGCAGCGCTTCGCCCAGCGCTTCCGGCGCGCGGAACAGCAGATAGTTAGCCCGGCCCTCGATCACCCGCAGGCCCAGCGCCCGCAGGCCGTCTGCCAGCACAGGCCGCTGTGCTTCGATCAATGCACGCACCTTCGCCACATATTCCGTCTCGTCCAGCGCAGCGATGCCCGCCGCCTGTGCCAGACTGGAAACCTCCCACGCTGGCCCGCTGCCCGCATCCGGGCAAGCAGCTCTGTATCAGAGCACAGGCAATAGCCCAGACGCACGCCTGCCATGCCGTAAAGCTTGGTGAAGGCTTTTAAAATAATCAGTTTTTTGCTGTTTTTCAGCAGATGCTTTGCCGAAAGGCCTTCGCCCTCCGGCAGAAAATCCAGAAAGCATTCGTCCACGGCCAGCACCGCACCCACAGCTTCGCATCTGCGCAGCAGCGCTTCCACAAGGGCAGGCTCTGCCAGCTGGCCGGTGGGGTTGTTGGGCTGACAGAGGAACACCATATTTGTACCCGGGTGCACCGCGTTCAGGAGATCTTTCGTCACCGCAAAATCGTTTTCTTCCCGCAAAAAATGCCGTTCCACCGTGCAGCCTTCCGTTTCAAGGGCGGTGGCATACTCGGCAAAAGTGGGGCCGTTACCAGTGCAGTGTATGCGTGAAATCCGTGGAACATTGATTGTTGTATTGATCTGCTGTGCTTGGCATATTGCCAGTGCGTTTTTGTTAAATGGTACTGGTCTTTATTTTCTAGGTATGCCCGCATGGTTTAGTG
>ENA-OQCS01001618-OQCS01001618.1-human-gut-metagenome-genome-assembly--contig:-NODE-1618-length-11173-cov-1.826091_pt1 | contig 11173 bp, 19 predicted proteins | sample MGYA00242757_ERZ504575 | MGnify/ENA primary metagenome ERZ504575 (study PRJEB26092, sample SAMD00036297) | human gut metagenome | host: Homo sapiens | study: EMG produced TPA metagenomics assembly of... | reverse complement strand
CTTTTTACTGGGTTTTGAGATAATACACACGATGTGGCAGAAGATTAAAGACACATATAAAGAATAAGGAAGAGGTTAATGTAAGATGGCAGAGATTAATTTAAGCAAGTACGGCATCACCGGAACCACAGAAATCGTTCACAATCCTTCTTATGAAGAATTATTCAAGAAGAGATGAAGCCTGAACTGGAAGGCTACGAGAAAGGTCAGGAGACCGAACTCGGTGCGGTAAACGTTATGACCGGTATATATACAGGACGTTCTCCCAAAGATAAGTTCATCGTTGAAGATGAGAACTCCAGGAACACTGTATGGTGGACTTCCGATGAGTATAAGAACGACAACCATCGTATGTCTCAGGAAACATGGGCTGCTGTAAAGGATATCGCTAAGAAGGAGCTGTCCAACAAGAGACTGTTCGTTGTAGATGCATTCTGCGGCGCTAACAAGGACACTCGCATGGCTATCCGTTTCATCGTTGAGGTAGCTTGGCAGGCTCATTTCGTAACCAACATGTTCATCAAACCCACTGAGGAAGAGCTGAAGAACTTCGAGCCTGATTTCGTAGTTTACAACGCATCCAAGGCTAAGGTTGAGAATTACAAGGAGCTTGGTCTGAATTCCGAGACTTGTGTAGCTTTCAATATTACCAGCCGTGAGCAGGTATTGTGAATACATGGTACGGCGGAGAGATGAAGAAGGGTATGTTCTCCATGATGAACTACTACCTGCCTCTGAAGGGCATCGCTTCCATGCACTGCTCCGCAAACACCGATATGAACGGTGAGAACACCGCTATCTTCTTCGGTCTGTCCGGAACCGGTAAGACCACTCTGTCTACCGATCCTAAGCGTCTGCTGATCGGTGATGACGAGCACGGTTGGGATGACAACGGCGTATTTAACTTTGAAGGTGGATGCTATGCTAAGGTTATCAACCTGGACAAGGATTCCGAGCCCGACATCTACAACGCAATCAAGAGAGATGCTCTGCTTGAGAACGTAACCGTTGATGCTGACGGCAAGATTGATTTCAACGATAAGAGTGTTACCGAGAATACTCGTGTATCTTATCCTATCGACCATATTAAGAATATCGTACGTCCTATTTCTTCCGCACCCGCAGCTAAGAACGTAATCTTCCTGTCTGCTGATGCATTCGGTGTACTGCCTCCTGTATCTATTCTGACTCCGGAGCAGACCCAGTACTACTTCCTGTCCGGTTTCACAGCTAAGTTAGCTGGTACCGAGCGTGGTATTACCGAGCCTACCCCTACCTTCTCTGCTTGCTTCGGTCAGGCATTCCTGGAGCTGCATCCTACCAAGTATGCAGAAGAGCTGGTTAAGAAGATGGAGAAGAACGGTGCTAAGGCATACCTTGTAAATACCGGATGGAACGGAACCGGCAAGCGTATCTCCATTAAGGATACACGTGGTATCATCGATGCTATTCTGAATGGTGCGATCAAGACCGCTCCTACCAAGAAGATTCCTTACTTCGATTTTGAGGTTCCTACCGAGTTAACCGGTGTTGATACCGGAATTCTGGATCCCAGAGATACCTACGCTGATCCTTCCCAGTGGGAAGAGAAGGCAAAGGATCTGGCTCAGAGATTCATCAAGAACTTCGCTAAATATGAAGGAAATGATGCAGGTAAGGCTCTGGTTGCTGCTGGCCCTCAGCTGTAATCTTACTTACAGACAAATGCAAATAGGAAGCTGTCTCTTTGGAGGCAGCCTTTTTGGTAAAAATTACAGTTGTAAAATAGAAACAGAGTAGATATAATATACTTAACCTGAGATGTGCGATAACTCTTACCAGTTTTGAACCTACATTTACTTTAAACGGGATTCCTATATTGCCAAGTGGCTGTCAAGCCTCACTCCGCAGGAGGATTGGAAGGGAAGGCAAAAGGTTGGTTGCGGTTACCCACCTAGCATTGCTAGGAGTCAAAAGGTAAGAGGCGGCATTTTGGGATAACAATACAAAAGAGAGAGCAGTCCTTTGGGGCTGCTCTTTTAAAGTCAAAATATAAAAACAGGCGGGGATCATTTGAAGAAAAATTTGAAGAAAAACAGACTTCTTGAGAATTATTATAAACTTCCGAGAAGACAGAGAATACAGCTGAAGAAATACCTGTGTATCTTAGGTGTGGCATTTCTTCTTTTTTTGCTTTTCCTGAATTTGTTACATAGCTGTGGCAGGGATGGCGTGGATACACCCGAGATACCGGAGACTTCACCCCAGCATATTCCGGTAGTACAGAACCTTAAAAATGTATGGATCACGGATGCAGAAGCTGACCGGATCACAATCTTCTGCGACGGAGAGAAGGAGACCTTTTTTTCTGGCGGAAGAGACGGAAGGTTCAGATTCTTTTCCAGCACCGGAGCAGATGCGGGAACAGCTGGCGGATGTAGAACTTACAGATGAACTGGTGAGTGCGGTTGTTCTGAAGACGGATAAGTTTACAGGAAGAGTGCTGTCAGCGGATGAAAACGGCATTGAGATCGAAGGCCGGGGCAGAATTCCTCTGGCAGAGGATTACAAAGGATATCGTTTGTATCGGGAGCTTACCATGTGCACGTTCGCGGATCTGACCTTTGGCTATGCCAATGCGGATTTTATCCAGGAGAATGGTGCGATCTGCGGTATTCTCTTAGCCAGAGAGGCGAATATGGAAGACATCCGGGTGTTGATCAAGACTTCGGATATGTGGATATTTTGCATACAGAAGTAATACTGACGGCAAACAGCGATTTCCTGCTGCAATACGGAAGTGGGGAAAATATACAGGAAGAATTGTTTCCCAAAGGAGACAAGATTACCATAGACATGGACAGTGATTATTTTGTGGGGGAGCGTATCAGTATAGTTCCTGCGGTATTGACGGGCAGAATTCAGCTGCTTAGTGTAAACAGAAGCCAGGGAATACCTTCCTACAGAGGTCATATCGAACTGCTCAGAACAGCAGAGGGCATCGCGTGGTGAATGAGCTGCCGCTGGAGGAATATCTCTTACATGGTGGATGCCAAGTGAATGCCGGATCTTATCCGTTAGAAGCCCTGAAAGCGCAGGCAATCTGCGCCAGAACCTATGCCTACGGACATATGCTCAGAGCAGGATACCCCCGGTATGGAGCCATGTGGATGACAGCACTTCCTATCAGTCTATAACAACATCACAGAGGCAGACAGCACCACTACGGCGGTAAAGGAAACCTACGGACAAATGATTTTGACAGACGAAGGCACTGTGGCGAACACCTATTATTATTCGACATCCTGCGGTGTGGGAACTACAGCAAGCATATGGAAGACTGCGGAGGCGCAGATGCTTGATTATCTGAAAAGCAGCCGGCTGAGCCCAAGCCCGGAGAATCCGGTGCAGACGGATGACGGGGCGGTAGCGGCAGGCAGTACGGAGATTACCGCGGAAACAACTGCAGAGGAGCTGAGCGAAGAAGAGTCCTTTCGGGATTTATTACCCAAACTCATGCAGAGGATTATGAAGCGCAGGAAGGTGGTACCGTTGGACATATACGGTAAAAGAGATCGATGTGGACCGGATACTTGAGACCCTGAAGAATCGTTATGAAGCCAACGGGAAGCTGATCCTGACTCTGAAGGATGGTGACTACAGCAGTCAAAGCATAAAAAACTTTTCTAAGGTTACGGATATCACCATTGTAAAACGGGGACCCGGCGGTGTGGCAGATGAATTGGTCATTGTCACAGATAAAGGAACCTACAAGATCATCTCGGAATATAATATCAGAGCAGTACTATGTGATGGCGTGACCAAAGTGGTCAGACAGGACGGCAGTGAAGTAAGCATGCCCAGCCTCCTGCCCAGTGCATTTTTTGTGATTGACCTAGTCATGATAAGAAAAATATGATAGGATATAACATTATCGGCGGTGGATTCGGCCATGGCGTGGGAATGAGCCAGAACGGTGCTAAAAATATGCACTGCAGGGGCTTGGCGCGGAACAGATCCTTAACTTTTTCTATGAAGGATGCGAGATATGCTCAGAACAATAATCAGCATTTGGCGGGATTTTTCCAGCCAGATGAAAAACAGAATATCAGCGCTTATGCATCGAGTACAGCATTTTTCCTGTTTTTGTCGGTGATTCCGATGCTGATGGTAGTCTGCGCGGTGATTCCTTATACCCCGGTGACGGAGCAGAATCTGATCACTGCGCTGACAGATGTGACGCCGGATATTGCGGATGCCATGGTGGAGAGTCTGGTCGTGGATGTGTATGAGAGTTCGGTTGGAATCCTGCCTGTGGCTCTGATCGCCATGGTCTGGTCGGCGGCGAAGGGTGTCATGGCACTGATGCGGGGATTAAATGCGGTCAATGGTGTGGACGAGAAGCGTAATTACTTCGTGATCCGTTTTATTGCAAGCTTTTATACGTTGATCATGCTTGTAGTGTTGATCTTGTCGCTGTTTTTTATGGTATTTGGCAATCAGCTGGTGGATATTGCATTACATAGGATTCCGCAGCTACAGATGTTTGTGAGTCTCCTGATGAATTTCCGCTTTCTGTTCGTATGGGCGGTGCTGATCCTTTTGTTTGGACTGATTTATACATATATCCCGGACACAAAGCTGAAATTCACGGAACAGGTTCCGGGAGCCTGCTTTGCTGCGGTAGTATGGAGTGTATTTTCCTGGGGATTTTCCATGTATGTGTCTTATGGAAATGGGTATAGTATTTACGGAAGTCTGACCATTATTGTGATCATTATGTTGTGGATGTATTTCTGTATGTATATCATTCTGATCGGTGCTTATCTGAACCGGTATTTCCGTCCGGTGAACAGGGTGCTGGTAAATCATGCCAGCAGTAAGAGCGAACTGGCGAGAGAGAACCGTAGACGCATCCGGGAGATCAAGAAGATCCAGCGCAGAAAAAACATTATACGGAGATCGACAGGGAGCCTAAGGAGAAGGATGAAAATCTGACAGACAGGAATTGAACTGCGGACGCAAATGTAGTACACTGATACGGAGAGGGCGAGGAACCTCTCCTGTTGTAGTTATAGTAAAAGAGTATCCGGAAGACGGATGCGGAAATGAGGATAAATATGGAAAAGAAAAACACCTGGGAGACCTATTCTTCCAAACAGTTAAAAGAGCTGGAGAAAATAAACGCACAGTATCGTGATTTTTTAGACAACGGTAAGACCGAGAGAGAGTGCATTGACACCATTGTCAATACCATTGAGAAGTCCGGTTACCGCGAACTGGAGAGCCTGATCAAAGAGGGCACTGCTCTTAAAACCGGAGATAAGGTATACAGCGTATGGATGAACAAATCCATCGCCATGTTCCAGATCGGCCGTAAACCCATGACAGAGGGCATGAACATCCTCGGAGCCATATCGACAGCCCCAGACTGGATGTAAAGCAGAATCCCCTGTATGAGGATGGCGGATTCGCTTATCTGGACACCCATTATTACGGTGGTGTGAAGAAGTACCAGTGGGTGACTATTCCCCTGGCAATCCATGGTGTGATCGTGAAAAAAGACGGTACCTGTGTAGAGATCAATATCGGCGAGAACGAGGATGATCCTGTATTCTTTGTATCCGATCTGTTGATCCATCTGGCACAGGAGCAGCTGGAGAAAAAGGCAGCAAAGGTCATCGAGGGCGAAGCTCTGGATATTATCGTAGGCAACAAGCCTCTGCTGATTGATAAAAAGGATAAGAAAAAAGATGAGAAAGAAGCCGGAAAAGAAGCGGTAAAGGCAGGTGTCTGGATATCCTGAAAGAGACCTATGACATTCACGAAGAAGATTTCGTCTCCGCAGAGTTAGAGATCGTTCCCGCTGGCAAGGCAAGAGAAGCGGGTTTTGACCGCAGCATGATACTGGCTTACGGACAGGATGACAGAGTCTGTGCATATACTTCCATGCAGGCAATGTTAGACAGTGATGTGACCGACCGTACCATGTGCTGTATCCTGGTGGATAAGGAGGAAATCGGTTCTGTTGGTGCTACTGGCATGCAGTCCCATTTCTTCGAAAATGCCGTAGCAGAGGTCATGAATCTGACAGGTGAATACAGTGAACTGCATGTGAGAAGATGCCTGGCACACAGCTGTATGCTGTCTTCCGATGTCAGCAGTGCTTTTGATCCTACCTATGCGTCCAGCTTCGACAAAAAAGAACGTGGCATATTTAGGCGGTGGTATGGTCATCAATAAATTCACCGGAGCCAGAGGCAAGTCCGGTTCCAACGATGCCAATGCGGAGTATCTGGCACATCTGCGCATATCTTCGACAAGGCAGACGTGAACTTCCAGACTGCAGAGCTTGGTAAGGTCGATTTGGGCGGCGGTGGAACCATCGCATATATTCTGGCATTGTACGGCATGAACGTTATCGACAGCGGTGTGGCAGTGCTGAACATGCATGCACCCTGGGAAGCTACCAGTAAGGCCGACGTATATGAAACATATCGCGGATATAAAGCATTTGTGGAAGGAGCGAGCCTGTAATGGCAGAGACGACCGAACTGAAAAAATCAGACTTTTACTTTGAGCTGCCCCAGGAACTGATCGCGCAGGATCCGCTGGAGGATCGTTCTTCCTCCAGGCTTCTGGTGCTCGATAAAAATACGGGAGAGCTCTCTCATCATATTTTCCGGGATGTTATCGACTATCTGCATCCCGGAGACTGTCTGGTGTTAAACAACACCAAGGTGATTCCGGCGAGACTTTTAGGAGAGCGGGAAGGTACTGGCGGACATGTGGAAGTCCTTTTGTTAAAAAGAAAAGAAGCGGATGTCTGGGAGACACTGGTAAAGCCCGGCAAAAATGTAAGCCCGGTCAGCGCCTGAGCTTCGGAGACGGACTGCTAAAGGCGGAAGTGCTTGAGACTGTAGAAGAAGGCAATCGTTTGATCCGTTTTGAATATGAGGGTATTTTTGAAGAGGTATTGGACAAGTTAGGCGAGATGCCCCTGCCTCCTTATATCACTCATAAACTGAAGGATAAGAACCGTTATCAGACCGTTTATGCAAAATATGAGGGCTCTGCGGCAGCGCCTACGGCGGGACTTCATTTTACACAGGAATTGTTGCAACAGATCGCGGACAAGGGCATTAAGATCGCTTATGTGACCTTGCATGTGGGATTGGGGACTTTCCGCCCGGTAAAGGAAGAAAACGTGCTGGAGCATCATATGCATTCCGAGTATTATCAGGTGACGGAGGAAGCAGCGAACACAATCAATGAGACGAAGAGAAAGGGTGGTCGTGTGATCTGCGTGGTACTACCAGCTGCCGTACCGTGGAGAGTGCAGCGGACGAGCAGGGCATGGTACAGCCCGGCTGTGACAATACTGAGATTTTCATATATCCCGGATATCGTTTCAAGGTGCTGGATGCACTGATCACGAATTTCCATCTGCCGGAGTCTACTCTGGTAATGCTGGTATCGGCACTTGCGGGTAGAGAACATATCCTGCATGCCTACGAAGAAGCAATCCATGAAAAATACAGATTTTTCAGCTTTGGAGACGCCATGTTCATCGCTGACTTAAAAGGAGAAAAATAATGGAAGAAAGAAGACGAAGCAAGCGTACAGAAATGAGTTCCACCCTGATGGTAAAACGCCTGGACCAGGGAGACATGCAGGAAGTCAGCATTGACATCATAGATGTATCTCCCAACGGAGTGGGATTTTTGTGCAAGGAAGTGTTAAGTATCGGTGCAGTGTATGAATCGAAGCTGAGGATTTGGACGCAGGAAGTACTGCATACGTTCTTACAGATCGTCCGGATCGAAATGAAGGGAGATTCTTATACGTATGGAGCTGTCTTCATCGGAATGTCGGAGAGCGATGCGGCAAGAATCCGCGTGTATCAGACAATCAATGATGAGAAGTAGTAAGAGATGTAAAATGGCAGTCAGTGTAATGGCTGCTATTTTACTTGTATTGTTATATCTGCTTATTTTTGCATTTTCCGGTCAGAATGGTGAGGAATCCGGCTCACTGAGTGCTATGATCTCGGAAAATGTGCAGAGCTTCTGAATGCTATCTCCGGGAAACACTGGACGCAGAATGTTATCGACAGTATGGCGGCTTATTTTGAACATCCCATCCGTAAGCTGGCCCATTTTTCTGAGTATGCCTGCATGGGAGTGCTATTGTATGGTGTGTGGAGACCCTGGAAGGAGAGAGGATGGAAGCTGTATCTTTTGATCGTATGCTGGGTGTTTGTCTCCGCCGGAGCGGATGAATTCCACCAGCTCTTCATTCCGGGACGCTATGGGTGTTTTGCCGATGTGATGCTGGATACCTGCGGTGGTGCGTTCGGACTGCTCGTATGTGCCTGCGCGGAGAAAATGGTGCGGCGAAGGAAACAGAAGTCGGGTTTCTAGTTCTTGTTGTGCCAGACTGTAGCCCTTTTCGCGAAGAATCTTCGTGGATCTCTCAATGGCTTCTTCCTGATAGAATTCGATGCGCAGCACGCCGCCCTCGTACTCTCTGTTATGGACGATGCCGATGTTCTTGATACTGATATTTTTCAGGGCAAGAATCGTAGCCACGGCGGCAATTTCGCCGGGTTCGTCGGCAATGTCGATGGTAATGGCATAGGAACTCTTCAGGGGACCGCTGGCGGTATTGATGAAAGAATCACGGTAGATTCTGGCACTGTCGAACAGCTCGTACAGATCATCACCGCGTTTGGCGTTTAGTTCCTGTTGGATTCCCTGGAGAGAAGCAATGTAGGAAGATAAAAGTGTTGAAATATTTTCCGTGTTTGTCAGACAGATCTGCTGCCATACCGCAGCGGAGGAGGAGGCGATTCTGGTAATATCCTTGAAGCTCCGGCAGCGATCATTTTCATCAGCCCGTCTGCAGAATCCTTGTCCCGCACCAGATTTACCAGAGAGGCTGCAATGATATGGGCAGGTGACTGACTGCAGCAGTGACGTAATCGTGCTGTGCCGGATCCAGGATCAGGGGAATGGCTCCTAACTGCTGCACGAGATTTTTATAATCCGTGACTTTATTCTCCGGAACGGAAGCTGTCGGGGTGAGAATGTAGTAGGCATTCTCCAAAAGGACGGCTTTGGAATTAATAAAGCCCACCCGGTCACTTCCTGCCATGGGATGGCCGCCGATAAACTGTTCTTCCAGCCGGCTTTTTTTGATCTCCTTATGGATCTCACTCTTGACACTTCCAACATCGGTGAGCAGGGTCTTCGGTGAGAGAATTTCTTTTACAGCGGAGAGATTCTCATCATTTTCTGCACCGGAGCACAGAGGAAGAGATAATCGCAGGTGGAGAAAGATGCATCGATTTTTGTGGTGACAGTATTGGCTACGCCGCACCGGGAAGCTTCTCTTAAGGTGTCTGCGTTAATATCGTATGCAATGATCTGAGACTGTGGGAGATTCTGACGAATCGCCCGGGCGATGGAGCCACCGATCAGACCCAGACCGATAAAACCAAAGGTAAGAGTACTCATTATAGTTTTCCTCGATTCTGTTATTTACTGTAAACAAATAGTAAGACAAAGTCGGAAGATGTCTGTTTGTTCTTCAACCACTATAGCAAATTAACGTGCGAAAATCAAGAGAGGGTATACTCTTTTCTGATATTTTCATATTTGCTTGCAAGTGTAATTGAAATATGGCAAGATGTAACTGTTCCTAAATATGCAGAAATTGTGGAAAGCCGATCTTACATTTACGAGTCGGTTTCGGAAAAACAGGAGGACTCTATTTATGCATTCACCTTTGGAAATTGCAAGAAACTATATAGAAGTCGGAATCCATAAAGTAAATCTGTCGATCTTCAAGACAATTTTATTGGGATTCTTTGCCGGTATGTTCATCGGCTTTGCGGGGATTGCATCCACGACGGCATCCAGCACTATCGGCATCGCATCGGTGGCAAAGTTGGTGGGCGCTGCGGTATTCCCGGCAGGTATGGCTATGGTACTTGTAGCGGGCAGTGAACTTTTCACCGGTAATAACCTGATCATACTGGCGGTATTGGAGAAGAAGTTACCGTATGGAAAATGTTGAAAAACTGGCTGTTTGTCTATATTGGCAACTTTATCGGAGCTGCGTTTGTAGCGGTGTTGGTAGTAGTGGGACGGACACCGGATCTCTTCGGAGAGCAGCTTGCACAAGCAATAGTCAATGCTGCTGCAGCCCGGACGAATTTAAGCGTGGGAGAGGCTTTCGTGCGAGGCATTCTGTGCAATATTCTGGTGTGTATTGCGGTATGGATGTCTTTTGCGGCGAAGCGTGTCTCCGGCAAGCTTCTGACCAGTTACTGGCCTGTCATGCTGTTTGTATTATGCGGTTTTGAGCACAGTATCGCAGATATGTATTTCGGTGTATGCGGTCTGCTGACAGCACAGGCCTACGGAATTACCGCAGAGAGCCTGACCTGGTTCAATTTCCTTGTAAAAGCCTCTTGCCTATCACTCTGGGTAACATCGTAGCGGTGCCGGAATTGTCGGATGCGGTTACTGGCTGGCATACCTCCACAGAACACCCTACTCCGCAGACACGACAGCTGCCGAGCAGGAAGAGATTGATATTGCGGAAGAGTACTAAATTGAGAGTTACGAGCATGCAAAATAGAACGGAATACCTCGGTGGGAGCTTGCTCACACAAGAGGTTATTTTGTTCTATTTTTATACGGCGACAGCCGTCAATGAAATAATGTGGAGCGTTTTTTTGCGACACATTTATGAATTGAGAGCATGGCTCGTAACGTAGGGGTGCCGTAAAATCCACGAACTCCCGGAGCATGCGATACACATGTCTCGATGTAAGGTCTCCGGATGTGAATTCTACGAAAAGTGATGAGTGGTTCTCGTCATGACGGCCGCCTACAGTCGACATCCATGTCGACAATCGGCTGACGCGGACATCGTGTCCGCTTTCCCCCTGTCTTTCAGCACTTTTCTAGAAAATATCAACATCCTCCGACAAACATCTTCGACATGTCACCGCATACTCCGGGAATTCTGCGTTTTGGAATATAAAGCTTTCGTGTTATACCTTCGTTTTTCACGATTTGGGTATCTGCGATAGAATAGCTTCGCATACCCTCAAACTTATCCACAGCGTGGGTATCAGAAAGCCAAACAAGCCTTCGCATACCCTCAAACTTTCAACGTGTGG
>ENA-OQCS01001617-OQCS01001617.1-human-gut-metagenome-genome-assembly--contig:-NODE-1617-length-11174-cov-2.113877_pt1 | contig 11174 bp, 18 predicted proteins | sample MGYA00242757_ERZ504575 | MGnify/ENA primary metagenome ERZ504575 (study PRJEB26092, sample SAMD00036297) | human gut metagenome | host: Homo sapiens | study: EMG produced TPA metagenomics assembly of... | reverse complement strand
TCTCTGGATGATGAAGAAGTTGAGAAACTGTTTGTTCTGATGCGCAGACTTCGTGAGGAAGGTGTTGGAATCATCTTCGTAACACATTTCCTGGAGCAGGTATATGCAGTGTGTGACCGGATCACGGTTCTTCGAAATGGTGAGCTGGTTGGAGAATATGAGACCAAAGATCTTCCAAGAGTTATGCTGGTTGCCAAGATGATGGGTAAAGATTTTGATGATCTTGCAGACATCAAAGGCGATCGTAAAGATAAAAAAGTATTCTCCGAAACTCCGGTCATTGAGGCTGAGGGTATTGGACATAAGGGAACGATCCGGCCATTTGATCTTAAGATCAATAAAGGAGAGGTTATCGGTCTTACCGGTCTCCTGGGATCCGGACGTCTGAACTGGTACGTTCATTTACGGAGCTGACAAAAGCTGACAGTGGTACATTGAAGGTAAATGGAAAAGAAGTAAAGATCAACAGTCCACTGGATGCCATGAAGCTTGGTATGGCATATCTTCCGGAAGATCGTAAGGCAGAAGGTATCATTGCTGATCTTTCCGTAAGAGAAAACATTATCATGCAATGCAGGCAAAGAAAGGCATGTTCCATCCGATGAGCCGTAAAGAGATGGAAGAGGCGGCAGATAAATATATTGATATGCTGCAGATCAAGACTGCAAGCCGTGAAACTCCGATTAAGAGTCTTTCCGGTGGTAACCAGCAGAAGGTTATCCTTGGCCGCTGGCTTCTGACAAATCCGGAATATCTGATTTTGGATGAGCCGACCAGAGGTATCGATATCGGTACCAAAACGGAGATCCAGAAGATCGTTCTTGAATCTTGCAGATCAGGGAATGGCAGTAACCTTTATTTCTTCAGAGGTTGAAGAGATGCTTCGTACCTGCTCCAGAATGGCAGTCCTTCGTGACGGAGAAAAGGTAGGAGAACTGGAAGAGAGCGAGCTTTCACAGAGCAATATTATGAAAGCGATTGCAGGAGGTGACGATAAGAATGAATAAAAGTAAATTAAAAAAGATCACGAGTGCACGACTCTTTCTTCCTATCGTGTGTCTGATCGCGGTCCTTCTGATCAATGTGATCAAGACTCCGGACTTCTTTAATATTACGATTCGAAATGGTGTCCTTTATGGATATGTTATTGATGTTATCAACCGTGCATCTGACTGGTAATCCTTGCAGTTGGTATGACACTTGTTACAGCAGCATCCGGTGGACAGGATATCAGTGTTGGTGCAGTTATGGCGGTTGCAGCAGCTGTATGCTGTCAGATCTTATCTGGTGGTGCATCTTCCGTAACTGAATATCAGAGTTCTCTGATTCTTGCTGTAATTGCAGCACTTCTTGCAGCCGCACTCTGTGGTGCATTTAACGGATTTCTGGTTGCAAAGCTGAATATCCAGCCGATGGTAGCAACGTTGATCCTTTATACTGCAGGACGAGGTATCGCACAGCTTGTTACAAATGGACAGATCACTTACATCCGTGTTCCATCTTTCCAGATGCAGGTGGATATATCGGTAAATCTCCGATTCCGACGCCTGTTCTTTTCGCAATCGTAACCGTAGTTATCGTAGCTTTGATTTTGAAAAAGACAGCTCTTGGACTTATATTGAGAGTGTTGGTATCAATGGTAAAGCAGCACGACTGGTAGGTCTGAACTCTACCATGATCAAGTTCCTGACTTACGTAATCTGCGGTGTTCTTGCAGGAATCGCCGGACTGGTAGCATCCAGCCGTATCTATTCCGCAGATGCGAACAACATTGGTTTGAACCTTGAGATGGATGCCATCCTGGCAGTTGCACTTGGCGGTAACTTCCTTGGCGGTGGTAAATTCAGCCTGATCGGTTCTGTAATCGGAGCTTATACAATCCAGGCACTGACAACAACTCTGTATGCAATGAATGTAAAAGCCGATCAGCTTCCTGTTTATAAGGCAATCGTTGTTATCATCATTGTAACCTTACAGAGTGATGTATTTAAGAAATTCGTTGCAAATCACAGAAGCAAAAAAGTTTCCGTTGCAGCAGAGGGAGGTCAGAAATAATGAAACAGAAAAAGAAAATGACAAGTACCGGATTTCTGCTGTTGATCACGATCGTTCTGTTCTTCGTTATGTATGCAGCAGGTATGGTGATCTTTGCAGATAAAGGTTTTGCCAAACCGCAGATGTTTCTGAATCTTTTTGTATCAAATGCAGGTCTTCTCGTTATTTCCTGTGGCCTGACGATCGTTATGATCACCGGTGGTATTGATATCTCCGTTGGTTCTGTAACAGCACTTGTCTGCATGGTAATGGCAGACCTTATGGAAAACAAAGGCGTGAGTGCATATGTGGCAGTTCTTGCAGCACTTCTGATCGGCCTTGCTTTTGGTATCGTACAGGGATTCCTGGTAACTTACATGGGAATCCAGCCATTTATTGTAACACTTGCCGGCATGTTCTTCGGACGTGGTATGACAGCAATCATCAGTACAGACATGATCTCCATCAAAAATGAAGTATTCCTGAAATGGGCAAACTACCGTTTCTACATGCCATTGGTTCTACAAACAAAAAAGGTAAATTTATCCCGGCATACATTCCGCCGACAGTAGTGATCGCAATTATCGTAGTTCTCATTATTGCAGTGCTTCTGAAATATTTCAAATTCGGCCGTAAACTGTATGCGATCGGTGGAAACAGACAGAGTGCCTGATGATGGGTCTTGATGTCAAAAAGACAATGTTCCGTGCCTATGTACTGGATGGCTTTCTTGCAGGACTTGGCGGATTCCTTTTCTGCCTCAACAGCTGCGCCGGTTTCGTAGAGCAGGCAAAAGGTCTTGAGATGGATGCAATTTCTTCAGCCGTTATCGGTGGAACACTTCTTTCCGGTGGTGTTGGTACCCCGATCGGTTCCTTGTTTGGTGTGCTGATCAAAGGAACGATTTCCAGTCTGATCACAGCACAGGGTACTTATCAACTGGTGGTACGAATCGTACTTCCGCACTGCTTTGCTTCTTCATCGTGATCCAGTCTGTACTGGCATCTGCAAAGAAGAAAAAATGATCAAAGAAAAATATATGGAGGTTTTTTGTTATGGTTACAGGTAGAAATTATAAGTTCTGGTTTTGCACAGGCTCACAGGATCTTTATGGAGATGAATGCTTAAGAAAAGTTGCAGAACACTCAAGAATTATTGTTGAGGAACTGAACAAATCAGGCGTTCTTCCTTTTGAACTGGTATGGAAACCGACACTGATCACAAATGAGCTGATCCGTAAGACTTTTAATGAGGCTAATGCAGACGATGAATGTGCAGGTGTGATCACTTGGATGCATACCTTCTCACCGGCAAAATCCTGGATCCTTGGACTGAAGGAATACAGAAAACCATTGTGCCATCTGCATACACAGTTTAACCAGGAAATACCATATGACACAATTGATATGGATTCATGAATGAAAACCAGTCTGCTCATGGTGGAAGAGAGTATGGTCATATCGTTACCCGCATGGGAATCGAGAGAAAAGTTATCGTCGGACACTGCTGATAAGAAGGTTCAGGAGAGACTGGCATCTTGGATGCGTACCGCAGTCGGCATCATGGAAAGCAGCCATATTCGTGTCTGCCGTGTTGCGGATAACATGAGAAATGTAGCTGTTACCGAGGGCGATAAAGTAGAGGCACAGATCAAATTCGGATGGGAAGTGGATGCTTATCCGGTCAATGAAGTATGCGAATATGTGAAGAATGTTTCTAAAGGAGATATTGATGTTTTAGTCGAAGAATATTATAATAAATATGACATTCTTCTTGAGGGCAGAGACCCGGAAGAATTCAAACGTCATGTAGCAGTACAGGCAGCAATTGAGATCGGATTTGAGAGATTCCTGGAGGAGAAAACTACCAGGCAGTTGTTACTCATTTCGGTGATCTTGGTGGTTTACAGCAGCTCCGGGACTGGCAATGCAGCGTCTGATGGAGAAGGGATATGTTTCGGCGCTGAGGGTGACTGGAAGACAGCAGCAATGGTCCGTCTGATGAAGGATTATGACTGCAGGGGTGAAGGATGCAAAGGGAACTTCTTTCATGGAGGATTATACATACAATCTTGTTCCGGGTAAGGAAGGCATTCTTCAGTCACATATGCTGGAAGTATGCCCGACGATCGCTGACGGTAAGATTGGCATCAAAGTATGCCCGCTTTCCATGGGTGACAGAGAAGATCCGGCAAGACTTGTATTTACATCCAAGACTGGTCCGGCAATCGCTACTTCTCTGGTAGATCTGGGAGATAGATTCCGTCTGATCATCAATGATGTTGAGTGTAAGAAAGTAGAGAAACCGATGCCGAAACTTCCGGTAGGGAGCGCGTTCTGGACTCCGCAGCCGGATCTGGCAACAGGAGCAGAGGCATGGATCCTTGCAGGTGGCGCTCATCATACGGCATTTTCCTATGATCTGACTGCTGAACAGATGGGTGACTGGGCAGCAGCAATGGGAATCGAAGCTGTCTACATTGACAAAGATACAACCATCCGCAATTTTAAGAATGAACTGAGATGGAATGAGGTCGCGTTCAGAAAATAAAAGGCGGATGTGGTAAACACAGAAGTCGGGAGGATTTACAATGAGTGTAAACGAAGCAAAGACAGCTATTTTAAACAACAAAACAGCACTTGGAATAGAGTTCGGATCTACCAGAATCAAAGCAGTCTGGTAGATGACAAATATGATCCGATCGCATCCGGAAGTTATGAGTGGGAAAACCGTTACGAAAACGGTGTGTGGACTTACTCTCTGGATGACATTCATAAGGGATTACAGGGAAGTTACAGCGACCTGGTGAAGGACGTACAGGAGAAATACGGTGTGGAGCTTACCAGTGTCGGTGCGCTTGGAATCAGTGCCATGATGCATGGTTACATGCCATTTGATAAAGATGGAAAACTTCTGGTTCCGTTCCGTACCTGGAGAAATAATATTACAGGTGAAGCATCTGAGAAACTGATGGAACTTTTCCAGTATAACATTCCACAGAGATGGAGCATCGCACATCTGTATCAGGCAATCCTGAACGGAGAAGAGCATGTAAAAGATATTGATTATATGTGTACTCTGGAAGCTTATGTACATCGCATGCTGACAGGAAAGCGTGTTCTTGGTATCGGTGATGCAGCAGGAATGTTCCCTGTTGATTCGGAGAAAAAAGATTACAACCAGGAAATGGTTGAGAAATTTGATAAACTGGTAGAGCCTTATGGATTCCCATGGAAGCTCCGTGATATCATGCCGGAAGTCATGGTGGCAGGACAGGATGCCGGTACTCTGACAGAAGAGGGAGCGAAGTTCCTTGATCCGACAGGCAAACTCAAAGCAGGTATTCCGATGTGCCCGCCGGAAGGTGATGCAGGAACCGGTATGGTAGCAACCAACAGTGTGAAACAGCGCACAGGAAATGTATCCGCAGGTACTTCTGTATTTGCGATGATCGTCCTGGAAAAAGCACTTTCTAAACCATACAAAGAGATTGATATGGTAACGACACCGGCTGGCGATGCGGTTGCATGGCGCATTCCAACAACTGTACTTCTGATCTGAATGCATGGGTGAATGTATTTAAGGAATTTGCAGAGGCAATGGGAATGGAAGTGGATATGAACAAATTGTTCGGAACTCTTTACAATAAAGCACTGGAAGGTGATCCGGACTGTGGCGGACTTCTGTCCTACTGCTATTTCTCCGGAGAGCATATGACGGGATTTGAAGAAGGCCGTCCGTTATTTGTCCGTTCCCCTGAGAGCAAATTTACACTTGCAAACTTTATGAGAACTAATCTTTACACCTGCCTTGGAGCTATGCGCGTAGGATTAAATATCCTGATCGATCAGGAGCATGTCAAGATTGACAGACTTCTGGGCCACGGCGGACTGTTCAAGACCAAGGGTGTCGGACAGCAGATCCTTGCGGATGCAGTGAATGCACCGGTATCTGTTATGTCAACTGCAGGTGAAGGTGGTGCATGGGGTATTGCGCTTCTTGCTGCTTATCTTGTTGATAAGAAAGACGGAGAGACTCTGGATGAGTTCCTGGATAACTGTGTATTTGCCGGAAATGAGGGAAGTACGCTTGATCCGGAGCCGGAAGGAGTCAAAGGATTTAATGAATTTATGGACAGATATCTGAAGGGTCTGCCGATCGAGAGAGCGGCCGTAGAGTCAAAGATCTGGTAAGAATGATAAGCCGCAGGGTACTGTGAATGGCACAGTGCCCTTGTGTTGTATAAAAAGAACTGCGTAAAGGAGAAAAAGTATGCTTGAAAAATTAAAAGAAGAGGTATATAGAGCAAATATGGACCTGCCGAAGTACGGGCTGGTAACATTTACCTGGGGAAATGTCAGTGGCATTGACCGTGAAAAAGGTCTGTTTGTTATTAAACCAAGTGGTGTGGAATACGATAAGCTGAGACCGGAAGATATGGTAGTTGTAGATCTTGAAGGAAATAAAGTAGAAGGCGAATATAATCCATCTTCTGATACTCCGACACATGTGGTTCTTTATAATGAATTTCCAAATATCGGAGGAATCGTACATACGCATTCTGAATGGGCAACGAGCTGGGCACAGGCAGGAAGAGCTATCCCATGTTATGGAACAACGCATGCGGATTATATTTATGGAGAAGTTCCATGTGTCCGAAATCTGACAAAAGAAGAGATTGAAGAGGCATATGAGAAAAATACGGGTGTTCTGATCGCAGATTATTTCCGTAAACTGGATTATGAAGCTGTTCCGGCAGTACTTTGCAAGAATCATGGTCCGTTTACCTGGGGCAAAGATGCGCATGAGGCAGTGCACAATGCAGTTGTACTTGAGGAAGTTGCAAAGATGGCATGCCGCTGTGAACTGATCAATCCACAGGTGAAACCGGCGCCACAGGAACTGCAGGATAAGCATTATTACCGGAAACATGGTGCAAATGCTTATTATGGACAGATCAAAAGATGATAAAGAATTCCTGGTGAGAAGGGGATAAAAAATATATTAAATCCAGTCAGGAAATTCCTGTGAGTTATTATCTGAACATGGTTCAATTCAAAAATTCTAAAGTATCAGGAAGTACAGAACTTTGCTAAAAACGATACAGAAAAGAGCTGAACTCGCTCTCACTGTACTTTAGCTGGGGTACCCACATAAAACAAAACTAAAACTCTGAATATAAAGACTGCCTGTCAGAAAACATCTGCAGAAATTTATAGAAACACTCAGGTTATTTTCAGGCTGAGTTATGGATAAAAGTGTATTGTTTGAGCCGTCAGGCGAGTTATGCACTTTTATCCATGTATTTAGCAGACTGAATAATAGCCTAGTGTTTCTAAATTTCGAAGCCGTTTTCATGATAGGCAGTCTTGATATACAGAGAATATAGTTTGTTTTTAACTCCTATTTAATAATCCCGGCCGGTGAAGACGGCCACGCTCCTCGGCCGCATCACGAAACTTCTGTCAATCCGGACTTCCTGTCCTTCCGGATAGCAGTAATGCCCGTTTCCATCTCCATACGTATTGACGCTCAAGTGCCATGCGCCTCTTCTGTGAAGATTTGGAAGCGTGATCGTGACGTCTTCCCAGAAAGTATTGACTGCGACATAGATCAGGTCATCTTTTCCTTTTTCTTTATCGTATCCCGCAAAGCTCACACAGAAGGTACGTGCATCTCGTGGAATATCTGTTTCCTCTGCATTCAGATTATGTGTATGGATAGAATCCATGCCGCAGACGGATGCGGGCAGCTGTTTGTGGATGACCGGATGCTTTTTGCGGAAGGCGATCATAAATTTAAAGAATTCAAACAGATCTTTGTTCTTTTCGAGCATACGCCAGTCCAGCCAGGAAGTAATGTTGTCCTGGCAGTAGCTGTTGTTGTTTCCGAATTTGGTATTCCCAAATTCATCACCGGCAAGAAACATTGGTGTGCCGCGGCTGCACATAAGGACAGCACAGGCATTCCGGATCATACGGCGGCGAAGTGAGAGGACTTCCGGATCATCGGTCTCACCTTCGGCACCACAGTTCCAGCTGCGGTTGTCATTGGCCCCGTCTGTGTTATTCCAGCCGTTTGCTTCGTTCATGTTTGTCATTGTACGCATATAGATCGTACAGTGTAAGCCGTCATGACAGGTCAGAAATTCACGCAGGAATTGTAACCGGCATAGTTGCTGTGGGTATTGTCGTAATAGCCACCATAGAGATCACCGGAACCGGAGATACTCCAGGCTGCATCCCATGCATTCCAGGAATCCCCTTTCAGATAACTGCGGAGAGAGTCACGGTATCTGCCGTTCCATTCTGCCCAGCGGCCGCTTGCAGGGAAGCTTCCTACCTGATAAAGACCGCCGGCATCCCATGCTTCAGCAATCAGTTTTACGTTGCTTAAGATTGAATCATCGGCAAGAGTACGGAGCAGAGGCGGATTATTCATAGGAGAGCCATCTTCATTTCGGCCAAGGATACTTGCCAGATCGAAGCGGAATCCGTCTACGCGGTAATTGATCGTCCAGTAGCGCAGACATTCGAGGATCAGCTGCTGAACGACAGGGTGATTGCAGTTCAGAGTGTTTCCGCAGCCGCTGAAATTGTAGTAATTGCCATCAGGAGTCAGCATATAGTAAATATTGTTGTCAAATCCCTTGAAACTGAAGGTGTTTCCTTTTTCGTTTCCTTCAGCGGTGTGATTGAAAACAACATCCAGGATTACTTCAATCTGGTTATCATGCAGTTCTCGGATCAGTTCTTTTAATTCTACTCCTTCCCGGTTGTATTCCGTTGATGCTGCATAGCTCGTATTCGGCGCAAAAAAGCTGACTGTATTATACCCCCAGTAATCAATCAGTTTCTTTCCATCAACCTCACGGCTCCCCTGCAGTTCATCAAATTCAAAGATCGGCATTAGCTCCACCGCATTAATTCCCAGTGTTTTCAGATAAGGAATTTTTTCTTTGATCCGGCAAAGGTTCCAGGATGACGGACACTTTTGTCCATCTTCGTGAATCCCCTGACATGCATCTCATAGATGATCAGTTTTCCATCGGGATCTTATCTGGCTTTTCACTGCCCCAGAAGAAATTATTCCGGACTACTCTGGCACGATATCCCCCTGTATTTAGTGCTTTTCCCCATACACTCTGCCCGGTAACTGCCTTTGCATACGGATCCAGTAAAATATGCTTTTTATCAAACAGCAGACCTTCCTTTGGTTTCCACGGTCCGTCCAGCCTGTACGCATATTCAAATTCTTCAATATCCAGTCCGAATACCATCATGGAAAATACATCTCCGATCCGGCAGTTTTCCGGAAATGGGATCACCGCATAAGGTTCCGGTTCCTTTCTGTGAAACAGAAGAAGTGCACATGTCACTGCCCCTTTTGAATGCACTGTAAAATTAACTGCCGACTGAAATGCAGTCGCACCTTCATCACGATACAGTCCGGGACAGATTTCAAATCCATTTACATTTTCTGTCGGAACCCATCTTGGCATCATTTCTTCCAGCATTTTACCAGCTCCTTCCATGTCATGTTTTCAGTATAGCACATTTTTCCGTTTACACATCTTTCCTTTCTGTATATAATATAAAGGATTACATATTTTTTGCAGCAGACTCAAGGAGGTTTTTTATGACTGCACAGCATCTATATTATTTATTTCAGTGCTTCTTTATATATGCCTTTTTAGGCTGGTGTACAGAAGTTGCGTTTGCCGCTTTTAAAGAACATCGTTTTGTCAACCGTGGATTCTTAAATGGCCCGATCTGTCCGGTATACGGTTTCGGCGTGGTTGCAGTCATTCATTTTCTGACACCGCTTCGTTCCAACCTGCTCCTGCTATATCTCGGAAGTGCTATTCTTGTTACTGCAATCGAATGGCTGACCGGGTTCATTCTCGAAAAGGTTTTCCATAACAAATGGTGGGATTATTCTAATATGCCGCTCAATCTGAATGGATATGTGTGCCTTTTGTTTTCTCTGATCTGGGGAGTGTTCTGTGTTTTCATCGTAGATGTATTCCATCCACTGATTGACACACTGCTCTCACACATTCCTTTCCTTGTCGGTATCATTCTTGTATGTATTCTGGTGATTGCCGGACTTGCCGATCTCTATGTAACAGCATCCGGTATCCTGAAGCTCAACAACGTCTTGAAAAAATGCAGGCCATTGCAGACGAACTTCATCAGATTTCCGACAAGCTTGGTGAATCAATCTACAAGCGTACCATTACAGCTATGGAAAAACAGGAAGCAATTTCAGACACCTTTGCCGATGTTTCTGACGAAGTAAAAGAACGGATTGCTCTTCTTCGCGGAAGCTACCTGGAAAATGTCAAAGCAACTTCTCATATGCAGAAGCGTATCATGAAAGCTTTCCCGAAAATGCAGAGCCGCAACTACAAAGAATCCTTTGAAGATCTTAGAAACAAACTGAAGGAAATGTCTCTCAAAAAATAACAGGCTGTAAAAAATCCATCTGGTTTTCTTTTAAAAAAAGAAATCAGATGATTTTTATCTTTAAAATTATGATGTGAGTGTCAAAAGTAAATTTTGTCACTCACTAATGTTTTCTCTTGATCTTGTCCAGATACGGAATCTCGATTGGATCGATTGCATCAAGTGGCTGTTCTTTATTGATCTTCTTTTTGCGTGTGTGCTTTTTCAGAAGTGCACCACCCCGGTTATAAAACCAGAAAGAAAGATCAGAAGTTTATTGAATTTTCCAATTTTGTCTTTTGCCGTCTTCGCGTAATACTCCCCACCGGACTGGATCTCTCCTTTTTCCCTGATCTGCCGGATCAGATCCAGCTCTGTCTCAATCCGTACCGGAAATTCCGTATACCCCATGCCGACGCAGTCCAGCTTATGCGCATCACTTCCTCCGGTTCCCGGTTTTCCATATTTTTCAGCAAGATACTTTGCCCCTTCATTGGACTGTGGTGGCTCACATGCATTGAAAGTCTCTATAAAATCAAATTTTCAATCAACTCCGGAGATTTCTGCCATCTTTCGTATTCGTAATTCAGGCTTAGAAATGCTGATTGTTAATCCGGAAACAATCGTGAAATTAATCGAAGACTGTAAACCACTGATTTCACTAGGATGCATATCACTTGTGATAATGATCTG
>ENA-OQCS01001616-OQCS01001616.1-human-gut-metagenome-genome-assembly--contig:-NODE-1616-length-11175-cov-2.154236_pt1 | contig 11175 bp, 13 predicted proteins | sample MGYA00242757_ERZ504575 | MGnify/ENA primary metagenome ERZ504575 (study PRJEB26092, sample SAMD00036297) | human gut metagenome | host: Homo sapiens | study: EMG produced TPA metagenomics assembly of... | reverse complement strand
TCCGCCGATGGGCAGAGGTGCTTCCGGCCGGTGCCGGCGGGTCAGCAGCGTATCGGAGAAATCGGTAAAAGTCACAAGGTCTGCTAAGCGGTCTTGAGCCGTGAGCGGGGATTCCTGCATCACGTAAGTGACATTTGTCCCGCCCAACAGTTGTAAATCTCCTCGCATGATCAAGGCATCGAGCGGCCCCTTGACAGTCGAGTTGAGGTTGACAAGCAGCTTGCCGTACACCATGCTTTCCTTATTGCGTTTCACATTCAGCAGTTGCATGTCGTGGGCTGTCAGTTTCAAGTTTGCCGTCATTCGGGAAAGATTGTGAATGTCGATCGTTCCGTCGACTACGAACGGATTGATCCCCGATGCATAGATGTTGTATTTGTCGAAACTGATCAGATTATTCTTGATCTTGATATCCTGCTTGTCGAAACGGAAGGAAGAACCGACTGCCGTGACATATACCGCCGAGCTGTCCATCCGCACATACCCGTTGACGGCAGGGCCGAGGTGGTTCCGGTTATCGCCAGTTCCCCTTGCAAGCTCCCGTCAGTTTGGCCATCTTGTCCGGAATGAACGGGTTTACCATCTCCAATGGCAAGGCGGTGATGTTCATATTTCCGTCCAGATAATCCGTTTTTCCCATTTTGTAATAGGCATTGATCGCCGCAACCTCGTTACGGTCGCGGAAAAGGTGCATGTCGACCTGATGCTCCTTGTCGCTAAGTGGCAGGTAAACAGTGTTGAACATCAGTTCACCTACCGTCCCCCTTCATAGAACAGGCTGTCGATATGAGCGTCCGCCACAACCATGAAGCTGCTGTCCGAAGGGGCATACTGCAAGTCGGCGCTAAGCATTCCTCGCATGGAAGGGAGGTCCGGGAATCCCTTCGTGATCGCATCTAGGTCTATCTGGCTTAGCTCGGCATGGATTTCTTCCATTCCTTCTTCTCCGGCAAGCGAGTGAATCCAGAGCGAAGCATTGTTTTCACCGGTCAGCCGGACATCGGCGGCAATATCCTTTATGTTGCGGTACAGGATATAATTATCGGTATTCAATTTAAATGTACGGAAAGCAGTATAGGGTCTTCCGGGAAAAGATGCAGGCGCAATCCCTCTTTTTCCTTGTCGACACGAGCCCCTAACCGGATACCGGTTTTACCTTGGCCGTCGGTATATTTCAGTTTGGCATCGACAAAAGTGTTGCGGAGCTTTCCCAGCAAGCTGGCGGTGAAAGGTTGTTGTTTCCTGTATTTTGTCTTGATGACTTTCGTGTCGTACAACAAGCCGAGCGAATCCTGCCGGACAATGAGGCAGATCGTGTCGATCCGTGTTGTGTCCTGCATCAGGTTGAAGAGATCGGCATCGAGGAAGAAACCCTTTCTGGTGAAGTGTTGGCTTCGATATTCAGGTTGTCGAAGGTAATATAATATTGTTGCAGGATGTTGTAGATCGGATTATCCTTACCGGCTGTGATTTTCAGGTCCATATCCGGGAGGAGAGGACGGAAAGATGGAATGTCGATCATCGAATCGCGTTCTAGCTGTTGGGTGAGACCTTCGTTTATTTTCGTGAACTTATCGGTCATCGTCTCGATATCCGCATTTCCGGTCAGGACGATTCCAAAGTCTCCGGCGTGGAAAGAGACGCGGGTAGTGTCTTTATCGCTGTGAGCGTGTAAAGTCAATGTTTTCGGGTGGAACTTACCGGTCGGATTTATCAGTTCCCAGTTACCGAGGGTAACGTCCACTTGGTTATTCTTTCCCATGTCTGTTTCCGCCTCTGCGAAAGTTGGAAGGAGGTCGCCAGCGAATCATTCATAAAGTGCATGCCGTATAGGTCCAGGTTTTGCACGTCGGCGATTAGCATCGCATTCACTTTCTTCTTGTGGAGGGTTGCATTGAGCGACATATCCATCTTCGCAAGCGGATAATGGCTGAGCAGGTCGAATTTCAACAAGTTCTTTTCCAGCGAACCGTCTAACCTTACGTCGGATACGGCGTATGTCCCATACTCGATATTCGTAATCTTCCCCTCTAATTTAGCCCAAGTGGAAACGTCGAACGGATCATACCCTTTCCCCTCAGCACGGAACGAGGCGGCCAGGTGGTAAAGGGAATCTTTGGGTAAGAATTCGGTTGGTTTCAGGCTGTCAATCTTCAGGTCAGCCAAGTAAGACGCTTGTACGGGGTTATAACGTGCAGTCAGTCCGACCTTGCCTTCGCCTTGCGTGAGCAAAAGGTCGGCGCGGTACTCTTGGTTTTGCAAAGTCGCTTCCCCTTTCAGTTTCATTACCGGAAGGTTATAGCGTGACCGTTCGGATTCCGGTAGCATGCTGAGAACAAAGTCAAGATTCCCGGTTTGGGCATCCAGCTGAAACTTACCCGAACGGCGGATACTGTCTGCCACGGCTCTCATTTCTCCTGTGATATTCAGATTGAAGATGCCAGGCAGTTCGCCTTTCAGCTGGCGCAGCCGTAAAGCAGCCAGGTTCCCTTCTATTCCGGCTGTCAGGCTGATTTCTTTTTGGGGATAGGCTTGTTTGAACTCCTTGGGGAGAGGACCGGCAAAGATAAATACATCTTCTTTTCCTACCGAGGCTGTCAGCAGGCTATGGAGCGTACCGCTCGGTGTATTGTCGAACGTATTCCAGGGAACGGTTGCCAGCAGGCGGATCTCTGAGTAAGGTGTTTTCAACAGAAGCCCCGGAACCTGTATCGTCGTGCTGTCACTGCTGATGTCTCCGGTCAGTGAACTGAGCGTCAAACCCGAGCGGTCATTAGCAGAAAATTTTTTGATCCGTGCACTGATGTCCCTGCCTCCGTATAAAAGCGAATCGATCCGGATATTCACATCGTTCAAGGCTATATGTGCCGGATCGAAACCCGGCGCCGGTCACTATAGCTACCGTCGTAGCTCAGGGAAGAGCCGGACAGCAGAAACTGGGATGCACTGTAGCGTGCCGATCCGAGGTCGACTATCCCGTCGGTTAATCCAGCCTTGTCGATATAGGTCGAAAGACGCAGCGAGTCGCCCGGCATCTGCATGGCAAACGCTACCCGATCCAGGTCGATTTGATCCAGCATCAATTTCCAGTTGACCGCCGTCGATGTCGTATCCTTGTTTGTTGTCGTGTCGTTCATCAGGAGAGTGATGGCTGTGTCCGAAAGGTCGATTTTGTTCAGCCGGGCGATCTCTTTTCCGAGGTCTATACGATCTGCTTTAGCATAGAGCTTTCCTAAAGTACCTTTGATCTCCATTCCCTCGATCAGGTTGCCAGTATTGGCTTTCACGCCGCGCAGGTCGATCGCATCCACCAAGACTTCTTTTTTCAGCAGTGGCAGCGGACGGATGTTGACTTGGAAACTTCGAGTGACAATAACGTGTCGGGAGGAGTTATGACTTCACGTCCCGGATCGTCAGATTCAGCGGGAAGGAAAGACGTATCTGCCGATCCCGATATTCATACCGGTTGTTTCACTGGCATATTCGGTGGCTAGCCGCACAGCGAAATTCTGGAAGGGAGGTATATATAAAAGAATTGAAATCAAGATGACCAATACCATCGGTATCAGGCATATGATCCCTATTCGCTTCATCCAACGTCTCATTTGTTCTTATTGTGTGTTTTCGTTATAATCATAACGGTTAAAGGACCTGTTTTGTTTGACATTCCATTAACAAAAATAGGGAATAAATTAAAAATAAAGAAGTAATATCGATAAAACGGTAATAATAACTGCTTAGAGCCGTTATATTAAGGCTGAACATAAAAAGATTAAACGATGATTGGAATATCGGACCTGGAATACCTTTGTGCGGAAGTACGGCAAATAGCCCGTAAAGCCGGTGCATTTCTGCGTGATGAACGGCAAAAGTTCGATCGGGAGCGGGTGGAGGAAAAGAGTGCACACAATTATGTCTCGTATGTGGATAAAGAATCCGAACGGCGTCTGGTCGAACAACTTTCGACATTGCTTCCCGAAGCAGGGTTTATTGCCGAAGAGGGTTCGGGAAGCCTGACGGACGAGGAGTATTGTTGGGTGATCGATCCGCTCGACGGAACCTCCAACTATATCCATGATATGGCTCCTTACAGTGTCAGTATTGCCTTGCGGGATAGGGAAGAACTGTTGTTGGGTGTTGTATATGAGGTCTGTCGCAATGAATGTTTTTATGCTTGGAAAGGAAGTAAGGCTTATCTGGACGGTAAAGAAATACGGGTAACGGATGTAGCTGTTTTGGATAAGGCTTTTGTTGCGCTTGGTTTCCCCTATGATTCCGACCACTATCGTCCGGTCGCCCAAAAGCTGGTGGACCGTTTGTATGGTTATGCCGGGGGGACGAGGCTGTTGGGATCTGCTGCGGCCGAGCTCTGTTACGTCGCTTGTGGGCGATTCGATGCTCGGATAGAAGGACATCTCGGCCCGTGGGATGTTGCGGCAGGCGGCTTGATCCTGATGCAGGCGGGTGGCAGGCTGTCAGACTTTGCCGGTGGCGACACTTGGCCTTCTGCCGAGCAGGTGATGGCGAGTAACGGGTGATACATGATAAGATCCTCCGCTTGTTGTAGTATTGTTTTTATCAATGCCGTTATTTCCTTTTCCAGTCCTTTTTGAGGGCTTTCTTTCGGATTAGGATGATTGGGATAAATATGATAGCTATCCAAAAGAGGCTGATCAACATAAGAGTTAGAGATGAAAGGTTCTCCGGCATCAATGCTTTGTCGGCCTGTTTATCGGGTATTGTTTCGGAATGTATCTTTTGGGCGGATAGATTCATTTTTACAATCGGTATTATTTACTAATTCAAATTTAGAATTCGGAATGCAAGTTCCAATATATGGGAAGTCTTGTAAATACCGATCAGTAGGTATAATGAAAAAAAGTCCTACCTATTTTTAGGTATGAATGTAAAGGGCAGAATGATTTATTTGTCGGAAAGAATCGTGATGAGGAGCGATATCCCTGCTAACAAGCCCCCGAAACTAATCAATTCTGGTGAAAGAGGTTGTGCCGAAACAGTCTTGTTCCCGCACAACCTTTTTTATTTAAATAGATACAGGCAGATTAGGAATGGATCAATCGTTTTCTATCACACGGATCATGTCGAAGTAGAATTCGCCGGCTACTTCTGCTCCCTTTTCTACAACTCCCGTCTTTGTATCGTAGATGTAGATGATGGCATTAGTGTCGACTTCAGTGTTCACACCGAAATAGGCTTTCTCGTTGAAGACGACAGAACGCTGTGAGAAACGGCCGCCACTGTAAGCGAGTTCTTTTCCTTCATAGCTCAAACGTGTCCTTTCGCCTGTAGCAAGATCGATGATAGAATAATAATGGCTGTAACTGTCAATTGCTGTACCAGCAGCATCGTTGCGTGCATAAGCTAGAGCTTTGCCGTTTCCCAAATACTGGATGGTGAGCAATTTACCGTCTGCATTCGGATATCTTCGTAAGTGGCGTCGAAATCGATTTCACCATTGTTGATACGCAACAGGTGTCCTTGTTCCAAATCGCCCTTTTCGGTGATTGCGGCGAGGTAGAGGTTACCGCTTTCATCATACATTACGCAGTCTTGCATCAATTCGCCGTAGGCACTTCCCGCCATTTCTCGGGCAAGCGAGTTGCGCTTGTTGCTTTCTACCGCCAGAGTGACAGGATCGAGCACTGCTGTATAAAAAGCAGTAGTGGTTTTGCCGCTCTTTCCTGAAAGACCGTTCTTCCCGTAATAGAAATAGAACAGTTTTCCCGTTTTTTCATTATAGGTAAGGATGCCCGATGTGGTGAATTTCTTTGTTTCTTCTCCTGTACCTCTGATTCCGGTAGTAGGATGTCCAGTGTGCCTTCTGCCAGAATCGACATATTATCGGTGTTCAGCTTACTCCAGATGACCTTGCTTGCATCGCCGTTGGCAGCCATGACAACAAGCGTGTTGTCATCTATCCAGGCATGGGTGTAGGAGCGTACTTTGTATGTATTTGTCTTAAAGGGAGATGATGCACATTCTATTACTTTGTTATCTTTGATCTGATATTTTACGAAACGGTCGTTGCTTGAAGGGATCTGATAGTAATATTTCCCTTTCGAGATGCTTTCCATCGAGTAGTCTCCCAATTCGGTTCCTTCACCTTTAACAGTGATAGTCCCATATTGGCTGTCAGTTTATTGACGCTGTTGACAACCGTCGTGTTCTTGCTGCTCATGCCGCCATGTTTTCCTACGGTCAGAAACAGGTCGAAATGATACTTGCTTTCGTCGAAGGCAGGTGCATCGTTGGTTACAGTCACTTCACAAGTGGCAGTGAATCCACCGTCGTCCGTTTTTACCTTGATTGTAGTCGAACCTTCGGAAATTGCTGTTACAATACCATTTTCTATTGTAGCGATATTCGTGTCCGAACTGCTCCAAGCGACAGTTGTAACAGCTGCATTTTCAGGAACGACAGTCGCAGTCAGTGTTCCTGTAGTTCCTGTTTTTAGTGTTAATGTGGTAGGAGTGATCGTGACACCGGTCACAGACACGTTTTTCAAATCATCGTCATCAGAACAAGCCGTGAAACTAAGTGAGATCAGGGCTGTCATGAAGGTGAGTAATGCAAATTTGAACTTCTTCATTTTTTTCTTGTTTTTAAATATGAATGTTAATTGATAAATACTCTGAATTTTTGCAAAGAATGCGCGTCCGGGTTTTTGCAGTTTATAGTTGTCATAAGCTGTTTCGTCGAGGAAATTAGAACATTCCAGTGAGATGTTGTAGCTGTCGTGTTTCCATGAATAGGTGATATTGGCATTGCAGATATGCTGTGAGGGTATACGAGCTTTGGTATCGCGGTTGCATAGGCTTCCCATGTCAGGAAATACCAATGTACCCACTGGAATGTACAGCCTAAACGTAGCTTGTTGTCATGTAGTAGGAGGTTGTGGAACGTATAACTCGCCTCCGCGTTGCCGAATAGCCAGGGACGGTTGGGTACGTGGTTGTCATATGTGGCGGATGGTTTGCCGTCTTCTTTGTATTTTTGTTGGTCACGGGCGTCTTGATAGCTGACGTTGGCATGAGTTGTAATCGACCGTCCCAATCATAACGAATTTCCCCTTCTACGCCTTTGATATGGACGGCTGGATCATTGACAAACTGCATCATACCCTCTTTTTCAATGACGGAGGTTTGAATATAATTGTCCACATAACGTAGGAATCCGTTTGCCTCGTAATAGATAGTATGTCTGCCGGCAGGATGCCATGTGCCGAACAAGGCGAGATTGACGTTGTTGCTTTTTTCTGGTTTCAGCGCTACATTTGCATAAATGGTGGTTCCGTTGCCTAACAATTCACGGGCGATGGGCAAGCGTACGCTGTGTTCATAAGAAACCTTTACCGCTAATGGGTCGAAGAACATATAGCGCAGTCCGGTACCATATCCAAAGTAATTTTTGGTAGTAGAACCTTGCACTTTGTCCGATCCCGTCACGGTGGACTGGTCGGTCTGCCGGATATTCGGGTGATTCACATAATCTTTGGCAAAGAATACATTCTGCATTTTCCCATCAAAAAACGACTGGCTGTAGGTCAGTCCGATGATATGTTTGGTAACTGCATCGTTTGATGGTTCGAAACTTGGTCCAAATCATCATAGCGATCATTTCCGGTCCGGTTCATATGATAATTCAGGTTAAGACCGTGATGTCCGTCCAGTTGGTAATCCAAATTGACACGCACGATAGTCAGAGGGCGTTTGTAATGACGTATAGAAGGTTCATTACCTCTGATTTCGTTGCGTTGACTCACGATATAGCCTCCATCCCAATAATATTTCCGATAAGCTGTATCGATAGTAATGGAATGATCCCATGTATGTGACAAAGTTGCTTTCAATGTCATGCCTTCGGTCATGAAATTATATTTGTTATAACGAACCGATACGTTCCATGCATCCGAATTACGTTCCGCCATACCATAAACTTTGGTTTGTATGGATCCGGTCTGCAGTTCCTTGTCTGTTTTGGAGTAGGAAGCGGAAACGAAAAGTTCGTCAGCCCAAAACTTACCTGTGATTCCAGCTTCTATCTGTGCCAATAGCGAAAAATAGCCGTCATGGAAACGTTTTGGGTTGCCGTAGATGAATTGATCACCTGTCTCATTGCGCATCTGCACGTCTTTCATCCGGTAGTCGTTTTTCGAATAGCTGATACCGATGGCAGGACGCACGACCAATCCGGTGTGCCGTTCCATAAACTGTGCGTTCAGGTTGGCACGATGTGTATGGAAGGAACCGATGCTATAAGAAGCGTCCATGAAACTTTTCTTTTCTGCCTGGGTGATAATGTTGACAGCTCCGCCTAATGCATCCGTCCCCAATGAGGCTGGTACTACGCTTTATAGATTTCCACTCGGTCAATCAGGTTGACGGGCAGATTGGCGAGCGTCACATAGCTCCCTTTGCTATCCAAGGGAACACCGTCTATGAAATAGCGGACGGAATTACCTGACAGCCCGTTGATCGAGAGGTCGAAATCGGAACCTACGCCTCCCTCTTCGCGTATTTTGACACCGCTTGTACGATTCACTAATTCATTCAGGCTATTAAGTGAATTAATGACAGGCTTAACGTCAAGAGCATTAACCGAAAGTGCGCTTTCTCTTACCTGTTGTGATTGTGTTTTCCCATACACCTCCACTGGACTTATGCTTACGGAACTTTCTTCCAGTTTGAAGTCGAGGGTTTTGTCGTGATGAAGGTCGAGTGAGGTTTTGATCGTTTGGTATCCTAAGGAGGAGACGACGAATGTGTGTTTGCCAGGGGATACTTGTAGGGAATAAAGCCCACTGTCATCTGTATAAGTGCCGGAGACCGTGTTTTCGACGGCGATCGTTACCAACGACAGGGGCGTACCTTGTTGATCGGTGACTTTCCCGGAGAGCGTAATTTTGTTTTGTGCCGTCAGACTTAGTTGCGACAGGCAGACAAGCAAAAGGAATACATGTACAAAGACTTTCATTTTAATCCTTGATATAGTGTTCATGACTTGCTTAAGGGAATACACACAAGGAGAAATGATATCTTTATGTAAGGGGATAAAGAATGACTTGACTCGATGTTTTGTAGCTTTATTTCCCGAAAGCTTTAAAACTATGTTTGTTTTGGCAGGTCTTCTGACTTGTTCCGTCTTTGAATGCCTTCCCATCCGGTGACGGACAGTGGCTTGTAGCGTATTCAAAGATTTGGAGAGGAACTTACAGCAGCGGGTCTGTTCAGGATTTGCACCTGATTCCCTTTTCATCACGCCTCCCGTAGCGGTTGGGAGCCGTGAAACCAAAACTGTGGCAAAGGTATGAAAAAAGTCTGTCTGTACAAAAAACGGATTAAAAAACAAATTCATTATTTTTGGCGCCGGATTCGTTAGACTCCGTGAAAGAATAACAGAATGTGGAACGATTAAAAATGAAGTGACTATGTTGGAAAAAGGATTGAAACATATCAGCGGACTGTCGTGCAGCCGGATAATTTCGCATTGACGATGGGATCGGGAGATTTGCCTGTATTGGCAACACCGGCTTTGGTAGCATTGATGGAAAATGCGGCAATGTTGGCCGTAGCGGCTGAACTCCCCGAAGGGGCGACTACTGTCGGTGCTAAAATGGACATGACACATGTTCGTCCTTCCGGTGAAGGTGAGGAAGTGCATGCGGAAGCGACGCTGGTTGAGGTGGAAGGGCGAAAGTTGACCTTCTCGTTGGTTGCCAGGGATTCGGCAGATGTGATCGGCGAAGGCACGCATATCCGCTATATTGTCGACAGAGCAAAATTTTTGTTGAAACTGAAAGGCTAACCATCACTTCGATTGCTGCGAGAAAAGGAATATGAAGTTACCTATTTGTAGGTGTTTACAGTCTGCTGAATAGTTATTTATGGTGATTTTATATTTCTTTTCCACCTTCTATCTTTGCCTCAATTTAAAATAATCAGATATAATCATAATTGCTAATTTGCATAGACAACGAAATTAAAATCGAAGAAGGCTTCTCGTGAGAGAGGCCTTTTTTATTTGAATGTATTCTACCGATAACTCGATCCTAAAAATGACTATATGTAGGTAGTATGGAGGTCTGTTTTACCTGTAAATAGGGATTGGATATTATCGTTAAATTTGCGAACTTTGTCACCTAAATGGCTGTTATGTCTATAGTTCTCGATAAATGGAAGGATTAAGGAAATATTTAAGGATTGCGCTCCCATTACTTTTCATATCGTATTTGGGATGCCTGATAGCTTTTACCCACGTTCATATAGTGAACGGGGTGACGATCGTCCATTCCCATCCCTATCAGAAAATGACGACGGGACTCCCAAGAAAGAACATAACTACGCCGAGTTTCAGTTGCTGCACCAACTTCGACTATTCAAATCAGCGGTGCTACTTTTGCACAAGTGCTGATTGCTGCGTTTCTTGCAACATTTTGTGTTTTATCCACCTGTCCGGTTTATCCGGATCACCTTCGTCCCGTCCTGGGGAAGGTTTCGCTTCGTGCGCCACCATTTGTCTTTTTTTAATAATTAATGACGGTACAAAAATCTACTTGTCCCTGCATCTTGCGGCGAGACCGTAAAAGAACATGCCTTATCAACCAGATGTTTTTATGGCCGGCTTTTATGTGATCTCGCGTCTAACGTGGGAACAAGGCAGTTCTGTATACCTACCACTTCCTATATTATTAATTTTTAAAAGACATCTCAATGAACAAAATTTATATACTTTTCCTATGCCTTTGCTATGCCGTTTCGGCAATAATGGCAAACACCTATAAAAATGATAAAGAAGTGACGAGCCTACGGATGCCAATATTTTTGGGCATGTCGTGGATAAGGCGACCGGTGAACATTTGCCGGGAATAACGATCATCCTGAAAGGAACGACGATCGGTTCCGTGACCGATGACTCCGGGCATTATATGTTAAAAAATCTCCCCGAAGGAGAGTTTACGATCGAAGTCTCTTTTGTCGGCTTCAAGACAGTTACGAAAAAAGTAACGACCGGAAAAGGGAAGACGCAGGCCCGAGTTGAAAAGCATGGAAGCGTGGAAGATGGTTTCATAATAGGCTTTGTTGTTTTCTTTATGGCGATGGCACATGTAGATAAAGTCTTTGCGGAATTTCCGTTCTTTAATGAGCTGCTCCAGTT
>ENA-OQCS01001615-OQCS01001615.1-human-gut-metagenome-genome-assembly--contig:-NODE-1615-length-11175-cov-2.448950_pt1 | contig 11175 bp, 18 predicted proteins | sample MGYA00242757_ERZ504575 | MGnify/ENA primary metagenome ERZ504575 (study PRJEB26092, sample SAMD00036297) | human gut metagenome | host: Homo sapiens | study: EMG produced TPA metagenomics assembly of... | reverse complement strand
AAATACCGGAGGACCGTGAATCACCAGCGGTAAGCTACACTGCTTTTGAATCTCCCTCAGGGCCTCAAACTGGATAGCACCTTACGCCCCACCAGACGATGGATATTCCCACAGAAACTGCCAGCCAATCCAGTTCTGTCTGCTCCTGCATAATCCTGGCCTCTTCCGGGAGGTGAGACGCACATCCATCTGGCCCAAGTCGCTGTAAGGCACATTGCCCAGCTCACCCTCAATAAAGATACCCCGCCGGTGGCCTCCTCGGCCAGCTGAGCGTGATACGCATATTCTCCTCGAATGGCATTTTGGAACCATCAAACATTACAGATGTATATCCACTGTCCATAGCCCTTCTCACATTCTCTGGGTCACTGCAGTGGTCAAGATGGACCGCCACTGGAACACAGGCCCGTTCTGCCATGGAGGTTAGTAATGCGCCCCAGCATTCAATATCCAGAACCTTCGTGCGTCTCGGTTCACCATTAGGATCACCGGCACCTCAAGCCGCTCCGCAGCTCGAATCACCGCTCCGGCATCTTCATGGCCAAAGATGTTGATACCCGCCACAATGCGGTTAGAGGTAGCTGCTTCTCTTACATAATCCTTATCCCATCTCATCGTATCATCTCCTGACAGTGCCGCGCTCTGTGTGCTCGCAGCCTCAAGCGTAGGCATGGCGGGTGCACAGTCAATCTGGGTCAGGACCAGAGAAGCACACGCAGAGCCAGTTGCATTGCGTACAAAATATCGTCCTTCCGCAGCAACCCGTACATCAAGCCAGCTGCGTAAGCGTCGCCGGAGCCAAAGGTTTTGACAATCTCCGTGGGGATCACGCCGCATCTCAGATGGTGCCATCCCTCAAGTAGGTAGCCGAACCGTTGGCTCCGTCCTTGACCACTACCATGGCCGCGCCCTGTTCCAGGAGGGCGGCTGCAGAGCGGGCGTTGTCCTTGTTGCCCGGCATGGTGGTATGCTCCACCACATCGAACTCCTCCCGGTTTCCGATGATGATATCCGTCTGGCGGCAGATGGTTTGGTAGCACCGAGAGGCTTCCTCCAGGTCGTTCCATCCAAACGGACGATAATCAATGTCTAACACAACTTTAGTATCATGCTTCTTGGCATAATTTATGATCTGAAACATGGCACTTCTGGATGGTTCCATGGAAAAGGCCGTACCAGAAAGAAGCACATATTGCGCCTTGGCAACGAACTCTTCCTGAATATCCTCCGGAGTAATCAGCATGTCGGCGGTGTGCTCACGGTAGAGATAGGTTCCATGGTGAAAAGTGTGTTTATCGGCAGAGCAGTAGCTCCCACTCTCCTTAGCACTGATGATTTCGGTAATCGCCAGACAGTTCTTGGCCCCCGTTCGGTCAATACACAGCCCCGAAACATCGATTCCTTGCTTTTGAAAATCGTTGAGGATGTACTCCCCCCATACCATCCCCTGAAACCTTCCCAATGAATCCACTCTTCAGCTTGTGGCTGGCAAGGTTGATGCCCATGGCTTCGGCAGCGATCTCGTCATCACGGATGGCTTTGAAGCACGGCCATAGGTGGAGTTGATGAGCAGCAGAATGATGGCGATGCAGATGCCGGAGAAGAGGAAGGGCATCACGGTTTCCAGATGCAGAGTTACACTGCCCAGTGAAAGGTTGAAGCTGGCAAAGCTGGTAAAGCCGTACAGAAGGTTGGAGCCGTTGGTCAGCGGGCCAAAGCCCTCGTAAACCACGGCGGCACGGATGATCTCGGCAAAGCCAGTGTAGCAATGGCAAGATAGTCGCTCTTGAGCTTCAGCACCGGCAGGCCGATGAGGAAGGCGAACAGCGCTGCGATAAAACCGGCCAGGATCAGGCAGAACACAACACCCAGCAGCAGGCCGAAGCCGCCCAGAGGTTTGGAGAGCAGTTCCGGGATGGAGAAGCCGATGCCGCCGTTTGCATAGCGCTGATAGATGGACTCTGCGAAGCGGCGGGAATGGTGAGGATGGCGTAGGTGTAGGCACCCAGCAGCATAAAACCTGCCTGACCCAGACTGAACAGGCCGGTAAAGCCGTTCAGCAGGTTCATGGAGACAGCCACCAGTGCATAGATGGCACCCTTGCGCAGCACGGTGAGCAGCATGGAGGGCACAAAGCTCAGGTTATCCAGTGCCAGCAGCACCACCAGCAGAGCGGCCAGCGCCAGTGCGGCCCGGAGATAGATGCGTTTTTTCTCTTGTTTCATGGTCATCACACTTTCTCGGTCAGGTTTTCACTGAACAGGCCGGTAGCTTGACGGCCAGCACCACGATCAGCAGTGCAAAGGTGAACGCATCACTGAAGGTGGTAGCGCCTGCACCTTTAATAAGGCTCTCGCAGATGCCGATGATGAAGCCGCCGATCACCGCACCGGGAATGGAGCCGATGCCGCCGAACACCGCAGCCACAAAGGCTTTCAGGCCGGGCATGGCACCCACAGTGGGGGTGACTGCCGTGTAGTTGGAAAAATACATCATGGAGCCGATGGCCGCAAGAAAGCTGCCCACCGCAAAGGTAAAGGAGATGACATTGTTGATCTTGATGCCCATCAGCTGGGCGGTCTCAAAATCGCGGGAAGCGGCGCGCATGGCCATGCCGATCTTGGTCTTCTGGATCAGGGTAACAAGTGCTGCCACCAGCACAATGACGAGGAATGGCGTTACCACCGTCACCCGCTTGGTCTGGCAGCCCAGCACCGTGACGGTGTCGCTGATCCACGGCAGGGCAGGGTACTGCTTGGCCAGACCGCCGGTGACATACCACATCGAGTTCTGCAAAAGGTAGGACATACCGATCGCGGAGATCATTACCGACATGCGCGGCGCAGTGCGCAGGGGCTTGTAGGCAATCTTTTCCACTGCGATGCCCAGCAGTACCGTTGCCACCACCACCAGCGGGATGGAAATGGTCAGCGGAAGGGAGGCAGTAGCGTACACCATCAGAAAACCGGCTACGGTAAAGATATCGCCGTGGGCAAAGTTGATCAGGCGCAGGATGCCGTACACCATCGTGTAGCCAATGGCGATCAATGCATACTGGCCGCCCACCGAGATACCTGCCAGCAAATAGGCAGAAACTTTGCAGCCATAAGGGGGACCCTCCATTTCTTACAACTTTTAATAAAATAAACTCCTTCAGTCACCTCCGGTGACAGCCCCCTCCCAGAGGCCAAACCTGCCGGAAAGCTACAAAAAGGTCCCTCGTTGAGGGAGCTGGCAACGCGTCAGGCGTTGACTGAAGAGTTTACAGGTTCAAATCAGCCTTCCACGCTCTGAGTCTTGACGAACTCAAATGCGCCGTCGGCAGCTTTCTTGATGTAAGCCATATCCTTGTTGGCATCACCGGTGGTCTGGTCAAAGGTGATGTTGCCGGTCACGCCGTCATAGTTTACGCCGTACAGAGCATCGCGGATGGCGGTGCCGTCGGTGCTGCCTGCTGCCTTGATGGCTTCCAGAGCCACCATGTAGCCGTCGTAGCCAGTGCAGAAACAGCTGCCACGATGTCATTGCCGCCGTTGTTGGTCAGCTTTTGGCTGTCGCGTTCAGCCACTCCTTAAAGCCGGTCACGAACTCCTTGCTGCGCCGGAATCATCGTTCTCATCAAAGAAGGTGGAGCAATACACCTGCACGCTGGTGCCTTCTGGGCATCCAGAATAACGCTGGACTCCCATGTGTCGCCTGCGGTAATGGGCTTATCGAAGCCTGCAGAAGCAGCCTGTGTGATGATCTGGGCTGCGTAGGTGGTAGCGCAGGGAGCAAAGATCACATCTGCACCGGCGTTGATGGCGTTCTGGATGTAGGCGGAGAAGTCCGAGGTGCCCTCGGGGAACTGCTCGCTGGTAACAGTGCCGCCCAGATCCTCAAAAGCGTTGACGAAGTAGGTGGCCAGACCGGAGCCGTAGTCCTCGCCCAGCATGCTCAGCACGTAGCGTGGCAGCACTGAACTCATCCTTTGCAAAGTTTGCCATGACCGAGCTGGAACGGGTCAAGAAAGCAGACACGGAAGTAGTAGGGGTTGGCCTCAGTCACGGCGGGGTTGGTGCAGGAGCAGCCAATGGCCGGGATGGAAGCGGACTGGAAGGTGGGAGCGGCTGCAATGGAAACACCGGAGCCGTAGCTGCCCAGCACGATGGAGACTTTTTTGGAGACCAGCTCCTGTGCAGCAGTCACGGCCTTATCGGTGCTGGACTGGTTATCCACTTCCACCAGCTCCACGTTATAGGTCTCACCGCCGATCTCCACGGTGGGAGCAAGGCTGTTGGCATACTCGACACCCAGCACTTCCTGCTTGCCGCCTGCGCCGTTATCACCGGAAGCCGGTTCAAACACGCCGATCTTAATGGTCTTGCCGCCTGCAGAAGAGCCGCTTGCGGAACCGCCAGAAGAAGAGCAGCCTGCCAAAGCTGCTGCTGCGGCGGTGATGCCTGCCGCTTTCAGGAAATCACGACGCGAAATGAATGCTTTCATAAGAATTGCCCCCTCTATTATTTCTTGACACTTTCCCAGATAAAACAAGAAAAACCCGCAACGACGCAGTGATCCTCAGATCCTGCATCGTTGCGGGTTTCTTAACATTGTTTTAGCACATGAAAAGGAACTTGTCTAGGCTGAATATGAATTTTTTTAAATTTTCGTCAGATGATAAAAAGAAACTGTACTTGAACAGCGTGCATTTTGGGCGGTTTTGATACAGACTGTCTTTTGAATGAATACAGATTTGCCGTAAGGGTCGTACTTTAATCCGCTGCACGTCCCAGCCGCATCTTGAAATCGCTGTAGCCGAACTTCACCAGCTCCCGGCAGGTGCCGTTTTCGTCCATTGCCCAGATGGGCGGCAGCGGCATCCCGTTGAAGGTGTTGTTCTTGCAGGTGGTGTAGATGGCCATATCGCCGAAAATGAGCCTTTGCCCCTCGGTGAGCGGGGAGGCAAAGCTGTAGTCGCCCACCACATCCCCGGCAAGGCAGGTGGGGCCGCCAAGGCGGATGAGGTACGGCTTTTCGCCGGGGTCCCCGGCATCCATCAGCGGCGGGCGGTAGGGCATCTCGATCACATCCGGGGTGTGGCAGGCCGCAGACATGTCCAGAATGGCAAGCTCGTCTCGCCATTTTGCAAAGTATCCAGCACAGTGGTAACAAGATACCCGGCGTTCAGCGCCCATGCTTCGCCCGCTCCAGATACACCTGCACGCCGTACTTTTTCTGTGTTTCGGTAATGCACTGTTCCAGCGTGGCAAGGCGGTAGCGGGGCGGGTGATATGGTGCCCGCCGCCAAAGTTGAGCCACTTCATCCGGGGCACGAAGATCCCCGAACTTTGCTTCCACCGCCGCCAGCGTCAGGGCCAGTGCATCGGCATCCTGCTCGCACAGGGTGTGGAAGTGCAGTCCGTCCAGTAATTCAGGCAGGGCCGGGTCTGCCTGCACGGCGGCATCCCACTGGGCGCGGGTGGTGCCAAGGCGGCTGCCCGGGGCGCAGGGTCGTAAATTGCATGGCCTTCCTGGGTGGAGTGCTCGGGGTTCACCCGCAGGCCCACGCTCTTGCCCGCCGCCTTTGCGGCCGGGCCGAACTTTGCCAGCTGGTGGGGCGAGTTGAACACGATGTGGTCAGCGTATTGCAGCAGCTCCTCGAACTGGTCGGCCCGGTAGGCGGCGCAGAACACATGATTCTCCTTCTCCGGCAGCTCCTCCCGGCCCAGACGGCTCTCGTACAGGCCGCTGGCCTCGGTGCCTGCCAGATAGGGAGCCAGCACCGGGTAGAGGTCGTAGTTGGAAAAGGCCTTCTGGGCCAGCAGGATCTTGCAGCCCGTCCGCTGCTGCACACCCAGCAGGATCTCGCCGTTGCGGCGCAGCCGGGCTTCATCCAGCAGGTAGCAGGGGGTGGGCAGAGAGGCAAGCGGCGCCTCAGAAAGGTTTGCCAGCCCCGCAAAGGCGGGCGGGTGTCGGCCAGCCGCATCAGTCCACCAGAGCCGGGGGCGTGGCTCTCGGAGCGGGGCAGGCCGTACTTGTCCAGAGCGTCCAGATACGGGTCCGGATCAAACTCTTCACAGTGTGCACGCCCTTGGTGGTCCACTTGCCGGTGAGCAGCATCAGTGCGCCGCACATGGCCGGTACGCCGGTGGTGTAGCTGATGGCCTGAGAGCCGACCTCCTTGTAGCACTCCTGATGGTCGCAGACGTTGTAGATGTAGTAGGTCTTTTCCTTGCCGTCCTTTTTGCCGGTGAAGATGCAGCCGATGTTGGTCTTGCCCTTGGTGCGGGGGCCAAGGCTGGCGGGGTCCGGCAGCAGAGCCTTGAGGAACTGGATGGGCACGATCTCCTGTCCGTTGAAGTTGACCGGGGTGGTGGACAGCATGCCCACATCCTCCAGACAGCGCATGTGGTCGAGATAGCTCTGGCCAAAGGTCATGAAGAAGCGGATGCGCTTTGCCTCCGGGATGTTCTTGGCAAGAGACTCGATCTCCTCGTGGTGCAGCAGGTACATATCCTTGTCGCCCACCTGATCGAAGTTGTACTCCCGCTTGATGCTCATAGCCGGGATCTCCACCCAGTGGCCGTTCTCCCAGTAGCTGCCGGGGGCAGACACCTCGCGCAGGTTGATCTCCGGGTTAAGTTGGTGGCAAAGGCATAGCCGTGGTCGCCGCCGTTGCAGTCCAGAATATCAATGGTGTCAATGGTGTCGAACTCGTGCTTTTTGGCGTAGGCGCAGTAAGCTGGGTCACGCCCGGGTCGAAGCCGCTGCCCAGCAGGGCGGTCAGGCCGGCTTCCTCAAACTTCTTTGCGTAGGCCCACTGCCAGCTGTAATCAAAGTAGGCGGAGAAGCCTGCTTCCTTGCAGCGCTTCTCGTAGATGGCACGCCACTCCGGGTCGTCAGTGTTCTCCGGCTCGTAGTTGGCGGTGTCCATATAGTTTACGCCGCAGGCAAGGCAGGCATCCATGATGGTCAGGTCCTGATAGGGCAGGGCAATGTTCATCACGAGGTCGGGCTGATAAGCCTTGATGAGGCGATCACTTCGTCCACCTTGTCGGCATCCACCTGTGCGGTGGTGATCTTGGTAGCGGTTTTGGGGGCCAGTTCTGCAGCCAGCTTGTCGCACTTGGACTTGGTACGGCTGGCGATGCAGATCTCGGTGAACACCTCGGGTACCTGACAGCACTTGTGGATGGCAACGGAGGCCACGCCGCCGCAGCCGATGATCAGAACTTTGCTCATGATTTTTCTCCTTTATGTCAATGTGTGCAAATTCGGTCAGACCTGAAAGCCGGGCCAGCCCTTGTCCAGCGCGATCAGCGTTTCGCGCAGCACCTTGCAGGCGGTGGCGGTGGAAACGCCGGTGGTATCAGCGTGGGAGCCAGCTCGTTGAGGTCTGCGGCTACGATGTTGGCTTTCGTCACGGTGCGGATGGCATCCAGCAGCTGCAAAAAGCTCACGCCGCCGGCTTCGGGCGTGCCGGTGCCGGGGAAGCAGGAGGGGTCCAGGCAGTCGAGGTCGATGGTCAGGTAGACGGGCACCTTGCTCTCGCACAGCTGTTCCGTCAGCTCGGCAAGGCCGGTAAAATCGAATTTGTGCATCTCGGTGTGCTGGGCTGCAAACTCGAACTCGGCGCGGTCGCCGCTGCGGATGCAGAACTGATGGATGCGGCCGTCGCCACCAGCTCATGGCAGCGGCGCAGCACGCAGGCGTGGCTCAGCTTTGCACCAAGGTAGTCGTCCCGCAGGTCGGCGTGGGCATCAAAGTGCACGATGTGCAGATCCGGATATTTCTTCACAGCAGCCCGCACGGCACCCAGCGTCACCAGATGTTCACCGCCCAGCAGCAACGGGAACTTGCCGTCCTGCAGGATCTCCTCTGCGCGGGCTTCGATGTCCGCAAGGGCGCTCTCGCTGGAGCCGAAGCACAGCTCCAGATCGCCGCTGTCGAAGATGTCAAAATCGGTCAGGTCGGCATTCTGGTAGGGGCTGTAGGTCTCCAGACCATAGCTTTCGTGTCGGATGGCCGCCGGGCCGAACCGTGCGCCCGGGCGGTAGCTGGTGGTGGAATCGTAGGGCGCACCGTACAGCACGATGCTGGCGGCGCGGTAGCTGCTGTCACAGCCGATGAAGTTTTCAATGTTGGGTTGCATCAGTGTTCCTCCACTTCCCGCAGCATTTCCTCAAGGAATGCCGGCAGGTAAAATGCGCCGACATGCAGCCGGGCGGTGTAATAGCGGGTGCGCATGTTCAGCGCCTTCCATGCGTCTGCATCCAGATCATCGATGGGATGATACTTTTGCTGGCAAAGCCGAACAGCCAGTACCAGCCGCAAAGGTGGGAATGTGTGCCTGATACACTCGGCTGATGGGGAAGGTGGACGCAATACGCTTGTGGCTGCGCTGCATGGCGCTGGCATCCTCGGCATAGAAGGGGCTGCCCTGCTGGTTCACCATGATGCCGTCCGCTTTCAGGGCATTGAAGCAGCTGCCGTAGAACTCGCGGGTGAACAGACCCTCGGATGGGCCGAAGGGATCGGAGGAGTCCACGATGATGAGGTCGTACTCCTCCTCGCAGCGGCGGATATACTTGAGGGCGTTCTCCATTATCCCTTATAGTAGACAAAAAAGTGAGGTGATTATATGACTACTTATTTTCCAAGTATTGAACCTGGTGAGTTAGATTTCAATGAGGATTGGCTTGTTGAGAGTCTAGATGAAAAGTCTCAGATAGTAACATTTGTTGGTCAGGGCAAAAATCAAGAATTAGCTATTGAAATGCCTTATACTGCAATCGTTGATAGTTCTGACTCGCTTTCAGTCGGTGAATTGGTTCATCTACCTAAAGAGCTATTTATTGTCTCTCAGGAAGGTGATGCGAAAATTGATGATGTATTTTAGGGAGAAGTAAATGGCAAGTTATACCAAAGAAGAACGTCAAGCAAGGAAAGACTACGCTAAGAACCGTTCAATTATTGAGGTTGCTGAAGGCTTAGGGATGGAACTAGTTCGTTCTGGTCGTGATTTTAGATGGAAAGAACACGATTCAATGGTTCTATCACCTGAAAAAAATCTTTGGAATTGGTTTTCTCAACATAAGGGAGGAGACACCATTGCTTTAGTCCAAGAAATTCGCCAGGTAAGTTTTAATCAGGCTGTTGAATTTATTAATGATGGTAATTACCAGGAAGCAGCAACCGAAGTACAGACTAAAGAAACCTTCTCAAATTATCTAGAACCTTATGAAAAACCTTTTTGAGGAAGGGCGAGCATATCTTAAAGATGTTCGTGGGCTTTCAGATGAAACCATTGATTTTTCTATGATCAAGGTGCTATGACACAAGCAGATGCAAAAATTGGAGATGCTATTGTTCCTGTTATTGTATTTAAAACGCTTGATCATACTGGACAGATGGTCGGTGGCAACTTCAAGGGATTGTTGAGAATAGAGAACTTTATCAAAAACATGGCTATTTCAAAGGTATCATGAGAAACTCTAATGGGTTCAATGGTTTTTCAGTTGATATTGGAAAGCCAGAACGCCTTATATTTGCTGAAAGTCCTATAGACTTGATGTCATACTATGAATTGCATAAGGACAGCTGGAAAATGTTCGTCTTGTTTCGATGGATGGATTAAAGGAAGCTATTATTGGGACTAATCTCGTTCGTTTAGAGTCTGAGCTTCAAGGGCGTAGGATTGCTGATCAGTGGCTATCAGATGATTCTCATCCCCTAGATGATGCTGTTAAGAATGGCTATTTTCAGGGAAAACATGGGGATATTATTACTCTTGTTGTCGATAATGATGAGGGTGGCCATGAATTTATTAATTCGTTGCGAGATAAAGGCGTAGGATTAGTTGCAGATCTTCCTCCTGAAAAACCTGGAGAAATTAAACAGGATTGGAATGATGTATTAAAAGCTAGTAAGTTTGACAACCAAGAGATACAAGAGGAAGAAAAGACATTACCAGCAACAGAAACCAATCAAGGATTACACAATCAAATTGAGGATACAAAAAAAGCTCCTGAACATAGTCAGGAGCAAATAAAAAAGGAGAGGACTTCTTTGTACATGGGGTCTTTACAGCCTGAAGCTGAAGGCAGTCCCGCACCCGAAGTCACCGAAGCAACCTCCTTTGAACGCTCTGTTACCAGACGTCCTACCGTATCCTCTCGCTATATAAATATTAGCATAAAAGGTGGCTTAAAGTCAAGAAAAACACCCAAATACCGGTCTGTTAGTGTAAGTGATTTGAGCAAAATTAATAGGTATGGTAGAGAGGTTCAAGATGCTGCTATTTTCTATAGAGATGAATTGGCTCATTCTACAATAAGTTATTTCACTTCAAATGGGGATATAGCTCAAGTTACTTTCAAGGAAAGTAACTTTATGCACCTAACTGGGCTTGAACCAATTGGTAAGAATGGTAGAGGTATAAAACCTGATAAATTTCTGCATGATTTTGCTAATGGTGGTGACCTTATTTATGACGACATTCTAATTGATAATAATGAGGCTGCTTTTTCTAAAATGAAGTTTTGCCTGATCTTGCGGTTGTGTTTGAAACAAAATGCCTTTTATTTTGACAATTTACAGGATATTGAACGCTATAGGAAAAATAGCATGGATAGTCTAATCAAGTCAGATGATAGAGATATTATGTTACTTTTCAGATCAACTCATGGTGAAATAGTTCCAGTATCAGTTTTTAAGGCGAGAAAAAAACTAGTTAATGAACTAACCTCAGCTAATAAGAATGAAATTATTGGTATTTTTCGTGAACGAGACGGTAAGATTGAAAAGATGGCCATTAATAGTGAGTTGGTCAAAGATGATGGTCAAGAAATGCTCGAAACATTAAGAAGACTGAAGTCCATGAGTGAGGGTGAAATAACTCTCGAAAATGAGGATAATCCTAGTCCTGAACAAATAACTGCCTTTACTAATGTTCTTGATGCAGTCTACAACGTCGGACCATCTCCACTTGATCGAGTACCAGAAAACACTCGTTCAGCGTGGGAACACTATTATCAGATGGCTGCTGAATTAGATAATGACTTTGATGATATTGTAGAACGAGCATCTCAAGATGGCTTGTTAGACAAACAGTCAGATTTTTATAAAGAGTATCAATCAGATATAAATTATAACGAGAATTATCAAGTACGAGTGAATTGGGCTGAGAATCAC
>ENA-OQCS01001614-OQCS01001614.1-human-gut-metagenome-genome-assembly--contig:-NODE-1614-length-11176-cov-1.907593_pt1 | contig 11176 bp, 18 predicted proteins | sample MGYA00242757_ERZ504575 | MGnify/ENA primary metagenome ERZ504575 (study PRJEB26092, sample SAMD00036297) | human gut metagenome | host: Homo sapiens | study: EMG produced TPA metagenomics assembly of... | reverse complement strand
GGCAAAAATAAGAGCGGAAGACGGGACTCAAACCCGCGACCCTCAGCTTGGAAGGCTAATGCTCTATCAACTGAGCTACTTCCGCAATTTCAAATAAACCAATTCTTTTATAAATTGTTTTATTTTGTGGGCAGTGATGGATTCGAACCACCGAAGTCGAAAGACAGCTGAGTTACAGTCAGCCCCATTTGGCCACTCTGGTAACTGCCCAATAAGTTGACAGTTGAAAATTGATAGTTGACAAATAAAACTGGAAAGTGACATAAACTGTCAACTGTCAACTTTCCACTATCAACTATTTTGAGCCTCTTGTCGGATTCGAACCAACGACCCCGAGATTACAAATCACGTGCTCTGGCCAACTGAGCTAAAGAGGCATATCTGCTTCAAAAAGCAGCCGTTTCGTCACCAAGGCGAAACGGCTGCAAATTTAGGCATTATTTCTTATATACCAAATTTATCTACCGTTTTTTTTTATTTGGCTCTGATTTTTCCTTGAATTTAACTAACTGTTTCTCCAATGCTTCTACGCATTCGTCAATTGATTCTTCAAAGGTATCATTTACCTTTTCGGCAAAACAATCTCCGTTTTTAATAATCAACCGAATAGCAGCTTCTTTATTCTTTGCAGATTCTGGTTTTACAACCTTTAAACTAACTTCTGCCGATATAATGCCGTCGAAATACTGTTCCAACTTAGCCACTTTCTTCTGAATAAACGCTTCTAATTGATCAGTTGCATCAAAATGGATTGCTTGAATTCTAATGTTCATAATAAACCTCCTTCTTTTTGTGCTCTTGGATGAGCATGATACACTTTTTTTAATTCCTCAAAGGTTGTATGTGTGTAAATACTGGTAGAAGCCAGACTGCTATGACCGAGTAACTCTTTCACGGCGTTCAACTCCGCTCCATTATTCAACATACTTGTTGCAAACGAATGTCTTAATACGTGGGGACTGCATTTTGCCAATGTCGGAATGTCCGAAAGCTTCTTTTTTACTATCGTATAAAGAATACCCGTAGACAATTGTTCTCCATTCTTCCGGACAAAGAACCATCCGCATCCTGCGTCAACTTCACGATTTCGGACTTCAGTGTATGCAAGCATCAAGTTTTTTAATCTTTCTGCAAAAGGAATCAGCCGCTGCTTGTTACGCTTACCTGTCACCCTGATCAGCATAGCATCGTAGTCTATATCGGTATCTTGTAAACCGACCAGCTCCGAACGTCTCACCCCGGTATCATACAGCATTTCAAGTATCAGACGATCCCTCACCCCTTCAAAATCCTCATCAAACCCGTCTCCATCCAACAACTCTTCCATATCCTTCTCTTTTACAAAAGTAGGTAACGGCTTCTTTGTTTTCGGACCGGTCACAAACCGTAACGGGTTTACAGAAACGAATCTCTGCTTCATAAGGAATTTAAAAAAAGATTTCAAAGAACTCAATTTCCGATTGACAGATACGGGCGAAATCTTATTATCCAACAGAAATATAATCCAATTCCGTACAATATCCGTATCAACTTCCTCCGGCACAAATATGCCTTCCTTCTTCTCTTTTACAAAATCTTCAAACTGCTGTAAATCTTTGAAATAAGCATTAATCGTATATTCGGAATAATTCCGCTCATACCGAAGATAATCTAAAAATGAATCAATCAGCACATTCACGTTGCATCAACTTTTATGCAAGAAAATAAGAATAAGAATCCAATAAAACAAGCCTGGCAGATAGATTTTGTATTTTTATTCTTCTACCTGCTGTAATTGCTGAACGTAAACAGCACGCATAGTTTGTTTTCTCTTTGCTACAGAGGGTTTTTCGAAAGCCTGACGGTTTCTCAATTCTTTTACTACACCTGTTTTTTCGAACTTTCTTTTGAATTTCTTCAGCGCTTTTTCAATGTTTTCGCCTTCTTTTAATGGAACTACGATCATAATTTAATTTATTATATTGTTTAATTACTATATCCACAAATTGGGCAGCAAAATTACTGATTGTTTCGGGATTAGCAAAACTTTCCGTAAATATTTTTCAGAAATCCTCCAGACGGAAAGGAGGATAAGCAATACCTTTTTCGGTTATAATCGCAGTTATCAAGTCGTGAGGAGTTACATCAAAAGCCGGATTATAAGCTTTCACCCCTTCAGGAGCCATCCGCGAAGCATACCACATATCCGTAATTTCCTTGGGATTCCGTTCTTCTATCACGATCGAATCCCCATCCGGACAATTCAAATCAATAGTGGATGTCGGACCTAACACATAAAAAGGAATACCGTAATAACGAGCCAGGATCGCCACTCCCGAAGTCCCGATCTTATTAGCCGTATCACCATTTGCCGCGACCCGGTCGCAACCGACCACGACAGCCTGTACCCAGCCTTTCCGCATGACGGCCGACGCCATATTATCACAAATCAAGGTAACATCCACACCCACCTTCTGCAATTCGTAGGCCGTCAGGCGTGCACCCTGCAACAGCGGACGCGTTTCATCGGCAAACACCTTAAAGCCATATCCACGTTCTTCTCCTAAATAAACCGGAGCGAGAGCGTTCCATATTCCGATACCGCCAAATGACCGGCATTGCAATGTGTCAGGATTCCCATTCCCGGGCGCAACAAGGACAGGCAGTTCTCTCCTATCTTACGGCAAGCAGCCGCATCTTCCGCCCGGATCGCCTCCGCCTCGACACGCAACAGCTCTACTATTTCCGGAACAGGATTCACAGAATGGGCGACCACAACTTTTTCCATCCGGTCCAAAGCCGCAACCAAGTTGACCGCAGTAGGGCGAGAAGATGCCAGATAATCCTTGATTCGGAGAAATTCACTGCAAAAACCACCATAAGTGTTTGCCGCAATCTGTCGGCTACAAACATAAATGCCATAGGCAGCAGCTATCCCGATAGCCGGCGCCCGCGTACCTTTAATCTATATATAGCCTCCCAAATCTCTTCTGCAGAAGAAAGGGAAACATAGACTTCAGATCCCGGCAAGCAGGTCTGGTCCAGAATAATCACAGCACTCCCGTCCTGACTCAAACGGACCGTCTTTAAATCTGTTATGTCTACATTCATAAAAGAGAACTATTATGGATGCGAAAATAAGCAATTCCGATGAGATGAAAAATGTTTTGCAGGTTAAAAGTATCCCAACAGGAATCGCTCTTTCAATTCTATCAAATCGTCACTACTATCCCTTCAGTTAGAATAAGATTCGTCCGGCTAGATATAATACCGTAATCGAGCGGTTCCAAACCCAACATTTCCGAAAGATACTGCCAATAATTTTTCGTTGTTCCGACATGTATCTTATCGGTAATCGATGCCCCCAAAGTATCTCTCCTGTTTTAATTGAAAAATTTACCGTACCTTTGTACAATTCTTATTCACTGTAAAAATATGGAAATCGCAGCATTAGTTTCGGGAGGAGTAGATAGCTCCGTAGTCGTCCACCAGTTGAAAGAGGCAGGATACGATCCTACCATTTTCTATATCCGTATCGGCATGGAAGATAAAGACGGATATATAGACTGCCCTGCCGAAGAAGATATTGAAATCACCTCTTATATCGCCAAGAAGTACGGTTGCGGTTTGAAATCGTCTCCTTGCACGACGAATATTGGGATCGTGTCGTGAGCTACACCATTGATTCCGTAAAACGCGGACTCACCCCCAACCCGGATATGATGTGCAATAAATATATCAAATTCGGCTGCTTCGAAGAGAAATGGGGAAGGATTTCGATAAAATAGCGACCGGTCATTACGCCACGACAACCGAGATAGACGGTAAAGTATGGCTTTCCACCGCCAAGGACCCGGTAAAAGATCAGACCGACTTCCTTGGCCAAATCACCCGTTTGCAAATACAGAAATTAATGTTCCCGATCGGACATCTCATGAAAAGCGAAGTCCGAGCTATAGCCGAACAACAAAAACTGCCGAGTGCCAAACGGAAAGACAGCCAGGGAATCTGCTTCTTAGGCAAGATCAACTATAATGATTTCATCGAACGCTACCTGGGCAAACGAACCGGAAAGATCGTCGAACTGGAAACAGGCAAAGTGTTAGGCAAACACAACGGCTACTGGTTCCACACCATCGGACAGCGTAAGGGTTTAGGCTTGAGCGGAGGACCGTGGTTCGTTATCAAAAAGGACATCAAGCGGAACATTATCTATGTTTCCAACGGTTATGATCCGGAAACACAGTACGGCAAGATTATCAACATGCACGGCTTCGACTTTATCACCGAAGACCCATGGGGAGAATTTGAAGACGAGAAAGAGATCACTTTCAAGATCCGTCACACACCGGACTTCACACACGGCCGCATCCGTCGCATCGGAGACTTATACCGCATCGAATCCGACAACAAAATCCAAGGAATCGCCCCCGGACAGTACGGAGTAGTCTACGACAAAGACCATCGTCTTTGCCTCGGCAGTGGCATGATTATTGATGAAGAGAAATAGGCAAATTGCTAATTATTATTTTTGGCCGTAATATTCAAATTAAGTAAAGATGGAGGCAACAAGTAAAAAAGAAACGGTAAAAACATAAGTATGACGGTCTATGGGAGTGCCATTATACAATCAGACCGATTATTAGTCTGGAGCCAAAACGAAACAGAGCTTATACTCCTTTTTACCGATACCGGTACGCATGCTGATCCATTCTGACCTATAGATTAAACCAATAATTCATCTTAATCATATCAAGCGAGAAGGTTCTCGCTCTTTTTCATGCAGACAAAGTTAAGAATTATTGGAAATAAAAAGGCTGCTCATCCCGCAGGATTGCAGCCTTTCCTTGATATATGCATTAATTAAATAGTATACAGAGAACTGATAGATTCACCGCTACAAACACGACGGATGGCTTCGGCAAACATATCGGCAACAGACAACACTTTCACCTTTTCGCATTTCTTTGCATAAGGGATAGAATCCGTAAAGATCATTCAGTCAAAGCAGACTGGTCTACACGTGTAGAAGCCGGGTCGGACATAACGGCATGACTGGCGATGGCACGCACGGATTTAGCACCGTTTTCGAGCATCAGGTTGGCAGCCTTCGTAATAGTACCGGCCGTATCCACCATATCGTCGATCAAAAGTACATCCAAACCTTTCACATCACCGATGATACGCATTTCGGCCACTTCATTGGCACGCAGACGTGACTTGTGGCAAATAACCATCGGCAAACCCAGGTATTTGGAATAACTGCTGGCACGTTTAGTTCCTCCAACATCCGGTGTAGCGATACACAGGTTATCCAGAGGCAATGATGTTTTAATGTAATCCAGGAAAATGGAAGATGCATACAAGTGGTCGACCGGAACATTAAAGAATCCCTGAATCTGATCGGCATGCAGGTCCATCGTAATCAAGCGGTCGATACCGGCAGTACTCAGCATGTCTGCGATCAGCTTGGCCCCGATAGAAACACGCGGTTTATCTTTTCTATCCTGACGTGCCCAACCGAAATAAGGAATAACTGCGATTACAGAGTGTGCTGAAGCACGCTTGGCAGCATCGATCATCAGGAGAAGCTCCATCAGATTATCAGAGTTAGGAAACGTTGATTGTACCAGGAATACATCACGACCGCGAATCGACTCTTCATAAGAGACGGCAAATTCACCATCGGCAAAGTGTTGAATGTTCATCTGTCCCAGCGGACAACCAAGACTATTGCAAATTTTCTCTGCAAGATACCGGGAGTTAGTTCCCGAAAACACCAAGAAAGGAGTTTGTGCACTCATTATTCCGAATATTTATCTTAAGTAAATAGATTTGAATTGTGAGTGCAAAGGTACAAACAATTATGATTATGTTGTGATTATGATTTATTATCCAAACACATCGGTCAGAGCAGATCATAAATCACAAACCATAAATCATAAATCAATATGTAAACTTCAGTAAACGACCGGAATAAGCAGGTATAACGACCTGATAGGGCCAAGCAGCCGTCAATGTGCTGATACAGTTCTCTCCAGTCATCAGATCGGTCTGTACGGCAGCTTTGTTGTCCCCGAAATCAAGTGCCTTGAATGCCTCGTCAGGAATTTGGATGCGTACCGTCTGCTCTGCCTTGTCAAAGTTGACCACCACTAACAACACTTCATTCTGATATTTACGCATGAACACGAATTGACGGTGTGAATTAAAATACGGATTGCTCAGGTTTGCATACATCAAATCATAGAAAACTCCTTCCGTGATAACCCGTTCGGACTTGATATATTCAAGATCTTTGCGTACACCTCGCGCAACTGCCGTTGTTCGGCAGTCAGTTTGCCGCCATCGAAAGCTCCCTCGTTTATCCAGTTACGCAAGCTGGCAAGACTCCAGTAATCAAAAATCGTCGTGCGCCCATCACGTCCGCTGAACCCTTCATCGTCCATTCCCGACTCTCCTAACTCCTGTCCGCTGTAGATCATCACCGGATTGGTATTCATCATAGCCGACACGATCATCCCCGGAATTCCCGGACGCGGATCACCGGCAAAGAAGTAAGAAGCGATACGCTGCTCGTCATGGTTTTCAAGGAAGTTCAACATATTATGCTGGATGCCTTCGAGTGACTGCCAGCATCCGGAGATATTGCTTGCCGGAGCCTGGTTACACATGACCGCCCGTACCGTATCGTACAGTCCGACCTTATCATACAAATAATCAAAATGTCCGTTCCAGATATAATTGCGATATTCTGCCGGATTATAAACTTCGGCAATAAAACAAACATCATAAGCCTGTTTCACCTTCGGGATCACCCAGTTCCAGAATTCAACCGGAACCATTTCCGCCATATCGCACCGGAAACCGTCTATCCCTTTTTCCGCCCAGAAAAGCAAGATATCCAGCATCTTCGCCCATGTATTGGGAACCGGATCAAAATGCAGGTACGGCCGTTCACATAATCAACACCATAATTCAGCTTGACCGTCTCATACCAGTCGTTTTGTCCGGGACAGGTACTGAAGCAATCATTCCCCGTGACTTTCGCCGGAAATTCACTATATTCAAAATCTTCCTGCTGAGCACCGAATTGCAGACACAAAGTCTGCCCCGGTATATAATAGAAATTATTATTAGGATCGAAAGCTTTCGAAGTATTGTCTTTTTGCCCCAAGTCTTCCACATATGCCATCTTGGCATCCGAATAATACTGGCGGGCCACATGATAGGTACGAAATCGATGATTACTTTCATTCCGGCTTCATGCGTCCTTCTGACCAGCGATTCGAATTCTTTCATACGGTCAGGCACATTATCGGCCAGGTCCGGGTCTATATCATAATAATCTTTGATCGCATAAGGCGAGCCGGCATTCCCCTTTACGACTGCCGCATGGTCTCTTCGTATCTGGTAAGCCGTATAATCAGTATTCGTTGCATGTTCGATTACTCCGGTATACCAGATATGGGTGGTTCCCAACTCCTTAATCTTGGACAAAGCAACCGGCGTAAAGTCCGAAAACTTTCCTACTCCGTTTTCAACTTTACTTCCATTCTTCACCAGGGATGATTTCATATTTCCAAACCAACGTGGAAAGACCTGATATATTACCATCTTATTTGCCTGTTTCATCGCGTTATTTGCCAACTTAGTTAATATTTGGGGTGAACACCGGAACTTCCGGAAAAAACTATGGCATCAAGCGTTGTTTCTTCTTGCCATAATAGCGTTCACCAAGGTTTCATATTTATTTTCTTTTATCACGACCTCGAATGCCCGGATCGCCGCAGCATATCCGATACCCGCGATCTCATCCACATTTTCCAGATCGAATGTCTTATACATACCGAACTCCTCCGCCTCGATCAGGACATCGCACATCTCGCGGTCCTCCAACGTGTTTGCCCGGAACATATAGTGGTAGGAACGTTCCGCGATATGGAAAATCGTCTGCTTGTACTTTTGCGGGACAAGGGGACTGACATTCACACCGATGATACGTTCACACTCTTCACGGATGATCGAAACCGGGAAATTATGGAAAAGACCTCCGTCAACATAATGCACTCCGTTTATCACGACCGGGCTAAAGATAATCGGAATACTACAGGAAGCGGTCACCGCCTCTACGATGGGGCCGCTACGAAACTCATGGCTCTCGCCATTGTCAAGATCGGTCGCCACGACAACCAAAGGAGTTTTCAGCTCTTCAAACGTTTTAGCCCTCAAATGACGACGAAGGAAATAGCGGAACCGCTTGCTGTCGAACAATCCCGATTTCGGGATTTGCAACTGGGCGAATTCGGAAAACTCACGTCCGGTAAAGAGTTCTTTAATTTCGTCGGACGTATAGCCATCGGCAAACAAAGCACCCATCAACGAACCGACACTCGTACCAACGATGATATCCGGCTTCAGACCGCATTCTTCCAGTAATCTAAAAACTCCGATATGAGCGAAACCTTTCGCTCCTCCTCCGCTCAAAGCCAAGCCTAATTTACAGGTCTTATGGTTCGTTTCTTCCGTCATTTGCGTTTTCATTCTTATTCTGTGACAAATATGCTGTTTTTTTTAGAATGAAACATTATTATTTACGAAAAAGTTTCTCTACTTCTTTATTTTTGTTATATTTACAGATGAACAATAAAGGATCGTAAGACGCTAAGTGTCAAAACGATTAAATTCGTATTAATTTTAAATCTCATTGCTATGATTACACCTATTTTTTGGATCATACCGGTAGCCTCCATCCTGGCACTGGTATTTGCTTGGTTCTTCTTCAGGCAGATGATGAAAGAGAGTGAAGGGACGGAGTTAATGGCAAAAATAGCCCGGCACGTACGCAAAGGAGCTATGTCATACCTGAAACAACAATACAAGGTTGTCGCTTCGGTGTTTCTCGCCTGGTGGTTTTGTTCTCCATCATGGCGTATGGATTCGGAGTACAAAACGAATGGGTTCCGATCGCTTTCCTGACCGGCGGTTTCTTCTCTGGTCTTGCCGGTTTCTTAGGGATGAAGACGGCTACTTATGCTTCCGCCCGTACCGCCAATGCCGCCCGGTCGTCTTTGAATAGCGGCTTGCAGGTTGCTTTCAGGAGCGGTGCCGTAATGGGGCTGGTTGTCGTCGGCCTCGGCTTGCTGGACATTTCGTTCTGGTACATATTATTGAATATCTGCATTCCGGCAGAAACGATGGATGCCACACATAAACTGACCATCATAACCACCACCATGCTGACCTTCGGTATGGGAGCTTCCACACAGGCACTCTTCGCCCCGTGTCGGCGGTGGTATCTACACAAAAGCAGCCGATGTCGGAGCCGACCTGGTCGCAAAGTCGAAGCCGGCATCCCCGAAGACGACCCGCGCAACCCGGCAACCATTGCCGACAATGTGGGAGACAACGTCGGAGATGTGGCCGGCATGGGGGCGGATTTGTACGAATCATATTGCGGTTCCATTCTGGCAACCTCCGCATTGGGTGCTGCCGCATTCGTGGCGTCCGGCGATGTGGAGATGCAATACAAGGCGGTCGTGGCGCCGATGCTGATCGCCGCAGTCGGGATCGTATTGTCGATCATCGGCATCTTCGCCGTCCGCACGAAGGAAAATGCGACTATACGTGAGCTGCTGAAAGCGCTTGCCATAGGGACAAACCTAAGTTCCGTGTTGATCGCCCTCTCCACTTTCGGCATTCTTTATTTGTTAGAGTTGGACAATTGGTTCTGGATCAGTTGTTCGGTTATAATCGGATTGTTGGTAGGGATCGTGATCGGCCAATCGACGGAATACTATACTTCCCAGTCTTATAAGCCCACCCAGCGGGTTTCAGAGGCCGGACTGACCGGACCGGCAACGGTGATTATCTCCGGCTTGGGGCTTGGCATGCTATCGACCGCCATTCCGGTACTGGCCGTAGTAGCGGGATCATCTGTTCGTTCCTTTTTGCTTCCGGCTTCGATTTCAACAATGTAGGGATGGGGTTGTACGGCATCGGCATCGCCGCCGTCGGGATGCTCTCGACATTAGGGATCACTTTGGCTACGGACGCTTACGGGCCTATTGCGACAATGCCGGCGGCAATGCGGAAATGTCCGGCTTGGGCAAAGAAGTACGCAAACGTACGGATGCGCTCGACTCCTTAGGCAACACGACCGCCGCAACAGGCAAAGGGTTTGCGATCGGCTCGGCAGCCTTGACTGGCTTGGCTTTGCTGGCTTCTTACGTGGAAGAGATTAAAATAGGCTTGCTCCGGTTGGGCGAAACAGTCCTGACATTTTCCGACGGCAAAGCCATCGAGGTATCAAAAGCCTCTTTCTCCGACTTTATGATCTATTATGATGTCACACTTATGAACCCGAGGTGTTGGCGGGGATGTTCCTCGGCTCCATGATGGCTTTCATGTTCTGCGGGTTGACAATGAATGCAGTCGGACGGGCAGCCGGACACATGGTGGAGGAAGTACGCCGCCAGTTCCGTGAAATCCCCGGAATACTAACAGGAAAAGCCGAACCCGATTACGCCCGTTGCGTGGCATCTCGACAAAAGGGGCGCAGCACGAGATGGTGACCCTTCCCTGTTAGCCATCATCGCACCGATCCTCACCGGTCTGATATTCGGAGTGACAGGAGTGGTCGGACTGCTGATCGGCGGCCTGAGCACCGGGTTCGTACTGGCGATCTTCATGGCCAATTCGGGAGGCGCCTGGGACAACGCCAAGAAACATATCGAAGAAGGAAACCACGGCGGCAAGGGCAGCGAAGCCCATAAGGCGACAATCGTAGGCGATACGGTCGGCGACCCGTTCAAAGACACCTCCGGTCCCAGCCTCAACATCCTGATCAAGCTGATGAGCATGGTAGCGATCGTCATGGCAGGATTGACAGTAGCCTGGAGTTTGTTCTGATCGGGTGATAGGTGATAGGTGAAAAGGCCTTTTTGTAAAACTTTTCTGAGTTTGAATTAAAAAACGTCACCTTAAAGGCGGCGTTTTTAATTCATTTTCCTAAACTTTTACAGAAACGGGGGTTTACCTATCACCTATCACCATAAATCACTGATAATCAATAATAGCATTTCTTAATACACCTTTTTTATTTATCCCACGCGATGAAATGTTTGAATCTTCATTTACGCCCTCATTCGAAAGGACAGACACCCCAAAAAGGCTACCGTAAAGCTATGCTTATGAA
>ENA-OQCS01001613-OQCS01001613.1-human-gut-metagenome-genome-assembly--contig:-NODE-1613-length-11179-cov-1.484166_pt1 | contig 11179 bp, 12 predicted proteins | sample MGYA00242757_ERZ504575 | MGnify/ENA primary metagenome ERZ504575 (study PRJEB26092, sample SAMD00036297) | human gut metagenome | host: Homo sapiens | study: EMG produced TPA metagenomics assembly of... | reverse complement strand
AAGGCTATGGAGATAGAATACATCCGTATAAAAAGGTTTAACCTGGAAAGAGAAAAGGCTTATGCAACAGGGACGGATGCAATACATTGTTGTTTAATTCCGATGGCGGGTTATTACTTTTTCTCAGTTTCTTCGTCCTTTGGACCTCACGGCAGCGGAAAGATTGAACCGGTTAAAAAGTCATGTTAACCCTTTTTGCATGCAGAAGATGTATATACTGAATCTAAAGAAAGGTATGAACCGGAAAATAAGAAGTAGTTCCCGTTAAATTTCTACTATCCTTAGAAACGGAACTTCTTCTTTTCTGAACAAAAAATCCCACTCATTCGTCATATTTTCCTCTTTTACATCAGAATATATTTGTACTTTTGGTCCGGATGCCCCAAGGAAAGAACATTTTCTTTGTCAGGCTTGTCTGAAAATCATAAATAAAACAACTACCGACTATGACAACACAAAAGTACAAAAGCCTATTGGTGATAATATGGGCACTATGGGCTTTTCATCCTTGTTTGGCTATTGACGATGTGCTCCGTACAGCCAAAGTGATGCTATTTTAGCACAAATTACAGGAGCCGTTCGTCCGAAAAAGCAGATTTCACTTATTTCGTTTGGTGCGAAAGGAGATGGGAAAAAAGATTGTAAACCTGCATTTGATAAAGCGATGAAGCGTGCTGCCATATGGGAGGAGCACATATTGTGTTCCCGCAGGGAATATCTTTTGAATGGTCCTATTCATTTTGTAAGTAATGTATGTTTGGAACTTCAGGAAGGGGCGACCTTGAAATTTTCATCTGAACCGGCTTTTTATCTCCCTCTGGTGAAACCAGTTGGAAGGAACTTTCCTTCAGAATTACAGTCCTTTTATTTATGGATATCAGTTGGAAAATGTTCCATCATCGGCAAAGGAGTGATAGATGGAAATGCGGGGACTACTTTTGCCACTTGGAAAAGTAAGCAGAAGATAGGGCAGCAGCTTAGTCGTGAAATGAATCATAAAGAAGTGCCGGTAGCCGAACGGAACTTCGGTGAGGGGTATTGGTTGCGTCCGCATCTGGTGCAATTCTTTGATTGTAAGAATATTACAATTGAGGATGTGTTTATTACGAATGCGCCTTTCTGGTGTATTCATTTACTGAAATCGGAGAATATTATCTGCCGTGGCATACGTTATGATGCAAAATTGGTCAACAATGATGGCATCGACCCTGAGTACACCCGTAATTTGCTGATTGAAAATATTGAATTTAATAATGGAGATGACAATGTGGCCATTAAATGCGGACGGGATAATGACGGATGGAAAACCAGTTGTCCTTCGGAAAATATTATTATTCGTAACTGTAAGTTCAAAGGGCTTCATGGTGTGGTGTTGGGCAGTGAGATGTCATCGGGAATACAGCATGTTTTCGTAGAGAATTGCACTTACGGAGGCTATTGTAAACGAGGTATTTTTATCAAGACGAATCCGGACCGCGGAGGTTTTATTCGTGATATTTATGTGAATAATTGTGAGTTTGGTGAAGTGGAGGATCTTTTTTATGTAACTTCCATGTATGCAGGCGAGGGGATGGATAACCATCATTTTACTGAGGTGCATGATATTTATGTAAAGGATTTGAAATGCAAAAAGGTGAATGTAGCTGCATTGGTGCTTCAAGGTACAGAGGAGAAGCCTATTTATAACGTGACTTTTGATAACGTGGATGTGGATAAAGCAGGGATAGGTCTTGGTTTCTCGAATACGAAGACAATTGGGGTTTCTAATTGTAATTTGGGAGGTTATGTTGGGGTGCCGTCTACAGCCAGTGCGAAAGATGGTATATTCGATAAATAGATTTGTTTGACTTCTTGGTTCACTTCGCCGATTCCTTGAGAAAGTCTTGTTACGCTGGAATGACAGAGTAAAAGGAAAGCAGGAAACTGTTTTCGGACAGACTGGGGAGGATTTTTCATCCCTCAGCTAAACAAATGTTTTTATAGATGGTTCTATAAGTAAAAAAGACGATAATTATGAGTACAAACGAATTTGCCCGAATTTTATTGACTTGGATTAAGAGTTTTCTATCATGGATAGGCATCCCGCGCGATAGGTTGAATGAACTGGATGAGATTATTTTCTTGATCCTGATTGTGGTTATTGCTTTTGCTGTAGGAGCTGTTTTTCATTATTTATCTGTGCGTTTCACACGGAAGGTGTTGAAATATAAAAATATCAGTTTTTTAAGTTCGTTGATAGAATACAATGCCTTGCGGAAAATGTCTGCGGTCATTCCGCCGCTTATTATATCCGCTTTGTTGCCGTTTGCGTTCGATTATCGTTCTACTTGGTTTACTGCCAGTGAAAAATCACTTGGATTTATTTCTTTATCGCTTTGTTGTTTTCGGTCAATGCCGTGTTAAATTCGGTGGGTAATGTGCTGATGAACAAGGAGCAGTTACAGAATCGTCCGATGAAAGGTTTCATACAAATCTTTCAAGTGATTTTTTCGTGTATTGCCATCATTGTCATCATTCTATATTGATTAATAAGTCGCCTCTCAATCTGATTACCGGACTGGGTGCTTTTGCTGCCGTGCTGATGTTGATTTTCAAAGATACCATCCTTGGCTTTGTGGCGGGGGTGCTGCTTTCCGAGAATGATATGGTGCATATCGGCGATTGGATTGAGATGCCTCAGAATAATGTGAATGGGGTGGTGATGGATATCACTCTGAACATTGTGAAGGTTCAGAATTTCGATAATACGATTGTCACTATACCTCCTTATTCATTAGTCTCCGGTTCATTTATCAATTGGCGTGGAATGACTGAATCGGGCGGGCGGCGTATTATGCGCGAGTATGCGTTGAAACTGGATTACATACAACCCTGTACTCCTGAATTTTTGGAGAAAATGAAGAAGTTTGATGCTGATTTGGCCGACTTTATCACAGAAAAGCAGAAACAGGCGGCCGAAGGAAAGGTAGCGAATACTGACAATCCGGCCGGATTGGTAAATGGAACCATTGATACGAATGTAGGGCTGCTTCGTGCTTATATGACTCTCTATCTGAAGCGCCATCCTTTTATCAGTAAGGACCTGTTGCTGATGGTACGCACGTTGGCTCCTACGGAGAATGGTCTGCCTGTACAAATTTATTGTTTCTCGGCCAATAAGAACTGGCCTAGTTATGAATCTATCCAGGCGGAAATCATGGAGCATTTTGTTTCTGTTCTTCCCGAGTTTGGATTGTATCCGTTCCAGAATCCTACTGCCAGAGATTATGTATCAGTGGTTTGATAGAGTCTGGCAAGGACTTTCTACTGTAGACGGAATTCCTTGGCATTCGGTCTTGCCAAAGGAAGAAAAGGTATAGTTAGGGATTTAAACATTTATTAATGACTTGCGGTTGAACAATTCTTGTTGCCGCCGTGTTATATAAATGTGTTTTTCATAGTATTAGATTAAAGGTTGAAGATTGCAATCGGCTTGAGAGAAGTAGTTGCATCTGAAGTAGAAGCGTCTACTATAAAAAATATAGAAAGGTTGTTCCTTACGGGACAGCCTTTTTGTTTTGTTAAAAGAAACCATTCGCATTAACTTGAAATGTTAAAGGATTTGTTGCTTTTATTAAACAATACTATAATTTTTCCTTAACGCTTCCTTAAATTTGCAGATAGCAGGTAAGGTGCGTATATTTGTATGTGTGTTTTTCATAGTATTAGATTTAAGGTTAACAAAAGGTTGGAGCAAGGCGTTGCTCCTTTTTTTTTATGGAATAACGTGAGGCTTACATCTGCTGTCCGGTTCCGATACCCAATACAGAACCACAGAGAAGAATCCGTGCAATGTATTCCTCTCCGTGACTGTGTAACTTAATTCTGCTCTTTAATGCAAGGAGAAGGCTGAATTAAATAATCTCGATGCCTTGCTTCCGGCATAACTCCAATCCCACATCCTTTAACTTGAATTTCTGTATCTTTCCGCTGCCGTCATAGGGAACTCATCAACAAAGAAGATATATTTAGGAATTTTGTAACGGGCTATCTTGCCATCGCAAAAGTCACGTACATCGAATTCGTTCATTTCCACCCCTTCGTGCAAGATGATGAATGCGCCTACCGCTTCTCCGTATTTCTTGGAGGGGATACCGGCTACCTGTACATCTTTTATTCCTTCCATCTGATACAGGAACTCTTCTATTTCCCGTGGATAGATATTCTCTCCGCCACGGATAATCATGTCTTTTATCCGTCCTGTGATACGATAATTACCTTCTTCGTCTTTCACTCCCAGATCTCCTGAGTGGAGAAAGCCGTTCCGGTCTATCACTCGGCGGTTGCTTCGGGGTTTTTGTAATACCCCTTCATGGTGTTATACTTTGTTGCACATCTCGCCTTGTACGCCTATGGGACATTCTTCGCCTGTTTCCGGATCGATCACTTACTTCCGTAAACTCGAAATCACGGCCTACTGTGTTGCAGCGTACATCAACGAATCGTCGATGCGGGAGCTGTCATGCCGGGAGAAGCTTCTGTAAGCCCGTATACACTGGTGACCTTCATAAACATTTTCTCTTCTACACGTTTCATCAGTCTACCGGACAGAGTGAGCCTGCCATAATGCCGGTACGCAGACTGGACATATCGAACATATCAAACATGGGATGGTTCAGCTCGGCAATGAACATGGTAGGAACCCCGTACAAGGCCGTGCAGCGTTCCTTGTGGACGGAGGCAAGTACCAGCAGCGGGTCAAACGTTCCACCATCACCTGCGTGCATCCGTGTGTAAGGCAGTTCATGGTGGCTAATACCACTCCGAAGCAATGGAACAGGGGTACACAGACACATAGTTTGTCATCGGAAGTGAATTTCATGTGCTCACCCGTCAGGAAACCGTTGTTGCTGATGTTGTAATGGGTGAGCATGACTCCTTTGGGGAAACCGGTTGTGCCCGAAGTGTACTGCATGTTCACCGTGTCGTGGCAGTTCACCTTCGCTTTTGCTTCCAGCAGCTCGTCATCGTCTATGTTGCATCCCAGAAGCAGAATCTCGGCGGTGTTGTACATACCCCGGTATTTCTCGGGGCCGATGTAAATCACGTTCTTCATGCAGGGGAAGCGTTTGCTCTTCAGATATCCGCGCTGGCTGGTCTTTAGTTCGGGCAGCATGGCGTAGACCATATTTACATAGTCGTCATTGCCACGGTCTCCGTTTACGATACACAGCGTGTGCATGTCCGAGTTCTGGCAGAGGTATTCCAGTTCTGCCTGTTTGTAGTTGGTATTTACTGTTACGGCCACGGCACCGATTTTGGCGCAAGCGTATAGAAAGGTCAGCCAGTCGGGCACATTACCCGCCCAGATTCCTACATGGGTTCCCCGTTTCACGCCGATGGCGAGCAGTCCTTTGGCCATGTGGTCTACACGCTCGTTAAATTGTTTCCAGGTGAAGCGCAGATTACGGTCGGAATATACGATATATTCTTTATTGGGGGTGGTGAGGGCCCAATGTTCAAGCCAGTCACCCAAGGTTCTCGTGCTTAATTCCATCATAAATCAAATAGGAGTATAGATAACAGCCAATATTTTGGCGGCTTGTCCTTGATATCCGTGTACGTGGTGCGGAACGATAGAATCATAATAAATACTGTCTCCGGCTTTAATCAGATGGCATTTTTTACCGTGGCATACTTCGACGGCGCCTTCCATGACATAGATAAACTCTTCACCTTCATGCGAGGAGAGTGAGAAGTGGCTTTCCTCCGTCGGTTCCACGTCTACGATGAATGGTTCCATATGCCTGTCCGCTTTTGATTTTGACAGTGAGTGGTAGCGCATATGTGTACGCAGGTCCATTGCATTGTTCGAGAAACTGATGGTATCCTCACTCTCTTGTTTCCGGCAGATTACTGCTCCTTGTTCTTCCTGGTCGTCCAGAAAGTGCCCAGACGTACCCCTAACGCACGGGCTATCTTGATGAGGGGAGCCAATGAAGGAAGATCTACATTATTCTCTATTCGTTCTATTTGTTCTTCGGCAAGGCCTGAGCGTACGGCCAGTTCGGCTACACTGATTTCTTTTGTTTCACGTAGTGATTTTATTTTTTCACCAACAATCTTTGTGCTGTCCATGGTTTGTTTTTAATAAGTTTGCAAAGTATAAAGTGCAAATATATAATAAAAAAGAATTGGACAGTCTATTTTTGTTCTGAATATGTAAAAAAGGTAGGTTAGTGACGAATTGCCGGTCATTTATCATTAATAGTCGGTAAGTTTCGAATATTTGTGTTTTTTGTTCTATCTTTGTTCTCGAAACTTAATTAAAGATTAAACTTATGTTCTCAGGGATTGTAGAAGAATATGCGGAGGTGGTGCGTATTGTAAAGGAGCAGGAAAATCTGCACCTCACCTTGAAATGTTCGTTTGTGGACGAACTGAAAATAGACCAGAGTATCTCTCATAACGGCGTGTGCCTGACTGTTGTCAGTTTGCAGGATGGCACGTACACGGTTACCGCCATGAAAGAAACGATAGAGCGTTCCAACATCGGCTTGTTGAAAGTGGGAGATAAAGTGAATGTGGAACGCAGCATGATGATGAACGGGCGGCTGGACGGTCATATTGTGCAAGGGCATGTGGATCAGACTGCCGAATGTATGGATATAAAGGATGCTGAAGGGAGCTGGTATTTTACTTTCAGATATGCGTTTGACAAGGAAATGGCGAAGCGCGGTTACATCACGGTGGACAAAGGCTCGGTTACGGTGAACGGTGTGAGTCTGACCGTTTGTAACCTACGGAGGATACTTTCCAGGTTGCCATTATTCCTTATACTTACGAACATACCAATTTCCATACTTTTAAAGTGGGAAGCATTGTGAATATAGAGTTTGATATCATCGGCAAATATTTAAGCCGCATGATGCAGTTCTCCTGATTCTTTCACCGCAGGTTGCACAGATGATTGTTAAAGATGAAAAAAGGTTCTTTGTGGAAATCCGGAATTATCCGCATCGGCTTTTGAACAAAAAAAGAATCTGTGCAATCTGTGGTAAAACAAATATCAGAATTATAAATCTTTTAGCAATATCTTACTGGTGCTTTTATAATATTCTTCGCGGGCATTGGTCAATGCCTCCCAAGGACCGCTATATCGTTCCCGGTCTATTTTGAAGGCTTCTGTTCCGGCTATGTCCAGTCTGTTCAGCAGCATAGCCACGTTCATCCGGTTGATATCTACTGACGGCAAATAGCCTATGCTTTCATCGTCACCGTCCATAGAAGTTTCGTAAACCATGTGCATGTCCTGTAGTTCGTATAGGATTTTCTTAGTGAGTCTTATCGGGATTTATGTTCGTCGCTGAGTGTCTCGGCGGTATAAGGAGTCTCTTCCGTTTCAAATCGTTTGCATATCAGAGACATGATGAGGATGCACAGAAAGTCGTGATAACGGCGGCTGATATTTGCCGTCTCTTTGCTGAAGCTGTAGTTGCGAAGATTCTGTGCCACATAGCAAAGCTCTGCGCCATACAGGCAGATTCCCCATGAAATTTGCGCCCATAACAAGAACATTGGAATAGCGGCGAAACTACCATAGATTGCATTGTATCTTGATACCCATATCTGACTGCCGATATACAAGTATTGAAAAGCCTGAAAGGCTGTGCCTGCGATGATACCCGGAATGATGGCATATTTCAGTTTCACTTTAGTATTGGGCATAAAGACGAACAGCCCCGTGAACATGGCCCAAGTCAGGATGAAAGGGATCAGGCGTACCAGAAATTTCATCAGGGGTGCCAGTAATACGAAGTCCTCCATGTTTTTCACCATGGTGGACATAAAGATGGTAAGACCACTGGAAGTACGATAAGTAGGGGTAACAAGAGCAGGATGGAGAAATAATCCGTCATTTTGCGATACAGCGTACGGGGTTTCTTCACTTGCCATATATAATTGAAGGTACGTTCTATGTTATAGGTTAGGCTCAAAATGGTCCAGAACAACATTACCAGACCCACTCCGATAAAAACCCCGCTTTTGGCGTGCACCAGATAAGAGTCAATCAGGCCGAGAATGGTTTCGGCAGCCGCACTCTGTCCTTCAAGACCGCTACGGAACTGGGTTTCCAGCAGGTTGGAGAAACCAAATCCACGTGCGATGCGAATAGAATGGCCAGAATGGGAATGATAGAAAGCAGGGTGCTGTATGTCAGTGCGGATGCTTTATTCAAAATACGTCCCTGAGTGAACTCACGAAATAGAAAGAGTGGCGATTTTTATTGCATTATAGAGTATTCCTCGGGATTTGCTAACCTCGTCTTCTGTCACTCGCCATATATCATCTTTGAGAAACGATTGCAGACCTTTCAGTTTTTCCTTGTTCATGGTACTCATAAGCTCTTTATTAGGATATATGAAAAAAGCAGCCGGCCTGTAAGCCGGGTTCTGTTCCTCGCCTTGCGGCGAAGTGCCTGCCATTTATCTACGCCTGTTGTCACCAACAGGCTCTAGCGGTCTACCCTCCGACGTGGGGCGAGCAACCCTCATAATGTCGGTTTACATGACCTTACAACTCCTAAGACGTACAGCCCGTCATGTCACCATGCGGCTGGTGGGCTCTTACCCCACCTTCTCACCCTTACCCCGTTTCCCGTAGGAATTGTGGCGGTTGTTTTCTTCTACGTTACTCCACCTTCGCAGATGGCTTTCTGTTAGGAAGTAGGATGCTCTGCGTTGCCCGGACTTTCCTCTTTCGCTTTGCGGCGTCAGCGGCAGACCGGCCGGCTGCTTTTAAGTTTACAAAGATAGCGATTTTAGGTTAAACGTAGGATAATAAAGCGGAAAAAAGTAAGAAAATAAATGGAAAAACGAAGAAAGAGCGGAACAGCCCATTACTTTTTCTTGGTATATATAATAATGAGAAGAGAATCGGTGATGCTCGGTTCGGCACTCCTGCTTATCGTATAGAAACAACGGTAAAAACAGAAATATAAAAGTAAATGAACAGTGCCGGAAAGAGAAGTGGGTGCAGTTTTCGCTTTCCCTCTCCGGACACGGATTTTAGCGGTAGAATTCCAGTTCGTTTCTTAATGAACGCACTTCCTGTTGCAGAAGTTCTATACGTTCCAGCATGTGGTGAATGGCGTCGATTCCTGCAATATTGATGGACAAGTCATAATATAAATGCGTGTAACGCTCCAGCTCCGCTAGTTGGGATGCGGGGAGGTAGCGTTCCTCGTCAATCACCCGGACTTCGATCAGTCCGTCTTCTTCCAGTTCCGTAATGAACGACGGGTCCACATGGCAACGGTCGCAAAAATCGTTGATAATAATTAAATCGCTCTGCATAATCCTTCTCTTTTTTTAATTGCTACTATCTTTTAATTGGCGGAACAACTCTTTCTGATGTTCGGTAAGGTTGCTAGGAATGGTGACATTATAAGTTACTATCAGATCGCCAAATTTGCCTTCTTCCTTGTAAACAGGAAAGCCTTTGCCTTTCAAACGGACTTTGGTTCCGTTCTGGGTTTCAGGTTTTACTTTCAGTTTTACCTTGCCGTTCAGTGTGTCCACGGTTTCTTCACCACCCAGTACGGCGGTGTAGAGGCTAAGCGGAGCATCGATATATAAATCATTCCCCAGACGTTTGAATACAGGATCGTCTGGAATGACAAAGGTGATGTACAGATCGCCTGCAGGACCACCGTTTACTCCCGGTGCACCATGACCACGCAATTTGATAGTCTGTCCGTTGGCTATACCTGCCGGAACAGTGATACGTATGTTCTTTCCGTTTACATTAAGCACTTGTTTGTGTGTTTCGGCGGCTTCACGCAATGAAAGTTGTAATTCAGCATTATAGTCCTGTCCACGGAATCCGGCACTTCGTCTGCCGTTTGCACCGCCACGATGTCCGAACAGTTCTTCAAAAAAAATCAGAGAAGCCACCTGTGCTGCCACCGAAATGTGCACCGCTGAATTCTTCTCCTCCATTGCCGGAATACCAGTAACTGCCGTTACCGTCCGTACCGAATCCGCTTCCGGCTCCACCAAATCCTCCGAATCCACCGGCTCCTCTATATTGTTGCTTTTGTTTTTCAAATTCGTCGGCATGTTTCCAGTGTTCACCGTATTCGTCGTATTTCTTACGTTTTTCCGGGTCACTCAGTACTTCGTTGGCTTCATTTATCTCCTGAAACTTATCTTTGGCCCTAGGGTCATTCGGATTCAGGTCAGGATGGTATTTGCGGGCCAGCTTACGGAAAGCCTTCTTGATATCATCTTGGGTGGCGCTTTTGTCCACTCCCAATACTTTGTAATAGTCTATGTAAGCCATATTATATATTTGTTAAATTTCATCTGCTTTAAGGGAAACAAAATACATGCCAATTGGTTGTGTTCTGTTTTTATTTTATTATCTTTGCAGCGAATTTTTAGAAATTATTCTAAAGGAAATGAGGGGATTGGCAATCATATTCAGGTTTTTTATGCTATTAGTCCTGCTGCTTCCTGTGGTTGCTCTGTGTCCTGTGAAGGCGGAAACAACTCTGGAAGGGCCTATCCTTATTGTCACTTCTTATAACCCCGAAACTCGTAGTATTTCTGACAACCTGTCTGCTTTTATGGATGAATACCGACAGCGTGGCGGCAAGTATACTCCGATCATAGAGAGTATGAACTGCAAGAATTTGTCCGAGGCTTATCTGTGGAAATCGCGTATGGCCTCCATCCTTGGTAAGTATAAAGGGAAAAACCGTCCGTCACTGGTTATATTGCTGGGGCAGGAGGCATGGTCGGCTTATATTTCACAAGACACGGAGATAGCTAAAAAGACTCCGTCCATCTGTGGTATGGTCAGTGTCAACGGACTGGTATTGCCTGATGATAGTATCGACACACGGGTATGGGAACCTGAAAGTAAGAATATTTATACGGATTTCGGCGATTATAATATTGTTGCCGGTTATGTATATGAATATGATGTCGATAAAACATAGAGTTGATGCGTCGCTTTTATCCTGATATGCGCCGTGTGGCATTTATATCGGATAATACCTATGGCGGGCTGTCTATGCAAGCTTGGTTAAAAAGGAGATGGAGAAGTACCCTGATTTAGAGAGATTTGGCTGGACGGTCGTACGGAAACCTTTATGGAAGTGAGTGAAAGGATGCGCAGATTGCCTCAAAATACG
>ENA-OQCS01001612-OQCS01001612.1-human-gut-metagenome-genome-assembly--contig:-NODE-1612-length-11186-cov-3.213943_pt1 | contig 11186 bp, 14 predicted proteins | sample MGYA00242757_ERZ504575 | MGnify/ENA primary metagenome ERZ504575 (study PRJEB26092, sample SAMD00036297) | human gut metagenome | host: Homo sapiens | study: EMG produced TPA metagenomics assembly of... | reverse complement strand
TTTTCATATATGAGACAGTGATATTATTCACAAAGCCAGCCTGTTTCTTACTTTCGAGTCTTTTAAGGTCAAAGCTGTCGAGTTTTTCTCTTATCAAAAAAGCGTCTCGGAACAAAACTTTTTGTTCCAAGACGCTTCGTTATTTTTCTGTTCTTCTTTTTAGAGAAGTTCGTTCTGATGTGTTCCGTAAAGGTACTCGTCGATCGTATTGATGATACGGTCTTCGATCAGTTCTACCGGATCATTTTTCAAGTATCCTTCACGTACTTTCGTATACTGAATCGGCATGAACTGGCTGAGCAGGTTCAGCGGAATTCCGAGTGTACGCAAGTTTGTAAGCAGACGATCTGCGGCAGCTTCTACAGCCGGTGTCGGCATATAGTATCTGCAGCGGTCTGAGAAAGAATATTTTCTCTTCAGACGGATCTCAAGCTCTGTTCCCTGATAATGTTTCTTCCAGTTTTTATCGTTTTTAAGCATCTCCGCATCAAGAACTTCCGCAAATTTGCTCGGCTCTGTATCAGTTCCGTATATCAGCTCTTTTTCGATATTTTCCAGTGCGAACATTGCTTCACGCATAGCAAATGTAAGTCCCGGACCTACTTTCAAAATGCCGACTCCGTCTTCTACAAGCTCGCGCAGTTTGATCTTTGTTTGATAATCTGTAGAATGTCCTTCAAATACCAATGTCGGGAAATCTTTGATCGCAGCCATCAGATCTTTTGCTTTCTCACGATCATATTCTGTACATCCGCTGTCTTTTTCTTCTACACCCGGCTGAACAACAACTCCGATTACACGCTCCCATACATCTTTGTCAAGACCTTCTTTTGCAAAAGCTTTCTCAAATGCCGCAACTGTGTTCTTAAAATCTTCTACTTTCGTCACCTGAACTCCGTTATCTTCCGCTCCGACAGCTCCTCCCGGAATCGGCACTTCACTTCCGATTACATATACCGGCGGAATTGCTTCCGGATCACGCTCCAACAGCTCTTTATATGTCTCTTCCGCAACTTTTGCAAGATGAGCGCCGCGTCCTGCAATGATCTCGTCGGACAGACGAACGTCTTCCGGATCGCTGTTTACTTTCATACTTGTATCGATATGAATCTTTGTAAATCCTGCTGCAACATAGTGACGGATCAGCTCTTCCGAATCAGCCATCGCCTCTGCTTCATCTTTATACGCGAATGTAAGCGGTCCTAAGTGATCTCCTCCAAGGAAGATTCTGTTACGGTCAAATCCGTTACGATCAGCAATCTCAAGACAAATTTTTTAAAATCGGCAGGTGTCATACCTGTATATCCGCCGTTTTGATCACACTGGTTTGCCGTACTCTCAATCAAAACACAGGATCCGTCTGAAAGTCCTCTTTTAAATGCCGCCTCGATAACATATCCGTTAGCGCTGCACACAGAATAGATTCCGACATTTTTACCCTGTTTCTGCAATTCAACAATTTTTTTTAATGGATTTTGACGCATGATAAACTCTCCTTTTCAATTTGCTTTGTTATATTTATCGTAGCACTTTCAATTTGCGCCTACTTTGGATTAATTAAACAATCATTTGCATTTTTTAAGAAAGTGCAAAAATGAAAATGCGAAATCACATGTTCTGTGCTATACTTATACCGAAAATAATTAATAATAATGTAATCATTACATTAAATTCTAAAGAATCGAGGTTGATATTATGCCATTAGTTACAACAAATGAAATGCTGAAAAAAGCGCAGGCAGGACATTACGCAGTAGGCGCATTCAACGTGGAAAATATGGAAATGGTCATGGCGGTTATTAAAGCAGCCGAAGAGATGAACTCCCCGGTCATCATGCAGACGACTCCATCCACAGTAAAATATGCAGGACTTGATTATTATCTTGCAATGGTAAGAACAGCGGCTGAGCGCGCAAGCGTTCCGGTAGCGATCCATCTTGACCATGGCAGCAGCTTTGAGTTGGCAATGCAGGCTCTTCGCACAGGATATACTTCTATCATGATCGATGGTTCTCACGGCTCTTTTGAAGAGAATGTTGCCCTGACACGCAGAGTGGCAGACGCATGTCTTCCTTCTCAGATCAGCGTAGAAGCTGAACTCGGTAAAGTCGGCGGTAAAGAAGATGACCTTGAAGCAGAGAATGATTCTCCGTATACAGATCCTCAGCAGGCAAAAGAGTTTGCAGAACGTACAAACGCAACTTCACTTGCAGTTGCAATCGGAACAGCACACGGTCTGTATCAGGGCACACCAAAACTTGATTTTGAACGCCTTGCGGCAATCCGCGAAGTTGTGTCTATTCCGCTTGTACTTCACGGAGCTTCCGGCGTACCGGACGACGCAGTACGCGAATCCATCCGCCTTGGTATCTGTAAAGTAAACTTTGCTACAGAACTTCGTATCGCATACAGCGACGGTGTGAAAAAATACCTTGCGGAAAATCCGGACGGTTTCGATCCGAAAAAATACGGAGCTGCAGGTATGGAAAATGTTACAGCTCTCGTAAAAGAAAAAATCAGCGTATGCGGATCTGAAGGACAGGCTTAATCATAAGCTTCTCCTTTGCAAAAACATAAAAATACAGACCGGAGATTTCAAACTTCTCCGGTCTGTATTTTTATGTTCATCTTCTCTACATTTATTTCATTTTAGTCAGAGCAACGATATGCAAAATCGCAAAGTACACACCGACAAGTGCGATTCCTCCGCTGAGTACGCATAACCCAACAGAATACTTTTCTACATATGCATTTAATATTACAAGCACTGCTAAAAGGAGATACAAAACAATAAGAACGATCACTTTTCCTTTTGCTTTGTTTTCCACGATGTATTGAAGCGCTGAACACGACGTTCAAAATCCACATCGTTTACCACTTCCAGCTTTTTCAAAAATCCCCGCCGAAAAGCAAATTCCGCAATCGCCATCATCACTGCCCAGGCAACCGCAGCCTGAAGCCATGTCAAAAACGTTGCCCCAAACAAAATTGCCGCAAACAAAAGTACAACAAAACGGTTTTTAAAAAACAGAGCCGAGTTTCATGTTTTTTATCTACGAGATACCCTTTTTGGTAATCATATCGTAAAAATAACCCGTCCTTTTTATCTGTATAAATATTTCTTCCTGAAAGGCGGATCTTCTCCACCGGTTTCGATTTTTTCTTAGCCATTTTTAATCATTCCACAATCTTTCATTTTCTAGTTTTTATTCTAACATTGCTTTTCCATGCAATATGTCTGAAGTACCTGATAATCACGGTCAAGAACAACAAGGTCCGCATCCAATCCCACTTTAATAGAACCTTTGCGATCATCGATCTTCAGGCAGGCAGCCGGTTCTTTGTACATGAGTTAATTGCCGTATCTACCGGAACAAGCGCTTCTTCGATCAGAATACGCAGTCCTTCATTGATATGAAGAGTCGATCCCGCCAAACCTTTTGAAGACGTCAGATGTGCGCTTCCGTCTTCATAAATCTCAATCTCGTTTCCTCCGAAAATAAATTTCGATCCTGCCGGTGATCCTTTTGCCATAAGCGCATCACTGACCATGATTCCGTAATGAGGTCCTTTTGCTTCAAAGACTGATGGAGCGCTAACGGTGTTGAATGATTGCCGTCGCAAATAATCTCGCCATACATGCTCTTCATTCTATATGCAGCGCCTACAAGTCCGTTCGCACGGTGATTAAACGGTGTCATTCCGTTATATACATGTGTCATCGATCTTGCGCCATGGGCAAATGCCTGTACCGCTTCTTTGCTCGTTGCCGCCGAATGTCCGATACTCACAACTACCCCGTTTTCCGCACAGTAACGTGTCAATGCGAAATCATCATCTGTCTCTGTTGCCATCGTAATATATTTTATTAATCCATTTGCCGCTTCCTGATATTTCTTAAACTGCTCTACCGTAGGTTTTACAATGTACTGTTCCGGCTGTGCTCCCTTGTACTTCATATCAAGATACGGACCTTCAAAGTGAACTCCTAAAATCTCTGCTCCTTCATAACCGTCTTCAACAACTTTCGCCACATTTTTCAAGGCATTTGTCAACACTTCTTCACTCTGCGTGATAGTTGTCGCAAGAAGAGCCGTCACTCCTTCATCTACAATATTGCGCACCCAGTAACGAAGTCCGTCTTCTTTCGCATCATTCGTATCAAAGCCGTAAGCTCCGTGACAGTGCACGTCAATGAATCCCGGCAAAATACGGTTATCTCCGTAATCACAATCTACCGGATGAGTTCCGTACTCATAGATATCGACAATTTTTCCGTCTTTCACTTCAATCTGTGCTTCTACAAACTGATCTGCAAACCAAACTTTTTTACTTTGAATAATCATTACAATTCCTCCTGTCTTTCGCGGGACATACAAATCCCACATCTTGATTTTCGTTAAAAAATGTTGTATTATTTAAAAAGTACAAATCGTTTTTTACAACCGAGGTATCCCATCATGACAAATCAACAGATAACAAATAAATTGAACCTTTGGGGCGTTTTTATGATGAACCGCTCGACACTCAAAAACATAATTTAAATCAATGGGAGTTTTCTGCATCTTCAAAAAAACTAGATACTCTCTTTCTTTTTCCGTGCGAAGTATATATAGAATGCCCCGCCGGATTGGGACTTTTGCTTATCGCTACAGATCCTGACATGACGGAGTTAAAAACATTTCCTCTGCGTCACAATTTAAAACTTGCTCCGAATACCGCATTTAATGTGATTCCACTGGCCTCTTCTCTTACGTGGAATATCCTTATCGGGAAAAACTGCTGTAAAGAACAGCAACTGACAGATTTTACAAAACCACTGTCAACTCCGTATACATATCAGCCTGTATCTGTACCGTTCCACTTAAGGCGAATCCTTGATTGCTGGTTTACAAAGCAGTCCAAAGCATGCCACATTGTACAGCCTGCACACAAATCATATGAACTGATCTATGTGTACGAAGGCAGTCTGGATATCACCCTCTCTTCCGGAACGAACACACTTCAGCCTCATGACTTGATCATATACCGCTCTGACAAAGCCGACTTATCCGTACAAAACGGCTGCTCATATCTCACAGTCGTATTTGAAGTAATCACAGGCGTTCTCTGCATATCCTTAATCATACATTTCACTGTACAAGCGAAATGCAGCAGATCCTTTGGAAACTTTTGATCGAAAGCGAAGAACATTCCTACTATACTCATACTTTAATGGTCTGCTATCTTCAGGAAGTTCTCCTGCTGATCATGCAGTTCTATGAGACAATGAACCATAAAACACTCTTAACTGACAGCAAATCGGCTCAAAACGACCTTCTGTCTGAGATTCTTGCTTACATGAACAAGCGTCTTACCGAACCACTCACGATAGAAGACATCTGTCATGAATTTTTTATCTCACGTTCTTCTCTGCAAGCGCTGTTCAAGACTCACCTGAACACCTCGCCAAAGAACTATCTGCTCAATATTAAACTTCAAAAAAGTAAAGAGCTGATCCGCGAGAATCAATACACAATCAGCGAGATCGCATACAGACTCGGTTTCAGCTCTATCCACTACTTTTCGAGGTTGTTTAAAAAATATTTTAACACAACGCCAAGCGACTATGCCAGAAAAGCAGCCGAAAACCAAAACCGCCAAAACAAACCCTGATCACATCTGAATTGATATTTTAGTCTGTGATTACGTTTTGAATGCTGTATCGGGAAATTTGGATCACAGTGCTTTTGTTGATCTCCACATCGATCACATCGTTTTTGATCTTAACGATCTTTCCGTAAATACCACCCGCGAACATGATGCGTGCTCCAACTTTGATTGCACCTTGCAGATCGCGCATCGCTTCGCGGTTTTTCTTCATGTTTCTTGAAGACATTGCGATCAGAACGATTGCACAGATGCCGACAAGTACCGCAACTGTAACACAAGTCCATATGATAACTTCACTGTTAATAGCCATAATTATATTTTATCCTCCTTATCGGAACATGGTCTGCCTTTCGGCAAACCATGTTCTTTTTGTAACGGTGACAAACCAAAGTCCGGACTTTTCCAAAACCTTGGCGACCGCTTACAATCCCGAAATATACCTTTTGGCATTTCCGGTAATTCTTTCGGTCAGTCTTATTTTCTTGTATACGGATAAAGTGTAACACCTTTTACAACTCGGTTTACTTCACCTGTCGGACACGGATTATCCGGTGTGATATCAAGTGAAAGTGATTTAAGAACTGCCAGTGTCTGTGCAAACAAGATATAATCCAATCCAAGAAGAATGTTTTCATTCTCTTCTTTCATGTCATATACAACTGTGTAGTCTGCAAGTGCTGAAACAGCTTCATCTGCACTGCTCATAACAACTACGATCTTGTTTCCTTTTCTCTGTCCGCTCATTTCTTTGAGAAGGTCCACTTCATACTGTCTTGTATAAGCTTCATCGCTCAAATATACAACTGTTAATGTTGTATCGTCAACGATTGATTTCGGTCCGTGACGGAATCCCATCGGTGTGTCATACATTGTAACAACACGTCCGGCTGTCAGTTCAAGCATTTTAAGGGCAGATTCCTGAGATGTTCCTTTTAATGTGTTGCTTCCAAGATATACGATACGTTCAAAATTGTATTCATCAACGATCTGCTGAGCGACACTGTAATGATTGTCAAGGAAGTTCTGTCCTGCTGCTGCGATCTTGCGAACTTTTTCAACTGTCTCTTCCAGCTCGTTCAGGTGGAAGCAAAGATATGTTGCAAGATACATGTTAGAATAGCTTGATGTCATTGCAAAGCTCTGATCATGTGTCTCATCTGTCAGATTGATTGCGTAGCAGTTATGTGTCTCTGCCGCACGTTTGGAAAGAGCTCCGTTTTTATTACATGTTACAAAAAGGTGATAAACATTATCACATACGCTTTCTGCCGCATCTACCGCTCCGACAGACTCCGGTGAATTTCCCGAACGTCCGAAACTGATCAGAAGAGTCGGTTTCGTGCGAGACAAATATGCTTCCGGCGTAGCGACAATATCTGTTGTACCGTAAGATTTTGCTTTGTGATTCAGCAGACCGGAAAGATGTGCAAATAATGCATTTCCTACAAATTCACTTGTTCCTGCTCCTGTAAGGATCACATCGAAATCATCACATTTGATAACCTGATCGATAAATTTCTGAAGTTCTTCTTTGTTCTCCTCGATCTGACGGCATGTCTTCTCCCATGTCGCCGGCTGCTGATAGATCTCCGTTAATGTAAATGTTGAAGATGTTTCTTTCATTTTGTCTTCTGTAATACCAAAAATTGTACTCATGATTTATCTCCTTTCGTGCTGCTTTTTGCAGCGTGTTTTATAGTATGCAGTTAATATTCAGACTTACGGCTGTATCGTCTTTTCCGCGAATATCAGCCATTATAAAAAGTCGATTTAAATTCCGTCTTCAGACTCTTCCTGTACTACCTGCTTGAATTCATATTTTGTTACCTGCTCTTTTCCTGTCTCAAGTACAGACTCCACAAGTCCGTCCAGATCGTCCATGAATTTACGCGACATTACGATCTCTACGAGCATCGGCAGGTTTGTACCCGCAACAATGCGTACATTTTCTTTTCCGTGTCCGAGTGAAGCAGCAACGTTAAACGGCGATCCACCCATCAGATCTGTAAAGATAATAATTCCTTCACAATCTTTCAACTCATCCATTGCTTTCGCAATCTCTTCTGTCAGTTCTTCTGTTCCATATGTCGGAAGAAAATCTACATAACGGTATGCTTCCTGCTCTCCTGCGATCAAATTCACAGAGCTTGTCATACCCGAACCAAAATTTGCATGTCCTGTAACGATTAATCCTATCATAATATCTCTCCTGTTCTATATTACTGTCTGCATTTTCTGCAGTATTTTGCTTTAACTATCTTGCTCCTGAGCCTCAGCCTCTCTAAGATAACGATCGACAACGGGCATATAAACAGCTTTGGGATGTAAACAAGCTTTTGCACTCTGCATGTAAATCAGTGCATTTTTGTCATCCCCCAGAGCAGAATATTGCTTTGAAATCATAACCAAGATCACTCCGAGTGCAAATCCATAGTACCGCTTTGAATTGATATCCTCGTCCATCTCCTCGATCAGATCTGTTCTGCCGTCAAGCATGACCGCATATGCATTCTCGTTGTAATGAATAAATGCCTCGTCCCCTGTTTTCTTAATTTCCTTTAAGATCCAGTCCGCATATTTCCTGTTACCTTTGATCAGGAATGTATGAAAATACGTTTCCAAAAAGCTTTGCTTATCATCAGGACGCGGATATGTCGTATCCAGCATATGTATGAGCATTTTCTCGAATTTTTCTTCGTCTTTCGTCACATATAACACTCTTAATTTATAGAGGTCACAGACATACTCTCCAAGAAGTTTTCTCGTGATCCACATATCTGCCGTTTTTTCCACAAGGACACTGTCCTTGTTTTTAAGTCCGACATTCATATTATGCAGTTGAAAATTTTTGATGCCCTGAAAAATAATATATCCGACAGCGGCAATCAATATAATAAAAATTGTTATTGTGTTCAAACAGCCACCTAATTTCTCTGTAAAATAATGTAAGGGGGGGATTAAAATCCCTCCCCTTACTTATACCCGATATAGATTTATATCGGCATTTTCATAATGAATCGACTTATTCAGCCGGCTCCTCCGGAAGCTGATACCACTCAACAAGCGGTGTATATCCTCCCGGAATTGTGTTTCCGTCAGCGTCCATAGCTTTAGAATCACCTGTCCAGATACCGAATGCACAACCAAGGATACCTACTACAAGGATAAGGATGATACATTTAACCGGTGTCCAGCCTTTTTTTGATCAGAACATAAATTCCAAGTGTGATCAACAACGGAATCAATTTCGGAAGTACTCCGTCAAGAAGTCCCTGAATGTTGATTGCCGGATCGCCAACAACGATACGCAGTGATGTTCCACCATAGTTAGCAATAAGTCCACCTACAACGAAGATACCAAGGATACTTGCTGCACGAGTAAACTCTTTTGCGCTTGATGTCAACAGTGTAACTGCTTTTGTACCAAGTCCGTAAGACCAGTACATAAGACCAAAACGAACTGCAAACTGAACAGCGTTGAAGATGATAAGGAAGAGAACCGCACCGATAATCTGTCCTTCCATCGCCATGTTTGCTGTCAAACCTGCTGTGATCGGAACAAGTGTCAGCCAGAAAAGAGCGTCACCGATACCACCGAGCGGTCCTGCTGCGGAAATACGTACGGAACGGATTGTAGCTGTATCAGCCTTGTTCTGCTCAAGTGAAAGAACAATACCCATTACAAATGTTACGAGGAACGGGTGAGTGTTCAAAAAGTCAAGGTTGTGTGCCATGGAAGCTTTAAGGTCTTCTTTGTTTGTATGTATTTTCTGAAGACCCGGAAGCATTCCCCAAAGCCATCCACAAGCCTGCATTCTTTCATAGTTGAAGGATGCCTGTAAGAAACAGGACAGCCAAACCATTTTGTTCAAAGTTTTTTATCCAGCTGTGGTGCCGGAGTCAAATCCTGATATTTCTCTGGAATATTATATGCCATCCTGGTCACCTCCTACAAAGCCTGCTCCTGCGCCGGCATTCTGTTTGATCTTTGTCTGTGTTGTGAAGTCATAGATTGCAATAGCTGCACCTACGAATGCACAAAGGAGAAGTGTTGCTCCTGCTGTTGATGCGTTTGCTGCACAAATAAGTGCCATTGCGAAACCTGCAAGAAGGAATCCCCACATTTCTCCGGACATCATAACTTTCATCAGGATAGCAAATCCAACGAACTTCATAGCGCCGCCTGCTGCATCCAGACCTGCCATTACCCATGAGAACTGGTAAGAGAAGTCTTTCAGTGTTTCACCAAGAGCTGTTCCGCCGTAAAGTCCTGCTACTGCAAGAACTCCGAACAGACATCCAAGTACTGCCATCTCAAGGAAGTTGATGTTGCGGATACCTTTAACATTAGCTTCCTCAGCGTACTTGTCAGCTTTAGCCATCATACCGGACATAAATGTAAATGTCAGTGTAACTGCATACTGTCCGAATACTGCGAACGGAATTGCAAGACCCATTGCTGCGCCTACACCGTCTGCTGTAGCTTCCATGTCAAGTGAAACTGCGAAAATAGTTGCCATAATACCACCAAGAATTGCGTTTGGCGGCTGTGCTCCACCGATCGGCATACTTCCGATCTGAATAAGCTGGTAAGCACCACCTACTACGATACCAAGCTCAAAGTTACCAAGGATTGCTCCGATAATCGGGCAAGTAACGATCGGCTGGTACAGGGACTCTAAGAAGCTGAACTGGTCAATACCCATGATAAAGGCTACTACGAAGACCAGAAGAGCTTGGATGATTGAAATATCTCCCATGTTTACTCCTTTCCAATTAACCGATAAAACTTAATTATCATTTGAATAATTTTTCTGTACTTTCTGCCGGTGTATCAGGAACTCGTTTGATTTCCAGTTCCACACCGAGATCCTGCAACTTTCTAAATGTTGCAACATCGTCGTCATCAACTGCAACCGAAGTTGCCACCTGACGTTTACCCTCAGCCATGTGCATATTACCGATATTTAATTTTTTGATCGGTACGCCGCCCTCTACGAGCTTAAGCACATCCTGCGGAGATTCGCAGATAATTGCAATATGCTGATTTGCAGAAGCTTTGTGGATGATATTGATTGTCTTCTCGATTGTGAAGAAACGTGTCTGCGCATAAGCCGGAGCAGCCATGTTCATCAAACCTTGACGGAATTCATCCGCGGCAACCGCATCATTCGCAACAAGCAACAAGTTCGCGCCTACAACGCCACACCACTGTGTTGCCACCTGACCATGAATCAGACGATTGTCAATTCTTGTCAATCGAATATCTGGCATTTTTCGTGTCCTCCTTCCTTATTAAGATTAGCATTCATCGGACAGGTCAAAGCCCCTTTCCTCATGCCGTTTCAACAAGCTCTCTTTAAGAAAATAAAACACTTAAAGAGTAAATCTGCTTACGAAGTTTATTATACCAAATTCCCGCCTGATTAGTTTGCACTTTTTATTTATCCATTTGCATTTTTGCATTAGATAATTTTAATGAAAAAGTTATGCTTTTTTTATTTTTACAATCCTTCTTATAGCAAGCAACTCCAT
>ENA-OQCS01001611-OQCS01001611.1-human-gut-metagenome-genome-assembly--contig:-NODE-1611-length-11187-cov-1.777939_pt1 | contig 11187 bp, 11 predicted proteins | sample MGYA00242757_ERZ504575 | MGnify/ENA primary metagenome ERZ504575 (study PRJEB26092, sample SAMD00036297) | human gut metagenome | host: Homo sapiens | study: EMG produced TPA metagenomics assembly of... | reverse complement strand
CCTTTACATATCACCTAAAGAACTTACTAAATAAACCTTCCATTCTTTCGTTTGTTTCATTTAAATTATTATTTTTGTAACCGCGGTTACAGTAACACAGATTACTAAAGCTTATGAAATTCTATAATAGAGAAAATGAACTGGCAGAGTTGAAAAGGATACAACGCCTGTCTTTTGAAGAAAATTCACGCCTCACAGTTATAACAGGAAGACGTAGAATAGGGAAAACCAGCCTTATAATGAAGGCTGTGGACGAAATGCCTACTGTATACCTATTTTATGAAGCTACTCTCTGTAGTGAGTTTATCCCCCTCATTTCGGGCGCTTTGAATATCTTTGTACCAGCAGAGATACGGTCTTTCAGTTCATTATTTCAATATATGATGGAAATAGCGGGACAAAGGGCATTCAATCTGGTTATAGATGAATTTCAAGAGTTCTATAATATTAATAATTCCATTTATAGCGATATACAAAACATTTGGGATCGTTACAGAAAAGAGACCAAAATGAACCTGATTGTCTGTGGATCCATTTATTCTTTGATGAATAAGATCTTTCAAAATAATAAAGAGCCGTTATTTGGGCGTGCCGATATTATTATAAAGCTTTCACCCTTCAGCCTCCCTGTACTTAAAGAAATTATGTATGATTATTATCCAACATATACGAATGACGATTTGTTGGCATTGTATACATTTACCGGAGGTATACCCAAATATGTTGAATTGTTTTGTGACAATCGTATATTGAACATCAATGGAATGATCGACTTCATGGTCCGTGATAACTCCCCGTTTACAGATGAAGGAAAGAATCTTTTAATAGAAGAATTCGGCAAAAATTATGCGACCTATTTTTCTATTTTAAGTGCCATAGCAAATGCAAAAACACACAGCAGAAATAGAAGCGGCTTTAGGGAATAAAAGCATTGGCGGTTATTTGAGAAGACTGATTGAAGATTACAATATCATTGTACGCCAACGCCCTATTCTATCAAAGGAGGGAACACTGGCTATCCGATATGAAATACAGGATAACTTATCAGTTTCTGGTTTAACTATTTGATAAAACCGCTCTCTCATTGAAATAAAGAATTATATGGCATTACGTTCCATTATCAAAGGCTGACTATCCCACTTATTCCGGAAAAATGTTGGAGCGTTATTTTAAGCAGAAAGTTTGCAGAAAGTTTTCCTTTATAAAGATATAAGGCTCTTGGTGGGAGTTAAAAGGCGATGCATATGAAATTGACATTGTAGCTATGCCTGAAAAAAGATAAGGCGGTTGCCGTAAGAGATCAAAACGCCAGAAAAGACTATAAACCGGATTTGCTGGAGAAGAAAAGTGGAACACCTTAAACATAAGGTACTTCCACATTATGCGATAACAAAAATGTGTTTGTCCCTGGAGGACATGTAGTTTCCCTTGTAAAAAGGGACGGGGCTATCCATGAGAAAGATACACTCTAAAGATACTCATTTTCTGCGACATACAGAAAACCTATGCTTTTTTAGGACACTCTATGAAGTGTCCTTATTAAAATTGAATCAGCTTAATATTTTATTTAATAATTGGAACAGAACTCGGCTTTCAGGAGATGAATATTCTTTTTTACTGGTCAGATTTTCTAACAGAATATATTGTTTTAGTACATATAGATAATAGAAATCATGTAATGCTATTATAGTGGCATTGGTTAATGTGTTTTTAATGTGTTGGATGACAGTTGATTTCCACAGTAATTGCTATTTTAATATCAACACATGTTTCATAAACAGGCCTCGCAATTGTTTTGCATATAATAAAATTGTTCGTTAGATGAATTCCTAAAAAGAAAGCGAAGAAAGAATTACTCCGTTGCCGGAAGCATCATTTGTATATTTTGCAAATATACCTTCTGTTTGGAGCAGCAAGAATTGTGATATAATTTATCTTGAGTATAGAAATACCGGGAGGATTATTGTTACATAGCCTGAAAGATATAAATCTTTCGTGCCGATAATAAATCAGGCTCAAAACATGGATGATCATCTGTTCATTCGCAGGTGGAAATGCTGAGATTATCTTCATTTTAAATGCCTCAGCGATAAAATCCGGTTGTTCCTTTTCTCCTTTCATCTATCGCTGAAACTCCCTGCCCATAGGCGTTCCGGCTATGAAGGGGCTCCTGTCATTGCTCTGTCAGCCTCCTTTCAGCCTGCTCTTTCACATTTTTTGTGAAGGAATAAAACGATACGGGCTGAAATGGAAGTGAGGGGAAATGGTTTCAGATTTAACCGGCTGATTTTCTGTGCATATTACATAAGATGACAGGATGAGGGAAAGGGAGCGTATCGGATTAGTGGGGGAGTAATACAACGGAACAGACTAGGTCTGTAAGCTGAACAGGCTAAGTCTGTGCACTGAACAAGCTGGCGTGTTTTAAAAACGTATAGTTGTTTTTTAAAAGCCTGAAGATGTTTTCTTAAAAGTTGAAGACGTATTTTTTAAAGCTCAAGGTGTATTTTAAAAACATAAAGGCGTATTCAACAATAACATTAGTAACGTATAAAGCCCAACATTAGTAACGTGTCAGCTCGCGTGTTAGTAACGTGTAAGCCCACACGTACATAAGCATCGGGTCACACATACGCAAGCATCGGCCTACACATACGTATGTATTGCGCCCTGTATCCATTGAATTTTGCCCCAAGTTCCATTAAATCTTGCACCAAGTTTCATCGAATCCTGCACCAAGATCTGCCATATTTCCGCCCCCTCTTGACAAACGCCTTTTTATGTTGTATATTTGTAGTTTGCCAAAACTTAAAAAAGTAACTCATGAATGTATTCGCTACTCTCAAAACAGTCTTCTTCGGAAGCAAATTCCTGTCAAGCCCTGTTCCTATTGACGGAACACCGCGTCGTGATCTCGTATCCGCTCTCAACGGGCTGATGCCGCTTTGCCGGACTATACCGGCGTGCGTCTGGCGCTGGATATCCGCGAGGGCCAAGTAGTTCTGGCATTGAACTGGACTCCGCGCACCGACGGGAATGCTTCCACGGGCAGTTACCACTACATCGTGTCGGACGAAGAAGGAGTAAGAGAGATGGCCGACTCACAGGTTCTTCTTACTGAAAACGGTAAGGATAACCTGCCGGGGAGTATGGACGATTCTCGGACACATCCGACAGTCTCAACTGAAAAGACAGAGAAGGATTCCGCTCACTTGAAAAAAGATGTTCAGAAAAAAGCAGGACCAACCTCCCCAGAAGATACTGGCAAGAAAGCGAAATCACATACCCTGATGCAGGAAGTGACCGCTTTCCTCACCTCCCGCTACCGCTTCCGGTTCAATGTGCTTACTGAAGAAACTGAAGTGGCAAGTGTAGAAAACAACATTCCCGATACTCATCTGCGTTACACCAAGGTGGACGAACGATGGATGAACTCACTAAGTCTGGAGGCTATTGAAACGGGCATAGACTGTTGGGACAGGGACATTCAACGCTTTGTGCGCTCACGCCGCATCAGTGAATACCATCCCTTTACTGCCTATTTTGAGCAGCTTCCCGAATGGACGGCACGGACCGGTGTCCGCGTTGGCACGCAGGTGTCCGACGACCCGGTATGGGTGAACGGTTTCCACCGTTGGATGCTGGGACTCTCCGCTCAATGGATGCAGCTCAATCCGGATAACAACCGCGCCAACAGTGTGGCTCCCCTGCTGGTGAGCAGCCGCCAGGGATTGGGGAAAAGTACGTTCTGCCGTCTGCTGATGCCCGATACGCTGAAATCCTACTACACGGAAAGTTATGACCTAAGTTCCCCGGCATCCGCCGAAGCCAAGCTGGCCGCCTACGGATTAATCAACTTGGATGAATTCGACAAACTAGGTGCATCCAAAATGCCTTTGCTGAAGAACTTGATGCAAGCCTCCGCACTGAATATCCGCAAGGCTTACAAACACAGCGCTTCATCGCTTCCCCGTATTGCCTCGTTCATCGGCACCAGCAACCGGAGGATTTGCTGGTAGACCGCACCGGCTCACGCCGCTTTCTTTGCGTCAGTCTGAAACATGCCATAGACTGCACCACGTCCGTAGAGCATAAGCAATTGTACGCCCAGCTTAAAACAGAACTTCTATCCGGTGAACGAAGCTGGTTCAATAAAGAAGAGGAACAGACTATACAGCAACATAATGCCCTATTCTACAAGCATGTACCGAAGAAGAGGTGTTCCGCCTTTGCTTTCGCTTTGCTACAGAAGAGGACAATCCGCAGGAAGTGCTTAGCCTCTCCGCCGACCCAGCTGTTTGAACGTATGAAGGCAGCCCATCCTTCGATCATGAGAGGGATGACCGCTTACAGCCTGAGCCGTATCCTGCCCCAGCTGGGCGAACGGGTACATACCACCAAAGGAAATGTATACCGGGTGGTAGAATGTTAACTTTCAATTAATTGAGAATTTATCTATGGAAATGAGATTCCCGGTATGGAAGTCGATTAGACGCATTCACACTCTCAAGCATATATTGTCAAGAAGTGTGAATGCCCTTTTCTAGTATATGAATGGGTCATCCGGCATCATAATGAGCGCTGCATACCAAACGTATTTTGTATTTCACCGTACTCCCCGCCTGTAAAAATTTGGATGAGGTTTTAAATCCGAATGCATATATGCTTCCGTTATGATCATATACATACCGTTTCTCAATATCCAATAACGGGTCTCCGTTTCTTAATCCCTCTATGGTTTCATTCAGTTCATCCAGTGATGATCCGCTGAACGTCTTATGCAATACTTTTGCCTCCTCTTCAGTCGGAAGATGCCATCCGTCTGCTTCCTCCTCCTGTATGATATTCCGCACATCGGAAGCGAATCCACTCCACTCATCCAGACTCATCAACAAAATATCCGCCCCTGTGGAACTTGCATTCTCTATGCCAGCTACAATACCGCCGTTCCAGATACCGCCAATTTCGGGTAGCCCGGAAAGATCCGGATTAATGGGAGGCGGCTCACTACCGCCATTACCTTCATCAGCACCGCCAAAATTGAATTTGATGTCTACCGGAGCCTTCCATTCACCTGATATCAAACTGCCCCCTACCGTGACATCACCCGAATAGCTACCCCCGATATTCAATGGCACGTTCGCTTCCGGCTTTCCTTTGAAAGTGTATCCAAACGTCTTTGTCTGACTATTATCTTCCAAGGTTATGGAAAAAACAGTCTGAGAGCCGCTCCCCGGAAAAATATAAAAAGGCTTTGCACTCCAAATTCCACCCGGCTCAGACTCACAAATAATTTCCGTACTCTTGTCTTTGCCGGAATACTCCCTTGTAAACGACAGGGAAGAATATAAAGGCGAAATCTGCAAACTCACCTTTTTAACGTTTGCCGGTATATCTTCCAAACTGATATTGACTAAAGATACAGCATAATAGAGGGTTACAGAAACAGATATATTTTTCTTATTGGCAATTGTCACAGTTGAAGTGCCCATCATTAGCGCGCGTGAGCTTCTGTTATTTTCTTTCATAACAATTACATCATCAAGGCTAGGATCTTTCGGAACGATATATTCTTCTCCCAAACCGGCTATTGCAACAATAGTATATCGGGCAGGAGGTAACTTCATTTCAATCTGGGCGTTATCTGTCATTTTCAGATTTGCAGAACAGCTGCCGTCTTCTGCAAACGCATAGATATAGGCCGGATAATTAATTAGGGACTCTCCGCTAGATCTGGCAGATATCTTTAGAGGAAGATTTGTTTGCGAGACTCCGTCTTCATCGTCTTCTTCATCGTACATCGGGCGTTGGCAAGAAACAGCAGGCAGCAGCAATAGAAACAGAAGCACCTTTAATTCGGTTAATCTATAATTCATAACATATTATTTGTTTGTGGGTTTATTTCTTCTCCATTTATAACTATATCCTCTTCTTCATTTCCCGGAGTCCAACCCGAAATACTTCCTCCCGTTATAATTACATTTCCGTCTTTTACTACAATATTGTATTTATGAATACATCCGGACAATAAGCCCGGAGACAGGTCGTCTCGTCGTGTTATGTAATATTTGTTGTTACGGGTATATTCAATGGTGAGATTAACAGAATGGTTTTTCACGGCTTTCGGATCAATGTTTCCGTCATTCTCGCCCCCGTTCAGGATAAAATAAAAAGAAGCATCCTGATTGTTCATGGTGTGTGACGGAGTAATCTGGAAGGTTTCCTTGGGAGTTTCGCTGATGGTGATGCTGTTCGTTTCAAAGGAGTAGTATCCTTGAGTCATCAACCATTTCCTTCAAGTCTGATTTTGTCAATAACGGCCTGTGCCATATCTCCTTCACCCTTTATGTTTATCTTTAATAGTGACAAAACGTGCTTAAATGAATAATCGCCCGAAAAGGCCACATTGCCAAGGTCGGTATCGTAGGAAAGCTTCCTGGATGCTACTAGAAAGTCATATTGGTCAATATTTTCCCAAGTCCCGTTCTGGCTGTCGAGAGAAGGCATTTTTATATTTTCCTTACTTTCGGCTTTGGAACCGGAGTGGGGATAATATGCGTAAAAAGTATGTTCCTGGTTTTTATCTTTCCAAAAGACACTCTTTTCTGTAGTCCAGGAAGTTCCATCGAATATCCAGCGGACGGCACTGTCATTGTCCATAAAAACACCTATATCATCGGTTTTACTAAAACTAGCGATGGCATTTTCATGATCTTGCAAGTAGCGTGCCCCGGAAACTGTTTTCCCGATTCTTGCCATAATGGATACCGTGTACTCTTTTTCTTGTGATTGCTCTAGTTCCTCACTACCTTGGCAGGCAGAGAAGTACATGATCGTCAATAGCGATACATACAGTGATCTTTTCATTCTTTTATTTTATAATAGTGAGGGACAAAACATCAGCTTATCCGTTAAAATTAAAATGAGGACAAGTTGAATTGGTCGAGGATTAAAGCATGGTCTGCTTATTGTCGGTAAGAAATTAAACTTGTGTTCGGCTGCGAAATAATTCATTCTTAGCAAAAAGAAAAATAAAATGATAAAAAGATGAAAATTAAATGTGTTATGCCGGCAACAGCATGAACATTCTTACCGGTATATTCCCATAAAAAATAGTGGAAGGCAATCTTTTGTTTAACGCTTTAGGCTGACTATGACTAAATCTTACCTGTAAATTATCTCCTTCCATTCTTCTACAGTACGTGTAAGGGAAGAAAAATTCACCCCGATACAGACTATTTTACGGTTATCGGTCAAATAAGATCGGGCATAGCCTTTCTCTGCTATTTGCTGTAAAGCCTCCTCTGCTGTTCCGTCCATCTTGAATTCGAAAATGTAAACATATTCGTCCATTTCCAATATGCAGTCCACTCGTCCGAAGCTCTGGCGATTCTCACAATGGATTGCACGGCAATAAACTCCTATCAAACGGAGAATCAGATAAAAAGTGTATTGGAAATGTTTCTCAGTCATATCCAATTCCTTCAAGGAAGCGTGAGAGTCATACGGGATGCTTGCAAGAAAGGCGGTCAGAGAATCACAAAAAGCTGAGGTGTTCCCTTGCTCAAGGCAAGTAACAGCATCGATAATCCAACTGTTGACCTCTCCACCTCCGGGTTTCAAATAATGTGCTGCCAATACGGACAAGAACCCTTTACGCACCTCATTATTGGGAAATCGAGCAGATAAGTTCCCATACGTCTATTATATTCTTTAATAGTGAGATATCCGCTCTGATAAATCATGGGTAGAGGCTGTTCCACATCAGCCTTATAATCCACAAACAAAGAGGGAACATAATAACGTCCGGCAAGTTCGTTTATCTGCTCGCGGCTGTGTTGCAGCAGACGAACCAAATAGGTGGGAGTACCTGTAGAGAACCAGTAATCACGAATTGCCATACTGTCAAAAGCATTAAGAATGCTGAACGGATTGTAAATGTCGGTCATCCTCTCTCCAAAATGATATCCGTCATATTGCCGTCTGAGAAGTTCCTTCATTTCTTTCACTGTGTACTGATATTTAGCAGCCAACTGTATGGTGGGTTCTTCGAAAAATGCTTCCAGCTCATTCTGGGTGATACCGCACAAGGCTTCGTACCGTTCATCCATACTGATATCCTTAGGCTGGTTAAATCCACTGAAAACACTTACTTGGGAAAACTTTGTTACTCCGGTCAACAATACGAATCTCAAGTATTGATCGGCTCCTTTAAAGGTAGAATAAAAGGATTTCAATATTTCCCGGTTATGGTTCTCCAACAGAACTTGCTTTCCATAATCATCATAAAAACAAGCTTCCGTATCTAATACATCCAAAATAGGTTTGTCATATTCATCAATCAGAACCACCGCACGCCGCCCTGTCTGTTCATAAGCCCGGCGAAGTATTTCAATGAAACGGGTTCCTATGGTTGTATAATTGGGATTCTTGCCATAAATATCTTCCCAGTTCCCTAAATAGCCTTCAATAGTAGCCTCCAGAATTCCGGGTTGTGTATACAGTCCTCCATTAAAGTCTATACGGAAGATAGGATACTCATACCAGTCCTTTTCCAATCCGTCGATTTCCAGTCCGGCAAACAAATCTTTGCGTCCCTGGAAATAACAGGCAAGGGTACTTACCAGCAGGCTTTTGCCAAAACGGCGTGGACGGCTCAAGAAATAAGTCTTGCCTTGTGTTACCAAGTTGTAAATCAAACCGGTCTTATCCACATATACATAGCCATCTTCACGGATTTGGTCAAAACTCTGTATTCCAATAGGGTATTTCATATTTTGTTGCGGTTCTAGAATGAATGATAAAACAAAGATATTAGTAAATGACAAACAAAGCAAATAAAGGAATTTGTTTTTTCTGTCTTATGACAAGTTTTTCCGTTTCCTTATTAATGGATAATCACCTGTTTCTGTCCATATATATTGGCATTCTGTCCTTTAAAGGATACTTTGAAAAGTATTTAGAATCTATCTATTCTGCAATAAGATATACTTCTTCTGAATTTGCTATATCATTGTTTATCAGTGTTATACATGTTCTCTAATGTGTATTAATATCTTTATACCATTGTAGTTTTGTATATTCTTCATTCAAGTCATTAAGTTCTCTCTGCATGATAAAAGTGGTCATACCTGAAAAGGCGGTGATAGGGAATGTTCCTTCTTCCGTAGCATAAAAAGGAGTATTTCTTTTGTAAACCACACATTGGCTGATACATTCTTGAAGTGCATTGTATGTATTTTCATCTGATAATGATTGATAATATTGAGCGAAATCAAAAAAATAGAATGGGGCTTTTAAAACTCCATCATAATTTTGAAGGTTACCGACCGGGAGGAAAGAACCAGATATTTCTGTATTGATCTGTCGTATCAAATTCGCTAAATTTGATAATCCGGCAGTTTTTATTATGCTAATGGTAGCAGAACGTTTATCGCCTTCCATCAAATTCCAATAATGAAAATAATTTTCTGCAAATCTTTGCAAATCAGCATTTTCTTCAAGCAGACAGGAAATACTGCCGGCATAGATAGGAGTAAATCCCGGAGATACTACTGGGGCAGAGGAAGCCATGATATATGCTGCTTTATTTCTTAATTCATAAGCCACCTCAATACCTGCCATATTACATGCTTCAAAGATTATGAATTCAAATAAATGGTCCGGGAGGGCCATGGCAAAATCTGTTATTTCCATTTCATTGTCATTATCGATGATGATAGACCGCGAGCCATTAACCAATGTATGTGGAGGAAGCCAGCCACTGCCATGGGAAAACACGATTAGACCGTAGCTTTTAGCAGGATAAAGCCGAGTTACGTCGTTTATAACTCGTTTAAGCACTTGGGGGAGCTGAGTTCTCTTGATCATAGGTATGTATGGTAATATAGCCTTTCTCACTTTTTCCATCAATTTCCATCAATCGTGGAGAGTCCTTAAATGGTGTATCCTGATACACTATTATTTTTCCATCTGTTCCGTCTTGCCATCCATTTTTAATTTGAACAAGTTTGTCATAGGTTTCCGCATCAAGATTATTATCTCCTCCCAGATAAACCAATAGTGTCCGTGCAGGTAAAACAACGGGGGTGTCATTTTCTTTATGACAGCCACATACTAATAACAGAAAACAGACAGCATATATATACTTCATACACAATATAATTGGATAAACGATTGTAAAGACTAAAAGAGGGGAACATTTTGCCCCCCTCTTTTTATAAACAATGAGCGTATTAATTACTTGTCATTGTGCTTCTTAACTTGGATTTGGATAGTTCCAACAGAATGTCCACGATCATTCTTCCAAGTATGGTCGCAGATACCGCCCCACTTGTGATTTACACAAACTTCTACATCAATAGTAAATGGTTGAGCAATATCTTCACCATTGTTGATCCATGTGATAGTCTGGTTAGCATTATCAAGTTTGATCTTCTTCATGTTTTCAGCATCCAGTTCACTTCCGTCAGCAAAGTATGCCTTAGAAACCTTGAAGTTAACAGTTGTATTAACATCGAATACATTACGGTCAACTACCAGTTTCTTTGACCAACCAGCTTGATCACCTGTCTGAACCAAAGTATTATTCTTAGCCATATCTTTGTGATCATAGATAACATGGTTGTTATTGAATTGTGCCTGAGCACCTTCAGACCACAGATAATCTGACAAGAAGAATGCATCCTTCAATGATACTGTATTTTCAGCTTCTTGGTACTTGTCATACAAAGGACCTGCTTCGTAAGCGTGGAATACCATCGGAGTTACAAATGCAACTTCAAATTCATCGATAACGACTGTAGAACGTCCAGATTCAGGAGCAGCAGCACCAGTATAATTAGTAGTATGATCTTTAGCCCAAGGAGTATTGTTTACCATATTGATAGTATCGCAAGAGAAGTTATTGTAAGCTTCTTTAGCATATTTGTTATGAGCATTGGCTTCCTTGTTGCAAGTACCATACAATCCGTCAACATCTTCATTGAAGCTTACTACAGCACGCATTTGATCTTCTTCAAATCCTTAGCGTCAGCAGCATTGATCCAAGCACGTCCTGCGTCTGTTGCCTCCAAAGCGATATACCACTTGTTGTCTTCACCTTGATACAAACGGATACCGGAATTGTGACCGTCAGCTATCTTAGATGCATTATTATGCTGGTCAACCAATTCGAATGACAAGGTA
>ENA-OQCS01001610-OQCS01001610.1-human-gut-metagenome-genome-assembly--contig:-NODE-1610-length-11196-cov-2.115638_pt1 | contig 11196 bp, 13 predicted proteins | sample MGYA00242757_ERZ504575 | MGnify/ENA primary metagenome ERZ504575 (study PRJEB26092, sample SAMD00036297) | human gut metagenome | host: Homo sapiens | study: EMG produced TPA metagenomics assembly of... | reverse complement strand
GTCCTTCTTCGTGCTCCTTGTTTTCCTTTTCCTGACCTGTGAACGCTCCTCTTGTGTGAAGCCGAAAAGGTCGTACAGGGACATGACCGGCTCCGGCGTGGTCTTTGCGGCGGTTGCCGGGCATCCGTTGAGGCTGCTCCGGCGTGGAAGTCCGACGCTCCACCTGTACCGCCTGTCGATCCGTAGAAGTGGAATGTCCGTTCATGTTACCGGACCGGTTGATTTCCCGCACCTGTGCGATGCGTTGCTGCATGGTTTCCGCCGGACGACTCACCAGATTGCGGAACTCCTGCACGGGTGAATGGCGGAGATACAAGTCCAGATCGAGCTGTTCCGAGAGGTTGCGGTCAAGGAAATACTTCATGTCGGCGGCGATGGCTTCCATACCCCCGTCATGCAGGTAGATGCGTGCCGGCTTGCCGTAGGGATCGGTACCGACATGGCCACGTGTATGCACGATGGCGGCGGTATGCTCGAAATACTCGTTCTGCGTCGTCCCGTCGGCCTGCGTGCCGATTTCCACGAAAGACCGTTCGAGTGACGTATATTCCCTTTGGGAAAGCGTGTCCTTCTGCAAGATGACCAGGTCGCTGCCCACCTCCGTACCGGCATAGTCGGTAAAGAGGTTGTTGGGCAGGCGGACAGCCGATAACAGCCGGGATCGGTTCATCAGGTATTGCCTTACGGGATAGGCCATAGCGGAGTTCATCACCCCCTGTGAGGTGATGAAGGCGAGGACGCCTCCCTCACGGACGGCATCCAGCCTTTGGCGAAGAAATAGTTGTGCAGGCTGTTCAGCGCAAAACGCCTCGCCGTGCCGTTGTCGAAGGAGGGATCGAAAACACGTATGTCACCGAAGGGGATGTTGGCTGCTCACCACGTCGAAATAGCCCGTTGCGGTGCGGGGACAACTCCGTCGAAGCCCTTGATATTGACCTGCGCTTCGGGGTGGAGCCGGGCAAGGATGCGGCCGGTAAGCAAATCCTTTTCATAGGCAACAATTTCGGGAATGTTGCCGGATGCGGAGTGGCATTGCGGTCGGAAGGCCGAGACAAAATTGCCGGTTCCCGATGAAGGATCGAGAAAACGGCCGGGCGACACTCCGTGTTCGCCCAAAGAAGAGGCAATGGCATTGACAATCGCCGGCGGCGTGTAGAAAGCGGTAAAGGTGGATGCCTTCACGCTTTCCACCAGCGCCTGTACTCACGCTCGTCAGCTGCTCCGTCACGCAGGACGTTGTGAAGTTCCGTAATCAGGGGGAACAGTTCACGGTCGGCCTGTGTCCAGCGGAGTATGTCGGTGAGTTTCCCGAAAGGGGAAAGAACCGCCTTGATACCTCCGAACCCGGAGTAGGCGGCGAGTATGCCCGCTTCCTCCGGTGTGGCGGTGCGCTGTTCCTTCTCCAAACGGAACATCAGCCGGATTGCCTCTATATTGTCCCTGAGATGCGCCTTTTTATTATAAGCCATTCTCTTCCAACCAGATTACAACCGTACCTGTCAGCTCGTCATAGAGCTGCCCGAACTCCGGGCTGAACATGAAATCATCCGAGAGCGTATAGCCGGCGAAGACCTTCCGGCATTCGGGAAGCAGCTGCAAGGCCACGCTGCGTGCGCTGCCTTCGGGGACTTCGGCGGCGAACTCGTTCCAGAGGACGGTAACCAGCGTGTCCAGAGGAGAGAAATGCAACCCCTGAAAAAGCAGGGCGTTCGCCTGTTGTGCCGCATCGTCGTAGGTCAGGCCGGAACGGACGGCTGCGCTGAAGGCTTCGGCGGCCTGCTCGCTGCGGGTGGCGACAAAAGACTCGTCATCCGCCAAATCGGGATGCGACTCACGCAGGAAGGCCAACAGGGTAAGACGGTAGTAAGACAATTCATCCGGTTCTTCCGCTACGGATACCGGCACGTTGGATTTATTCTGATTCATATAATTATCGGATTATTAAGTGATACAATTCCGGACGGGTTATCTCTTCCTGCCGCTTTTTTCTCCCTGCGGTTTCCTGTCCGGGAAGGAATAGCCTACGGTAAAATCGGGATTAAGCACCAGTGCGGCATCGAAACTCCTGCCCTCACGGTTCCTGAAGCCTTTGACAAGAGGGGTGCGGCCTGTGGTCACCAGCCCGACAATCTGTTTGTCGGTCAATACCTTGCCTCCCTTGTTGCGGAACAGGGTGAATCCGCAATCGACACCGGCGCATTTGGCGACCTTGTCGAAGAACAGGATGCGGCTCTTCTTGCATTTGGGACAGGTGCATTGCTCCCCTGAAGGAGCGACATCGAGGGTGGCGGACAGCAGTTCGGCAACGATCTGTGCGGTATAGACCTCTATGTCCCGGCGGAAAGAGGACGCATCGGCCTCTCCGGTTTCTATTTTGGCGAGGGTATCCTCCCACGCCGCTGTCATTTCGACATCGGCAATCTTCTTGTCCTTTACCGTATCGTAAACCGCCAGTCCCTTTTCGGTGGGCACAAGGTTCTTCTTGTCCCGGCGTATATAGTTACGGGCGAACAATGTCTCGATAACGGCCGCACGGGTGGCCGGAGTTCCGATACCGGCCTCCCGGATTGCGGTACGCAGCTGCCCGTCGCCGATCTCCCTGCCGCAATGCTCCATAGCGGAGAGCAGCGAACTCTCGGTATGCAGCGGTTTGGGTTTGGTCTGCTTCTCCACCGTTTCGGAAGCGAGCAGCGGCAGGGTTTCATCCGTCTGTAACTCCGGCAATGTGGCTTCCTCCACCTCCTCTTCCGGTTCGCCACGCACGGCACGCCAACCGGCGGATTTGACGACCGCCCCCTTGAGGGTGAATATCTCACCGCCTGCGGACAAGCAACTTCGGTCATTCCCTTGACGCAATGCGGGGAGAAGGCTTCGAGCAGGCGTGCGGCAACCATTTCGTAGATAGCCTGCTCGTCCTGCGACAGACCTTCGGGCAGGTTCTCGGTAACGAGCAGCGCATGGTGGTCGGTGACTTTGGCATCATCGACCGGACGGCGGTTGAGCGGTGTGTCCCGCAAAGCGGATGCGATGGCGGCGAAGCGTGGATATTGTTGCAAGAGCGTTATGCGTGAGGGAATCTCCTCGAAGACATCTTCGGATATATAACGGCTGCCGGTACGCGGATAACTTAGCACCTTCTTCTCATACAGGCTTTGCGCAAGCGTGAGCGTCTTGTCGGCCGAGAAGTCCAGTTTGCCGTTTGCCTCTTTCTGCAAGGCGGTCAGGTCATAGAGCAGCGGCGGTTCCTGAACGGCTTCCCTGCGCTCTACGGAACTGACGGCAAGCATACCGCCGTCCTCTACCTCACGTAGCCCGGCAGTGGCCGTTTCAAGGTCATCGAAGCGGTTCCGTGACAGTGCGGAGAAGGCGATGCCGTCCTTGGCCGCCGAAACCTTTATCTGGAAATACTTCCGGGGTACGAACTGTTTGTTCTCCCGGTATCGTGAGCAGATCATCGCCAATGTGGGTGTCTGCACCCGTCCCAAAGAGAACACGCCCTGCCCGGCGGCAAGGCTGAGCGCCTGAGAACTGTTGATGCCCACGAGCCAGTCCGCCTCGCTGCGGGCTGGCGGAGAGGTAAAGATTGTCGTAAAGGCTTCCCTCCCTGAGATTCCGCAACCCCTCACGGATGGCCTTGTCGGTGAGCGAGGAGATCCACAGACGGACAAAGGGCTTGGTACAGCGAGATAGTTGTACACGTAACGGAAAATCAACTCTCCCTCACGACCTGCGTCGGTGGCGACGATGATGGACTCGCACCTGTCGAACAGCTCCCGGAGCACTTCCAGCTGCCTGACCACTCCGGGATCGTCCTTGTACACCTTACCCTCCGCACCTGACGGGGTACAAGCCTGAACTCCTGCGGCAATATGGGGAGGTGTTCCCGGCGGAAGCCGGAAAAGCCGTAACTTCGGTCGACTGGCAAGACCGACCAGATGCCCGAATGCCCATGTTACGGCATATCCGTTCCCCGTTAGATACCCGTCTTTCCGTTGGCGTGCGCCCACTACGGACGCTATGCCCTGTGCCACGCTGGGCTTTTCTGCAATGATAACTTTCATATAATTATTGTATTATTCATGTGAATGATCAGATGGATACCCCTTTCTTATCGGCTTTCTGTACCGGGCGGTTCCGGCTGACGGTGTTTGCCGGCTTCGTTCCGTCCTGACGGACGGCCGCCTGCTGCGACTGTTCCTGTTTCTTGCTCTTGTCCGGTTCCATTTGAAGAAATCGAACTTCGCCCGCTCGTGGTTGACACGGACGAAAGCACTGAACAGGTTCCCCTCGTTGTCGGTCATGTCCTTGATGTAGGTCGCCTTGCCCTGTGCCAGTGATGCCTGCTGTTCTTCGGAAAGGTCTTTCCCCTTCAGCCGTGCGGGGATTACCAGCACGCTCCTGCTGCCGGTTCTGTTCCTGTTCCTGAGCTGCGGTCTGCTCCTGCCGGCGGGCGATTCCCTTGAAGTCATAGTCGAATCCGCCCTTGCACGCATTGAACTGCAAACGTGCATCATAATGACGCTGCTTTTTCTCCGACCACATGTTTTCGACAAGGACGGACTCGCCGCTTGCGATGCGTTTTCTCTGTTCGTCGGTCAACGCCGTGCCGTTCACCTCTGCGGGAATGGTTATCCCGCTGACCGGTATGTGATGGAGCCGGTTGGTCTTGGGATTGAGCGATACCAGACACGGCTCACGCACGCCTCCGGCCAGTTCGAGTTCCACCACGCAACCCGCATTGCCTTTTTCCAGCAGGTTCTGTTTTACTTCGGGAGTGAACTCCACGTTGAAATACGGCGTGTCCAGTTCCGGATAACGCTTGCAACATTCGATCTCGTTCCGAAGCGTACCGTCGGGATTCTCCGCCAGACGGATGCAGGCGGGAGTTTCAAACTCTATTCCCTCGATAACGGTTTTCAGGGTGAGTACGGCGGATTCGTTGCCGTTGAGCAACCGTTTGAGGCCCGGTTCTCCTAACGTTTCGGGTGTTACCCCCATGCGCTCAAGCTGCTGCCAGTCCACCTGTTCCATACTCCAGCGGGTGGATTGCTCCGTTCCGCCCCCGCCGGACTGCTGTTGTGCCTGCTGCCGGCTCTGTACGTACTGTTCCGTGTCAAGACGGTATTCGTCCAGCAAGGCAGAATTACTTTCGGGCTGCTTGAACAGGCCGACAAGCTCCTTGGCGGAGGCAAGCAAGTCCGCCGGAAGGTGATAGAAACGGAAGTCGGACGGCCGCTCGAACTGTCGTTTCATGTTGAGGAAGAACGTTTCGAGTATAGACACGTTGCGGTCTATCCGCATGACTGATTCCGAAGGCTTTGCCCCTGCCAACGGTCTGGTCTTGAGTCCCCCTTCGGTTCGATGTCCTCCACCACATGCGGGGTGTTGCCTTCGACGGCGTTGGTCACCACCAATACCTCGTCTTTCAGATCTTTCAGTTTTTTGTCCATAAAGTGAATGAGTTTAATTGTGATACAATCAGGTTAATTGCGGCACGAAGTAGAGGTAAGAGGCTATGGCGCAAAGGGAAAGGGGGAATGGGGAACGAGTGGCTACGGGATGGCATGAAGTGGCCTGCCGGCAAGAAAGAATGACGTTCCGATACAAAAACTTCAAAATAAAAAGCGTACCTTCGCAACAAGAAACATAAGAAAGGACAATCCGATATGATTACCAACCGGGAAGAAGTAATAGACAAGGCATTCAAGGTGTTTTTGAGGATGAATTACGAGAAAGCGAGTATCAGCACGCTGGCAAAAGCCTGCGGGGTGGTAAAGACAGGGGTGGTATATTATTTTCCCCACAAACTCGATCTGTTCATGGCGGTAGCGGACAAGTATGCCATACAGATGCAGACACCGGCCAACAAGTTTGCCGGGCCGACGGAAACGCTGGCAGGATTTATAGAGCAGTATGTGGCAGGAGTGAGTACGGCCATGAACCGTATCATCAAACAGGTGCGATGCTGTGCGGACGACAATGAATGCTGTCCCAACTTCTACTATTTCCATTTTCTTTCCCAAGTGAGGATGTATTATCCGGAGCCCGTGAGAAAATGGAAGAAATATTCCGCAAGGAACACGAGTTATGGAGGACAGTCATACAGAAGGCAAAGGATAGCGGTGAAATAAAACAAGATACGGATGTGAAAAAGACCGCTCCGCTGTTCCGTCAAGTGTTTCTGGGCATGTCCTACGAGCAATCGTTCCTGAACGGTCTGGACGTAGAAGAATTGAAGGAGAAGTTCGATTGTCTGTACTCGCTCCTGAAAGCCTGACTCCTTTTAGCAATATTTAAAAGATTCCGATAAAAATAATTTCTGAACAACCGTTCAGATTTCAATACTTTGCTTTATCTTTGGGGCATGAAGCAACAGCCAGAGATATGGACAAGGTACAGAAGCAACGGTCAAACATCGTCCTGTACAGGGAAAAAAAGGACGGTGAACACTACATACGGATAGAGTATGCAGGCGATCCGGCAATAGCCCTACTGCTCGCCCAAGATACGGACGTGGAAAAGACGGACAACGGTTCCGCCTACATGACGCTGCCGCCTTTAAACTGCCGGATTTCTACGACCGCTATTCTCCCACGCTTACATAGATTACAGCCGGGTGTACGTACGGCATCCCAAACCACAGCGGACATACGTATTGCCGGAAGGCTATCTGGAACTGCTGGAACAGAAGCGGTACAGTCCCTCGACCGTGAAAACCTACCGTGCCTATTTCAGCGACTTCATGGAATACCACAAGGGACGGAGCATCGACCGCCTGAAAGTGGCGGACATCAACAAGTATATCCTCTATCTCGTAAACGAGAAGAAAATCTCCGTTTCGCAGCAGAACATGCGCATCAACGCAATCAAGTTCTATTACGAGCAGGTGAAAGGCGGCAAACGGCAATATTACGGCGGCATCACACGGGCCAAAGAGTACAAGACGTTACCCGAAGTGCTGAGCCGGGACGAGGTCAAACGCATCCTCTCCTGCCTGACGAACCGGAAACATCACTGCATGATTTCCCTGATCTATTCCGCCGGTCTGAGAAGGAGCGAACTGCTGAACCTCACCCCACAGGACATTGTCAGTGAACGGATGCTGGTACGCATCATGGGCAAGGGTAAGAAATGCCGTTACTCGCTGTTGTCGGAAAAGGTGCTGCACGAGCTTCGGGAATATTTCAAGGAATACCGTCCGAAGAAATGGCTGTTCGAGGGCGATACTCCCGGCGAGCAATACTCGGCAAGCGCACTGGTGAAAGTGCTGAAAGAAGCCGCACAGCGTGCCGGCATCAAGCATCGTGTACACGTACATATGCTGCGTCATTCCTTTGCCACTCATCTACTGGAGCAAGGGACAGACCTTAGAACCATACAGGAATTGCTGGGCCACAATGATATAAAGACGACGAGCATTTATCTTCATGTGACGAGTGCCCATAAGTCGAGCATACCCAATCCGCTTGATTCGCTGGATGATTCGTAGGGTGCAGCTATTAGAGATTAGGAAACACACCTGTCGAGTGTCGGTTATCAAAATGAAAGATACCAAACGAGTGTTTTTACAAATAACATTCAAGGCAATTAAAACAACTATAAATCAGCGACTTACAAGGGTTTAGCAAAGATAAAGGAAATAACCATACAAGCATGACAGATTTGTTAAACGACATATACACAGACGGTTGCAAAGCGAAAAAGTACCGTTTATCCGACTTCTTCAATCGGTGGTGGGACGAGTACGCACAGCACCCGGCGGAGTACATCACCCCCGAACAGTACAAGGCGGTGAACGCTATCCGTGTGTGCCGTACAGCCGCTTTGGGGATAGACACATATGCCTGCCCTGATTGTGGGGAAGTACGGGAAATCAGTCATAGCTGCAAGAACCGTTTCTGCCCGTCATGTGGCTGGCGTGACACGTTGAAATGGGCGGCACGCATGAAAGACAAGTTGCTGCGAGTGCCACACCGCCATGTGGTGATGACCTTGCCGCATATATTACTGGACTTGGTGAAGCGCAACAAGAAAGAAATATTGAATATCCTGATGCGCACATCGGCTGAAACCGTTAAGGACTGGATGCAGCACAAATTCGGCTTGAAAACCGGGGTGATTGCCGTGCTGCATACCTACGGGGAAACGAAACAGTTCCATGTACACACGCACATGATTATGTCGTGGGGCGGTATTGACAGCAACGGAAAAATTGTCATTCCCGAACGTGATTATGTACATATCCCCTCAATCCGCAAGGTGTTCCGCTACAAGTTTGAAAATGCGCTGATAGGGTTGTTCGACACGGGCAGGCTGGAGCATGACTTCCATGACCGCATGGAGTTTATGGGCTTCATCAAAAAAGTGGCGAACAAAAAGGACTGGATTGTACATTTGGAGCAGCCCATACAGATGCCGGAGCAGGTGATACAGTATGTGGGCAGGTATTCCAAGCGGGCGTGCCTGAGTGAATACAAGATTACGGCAATGGACGGTGAGAACATTTCATTCCGTTACCGTGATTACAGGAACTCGCCCGACAGGAGAAACCCGGTTGAAAAGGAACTGACACTGCATTACCGAGAGTTCTTCCCCCGGTTGCTGCAACACGTTCCACTGCGCTATTTCCGCATCGTGAGGTACTACGGCTTCTATTCCAACAAAGGCAACCTGCCGGAAGAATACTTCGGACGGGATGAAAGCGAAATGAAGGAAGCCGAGTTGCAACAGGCAGAAAGTGAATACGAAAACCCGTATTTCTGTGAGCATTGCGGACGGATGAGAGTTTACAGCCACACTACAGTAACGGGTGGCGGCATAACATATACGGTTGTACTGGAGCATTGCAACATACACCGGAAAAAAGCGGCATGACAGTAACTTGGGATAGCTATGCCTTGCCGTGAACAGAAACAGTAAAATTCCATAAAATGGAAGAAAGGAGAACAAAAAAATGAATGAAATACGGATAAAAGCAGTAATAAAACAAACGGGGTGCAAGCATGAACTTCACGCCTCTTTCTGTCGGAAACAGCATTCAAAAATTGAAGTTCTATATAATATGTAATAGTGTATGGTGGGTAAAACTGCCTTGAACAAGGAAAGATACCACCTAAACGGTGGTCCTTTCCAGACATTAAAATACGTCCCGGCCTTTAAAATAATCGGGATGAAAGATCAAGTTGGATAACTTGTCTTGTCCGTGAGTTCCTTTCATCTGCTCACGGTCTTCTTTTATCCATGTGGCACGAAAACCGTCCACAACTTTAAGCCGATGTGAGAGAAGGCTGCAAAAACGGGCAAAACGGGCGATGTTCCGTTCACGGGTTGCCGCCGTATGGGGATCAGCACGGTGTTGGCGGCTTTCTCTTTAAAGAACGGCATCCGGGCGATACAAAGCGAGAAGATCTTGCGACAAGGGCTGCTTGTCGGCCTTCCTTAAATCTAAATACCAGATTACTCGTCTTTCTGTCGAATACCGATATGTCCTTGCATCTGGTCGGGTAATAATCGTGAATATAGAAACACAGTGCTCCGTCGATACGCATCTTGCCTTTGAAGTGAGTATTGTACGGGAAGAACTGGCGCACGAAATCGCTCTCGAAAGTAAAGCGGAGTATGTCACGCCAAAGGATGAGCGTGGTTTCATCCTGTACACGATAGAGTTCTCCGTTGATGCTTTCTTTATCCGACAAACCAATGCCGATTATCAGGCGGTCATTAAAAGCGTCTTTTGATACAATATACCAATCAAAGGATTGGCAGATGCCCACGATGTCACAATCATTGGAACAAAGGAAGTAGAAGGTATTGTCGGGTTTCTGGATAATCAGAAATCGCCGGACATTTCGGAAAGGTGGAAATAGTTGCCGACATGGGCTTCCTCTACTTCGCTGAAGGATATGGATATGGTGAGGTTTTCTATCATGACACTGTTATTTGGTGTAAAGATAGGATTTTCAGGAGAAAAAAGCTTGCCCGTCGGATTTTCGGGCAAGGCTCGCTATTTACAGGCTTCTATGCATATCAGTTATAAGAAATGGTTGTCCGGTTGCTGCCGGGATTGAAAACGACAAGAACTTCGGGCTTTTTCTCTTGCAGGCGTTTGTACTCGCACAGGGAGTTGAGTACCCATTCACGGAACAGTTTCGTGCAATAGGTGTTGATGCGGAAACTGAGAAATATGATCGCTTCCAGATTATAATAGGTAACGATGCTTTTGTCCTGCTTCTCGGTTATGGTCACGTCGCCGTCATAAAGCAGGCGGGATTTGAAGATGGAGCGCACATTGGCGTCTATTGTCTGTACGAACACTCCGAACAGACGGGCAAGTTCGTGCTTGGTCATCCATACGTTGCCGTTCTCTATCTTTACACTGACGATGGGTTGTTCATCCTTGTTTTCCAAACCGGTGATGGTGATGTATCCTCTATTTCCATAAGGCGTTGTTTTTAAATGGTGTGACAATATAATGATTTGTTTATTCATACAGCGTTTTGCGTCGTACCTTTTTGCATACTTTTAAGTTTTCGATCCAGCATATTCATGTCATGGCTCAACTTTCTGTCCACCACACGGGCATAAATCTGTGTGGTCTGAATGTTGGTGTGTCCGAGCATCTTGGACACGCTCTCAATGGGAACGCCTTTGGTAAGGCAGATTTCCGTCGCAAACGAATGCCGGGCAAGATGGTAGGTGATCCGCTTGTTGATCTGGCAAATAGCGGCTATCTCCGCAAATATTCATTCATCTTCTGGTTACTGATTACCGGAAGCAGTTTTCCGTTTTTCAACTTGCCCTCATATTTGGCGAGAATATCCAACGGTATTTGCAGTAGGGGAATGAATGATTCCACTCCGGTTTTACCCCTGTCTTTCATAATCCACTTCTTGCCGTCCACACCGATCTTTATGTCCTCACTTGAAAGCGTATAGATGTCACAGTAAGGCAAACCGGTATAACAGCTGAAGATGAAAGCATCACGCACGTGTTCCAACCGCTTTGACTTGAACTCCTTGTAATAGATCGTGTCGATTTCCTCCTGCGTGAGATACCCTCTGTCGGTCTTGTCTGGAACAGCTGGATCTGGCTCAAGGCACCCGGCAGCCAGCCGAAAATGACGTGGCTCAGGCTTGCCAGCGCCCAGTACAGCAGTGTGGAAATGACCGTACCGGACAAGATGTTGCCAAAGTGACG
>ENA-OQCS01001607-OQCS01001607.1-human-gut-metagenome-genome-assembly--contig:-NODE-1607-length-11216-cov-2.627198_pt1 | contig 11216 bp, 18 predicted proteins | sample MGYA00242757_ERZ504575 | MGnify/ENA primary metagenome ERZ504575 (study PRJEB26092, sample SAMD00036297) | human gut metagenome | host: Homo sapiens | study: EMG produced TPA metagenomics assembly of... | reverse complement strand
CGTGGAATGAAGAACGGGATCGTATGTTGAAAGGTTGTTTGTTCACTGGTAATATTTTGCGAAGCGTGTTACTGAGAACGGAGTGAACAGTACGTTGACAGTTTGTATTCGCAATCCTCGTTAAATTCGATGGGCTGGCAGCGTTCTGGCCTACACTGACCGACACCGATATGATGTACATTCTGCGCCGAATGGAAAAATACGGCCTGTACAGCGAAAAACGGGTGTCTGCAGCAATTCGCATTGTTGCCAACGAAAATCATTATCACCCTATCCGGGACTACTTGAATGACTTGAAGTGGGATGGCACAGCACGGATAAGCCGCGCCTTGCATCGCTTTCTCGGTGCCGCAAAAGATGAGCTTACCACGGAAGCATTGAAAATTTTTCTGCTTGGAGCGATCAAACGGGTGTTTCATCCCGGCTGCAAGTTTGAAATGATGCTTTGCTTGGTCGGTGGGCAGGGTGCAGGAAAATCCTCTTTTTCAGGCTGCTTGCTATCAAAGATGAATGGTTCTCGGATGATTTGCGGCGACTGGACGATGATAACGTGTTCCGCAAGCTGCAAGGCCACTGATCATGGAAATGTCGGAAATGATTGCGACTGCCAATGCCAAAAGCATTGAAGAAATCAAGAGCTTTCTCAGCAAGCAGAAAGAAACCTACAAAATCCCGTATGAAACGCACCCGGCAGACCGTTTGCGGCAATGTGTCTTTGCAGGTACGACCAACCGACAGGATTTTCTCCCCCGTGACCGTACAGGAAACCGACGCTTTATCCCCATCCCGGTGGATGCAGCACAGGCTGAAGTACATATTCTGGATAACGAAGCGGAATCCCGTGCCTATATCGACCAGCTTTGGGCAGAAGCCATGACGATTTACAACAGCGGTGATTATAAGCTGACATTCAGCCCTGCCATGCAGGAGCCTTGCAGATTTGCCAGAAAGATTTTATGCAAGAAGATACGCAGGCGGGCATGATCTATGCGTTTCTGGAAGATTACACGGGCGACCGGGTATGTTCCAAACAGCTTTACGCTGAGGCACTGGGCAATCTGAATCTTCCTGCGGAGTGGGAAACCCGTGCCATCTGTGAGATCATGACTGCAGGAATTGCAAACGACGAAATCAAAGGGTGGACAGCTCATAAAGCAGCCAAACGCTACCCGAAGTATGGCGTGCAGAAGGATGGGAACGTGTAACCGCTGCAAAAGCGGATGCAGACGGTTTTGTAAAACTTACAGACGAAGAAGCTCAGCAGATGGGAGTTCCGTTTTGAAGGGCTGCTTTACATCGTTGGTTACAGGTGTGGTTACATCCTTCATCTGTCAAAAAACTGCATCATTCCATATGTTTTTTCCTATTTGTAACCATGTAACCTGTAACTGATAAGAAAAAACAAATACGGAAAGTTGCCAGCACATCGCCGCACAAAAAGTTTTCTACCGTGGTTACAGGCTACTGGTTACAAACAAAAATACGGAGGTTTTGCCTATGAAAGAAGTTCGCGTTTGCACAGCGAAGCGGAGCAATGAAAGCCCCAGTGGGGCTTTTAAGCGACGGAACGGTCTTGCGCAGCAAGATGGAGGAACCAAGTCCCGACAAGTTCCGATCTGGGAGAAAAGCAATCTGACGCTGGAAGAAGCCGCAGCCTATTCCGGCATTGGCATCAATAAGCTGCGCGAAATGAGCGATTCCAAAGACTGCACCTTTGTTCTCTGGAATGGTACGAAGCGGCTGCTGAAACGCCGTAGGCTGGATGAACACCTTGACCGATTATTTTCGATTTGACAATAAAAATGAAGTCGGCAGTTGAAAGCACCTCGGCGGTATGGTATGATTAAGTTGTAGGTTGCTTTCTGCCAACAATGGAGGACATAACGATGGCAGAAAGAAGAAAAGACTCAAAGAAGCGTGTTCTAAAGGAAGGTGAATATCAGCGCAGTAACGGAACGTATGAGTACCGCTGGCGCAGTGAAAACGGCAAGCGCAACAATGTGTACGCCAAAAGTCTGGAAGAACTTCGTGAGAAAGAAGCAGAGATTCAGCGCGACCGCAGTGATGGCATCCGTGCAGAAGCGCGGAATGCGACCATCAATGACATTCACGAGCAGTGGCTGCAACTGAAAAGGGCTGAAAGCCAATACGTTGGTCAATTACGAGTATATGTACAAGATGTATGTATTTCCGGAGTTTGGAAAGCGGAAGGTCGGAAGCCTGAAAAAGTCGGATGTGCGGCGGTTTTACAACGGCCTTGTGGATTCGCAGCGTCTGAAAGTGGCAACGGTGGAGAACATCCATACAGTGCTGCATCAGGTGCTGGATTTTGCGGTTGAGGACGAGTATCTCCGCATCAATCCATCCGATAATGCGTTGAAAGAGTTGAAGCAGACGCACAACCTGGACAGCGAACACCGCAAGGCTCTGACCGCAGGCCAGCAGAAGCTGCTGATGGACTTCTTGAAAAACAGTGAGAAGTACAATCACTGGCTTCCTATCATTACCGTGATGGTGGAATGTGGTCTCCGTGCTGGTGAGGCAACGGGTTTGCGCTGGGAGGACATCAACCTTGATACGGGTGAAATCAGTGTAAATCACACGTTGATTTATTACAGCCACCGGGAGAAAGGTTGTCTGTACGGAATTAATACACCCAAAACGGAAGCTGGAAATCGAATTGTGCCTATGACTCCGGCAGTCAAGGCTGCTTTTGTACAAGAGCGAGAGTATCAGAAGAAAACTGGAATTTCCTGCAAGGTGACGATTGATGGCTATACGGATTTTATTTTTGTAAACCGTTTTGGAGAGTGCCAGCATCACAGCACCATCAATAAAGGCATTGACCGTATCATCCGCGACTGCAATGAGGAACAGCTGGCAAAATGCGAAAGCGGTACAATCAAGCCGAAAAACCTTGTTCTGCTTCCAAGTTTAGTTGCCATTCCTTGCGGCACACCTGCGCTACCCGGCTTTGCGAGGCAGGAATCAACATGAAGGTCATTCAAGACGTACTGGGCCACGCCGATATTACCACCACCATGAACATCTACACCGAGGCCACAAAAAATCTCAAGAAAAAGGAAATCGACAAGTTTGCAGAGTTCTTGTCTGCAACCACGACATTTGATGGAAAGGAGGAAAATGACTGATGGAAAATAAATCTGCAGCCCCAGTAGCACAGGTTCTTGCCCCGGCAGTGAGCGAGATTCGTTCTCTGCTGGAAGCTTCCCGTAAAAACATAGCACAGCAGGTCAATCAGGAACTGCTGTCAACTTATTGGAAGATTGGTGAGGTCGTGTTCGTTGTGAACAAAATGACAGCATCCGTGCTGCATATGGTGAAAAGACTTATCGCAGCTTTCCAGGGCGTTGACAAAGGAGCTTGGCAAGGGCTTTTCGCGCTCGAATGTTTACAATATGCGGCAGTTCTATTCTCAGCTATCCAATTTTCCAGACAGTGTCTGAATTGAGTTGGTCGCACTACTGTGAGCTGTTATCCATTTCCGATAAGGAGAAGCGCAGCTTCTACGAAAAGGAAGCAGTCAATTCTGGATGGTCTGTCCGTGAATTAAGACGCCAGATGGAAAGTTCCCTGTTTGAACGGCTGCTCTTGTCCCGTGGGGATGCAAACAAGGAACAAGTTTTAGCATTGGCTGAAAAAGGTGTGGACTACACTAAGCCGGAGGACATTATCAAGGACCCGTATGTATTCGAGTTTTTGGGGCTGCCGGAAGAAAAGCCGTTCCTTGAAAGCGATTTGGAAGCAGCACTGGTGCGACAAATCGAAGATTTCTTGCTGGAACTTGGCCGGGGCTTTATGTTTGTCGGCACACAGCAGCGTGTCACAGTGAACAACACCCACTACTATGTGGATATGGTGTTCTACAATAAGATTTTACACGCCTATGTGCTGATCGAGTTGAAAACCACCAAGCTCACGCCCGAAGCCGCCGGACAAATCAATATGTATCTGAACTACTACGCCGCAGAGGTCAACGACCCGGAAGATAATCCTCCTATCGGCATCATCCTCTGCACTGACAAGGACAGCGTGGCAGCCGAGTATGCGCTGGGCGGTTTGTCGAATCAGATTTTTGCATCCCGGTACGTCTTGTATATGCCGAACAAGGAGCAGCTTATTGGACAGGTGGAAGAAGTCTTGAAGCGTTGGCACTCTCACGAAGACGAATAAGTTTACCACCAGCCTTACCACTGACTTACCACCAATTTGAGAATAGCTGTAAACAGTTGCGTAGAGTTGCGAAAAATAAGACCTTTTTATCTTGCACAAACAAAGGCTTATGAACACTTGTAAATAGCTATAAATCACCACCAGTCAAGCTCCCCACGATGAAGCCGATTGAGCAGTAAAATGCAAAATTAAGGCGCAGATACGATGAATTTCAAAACGAAATTCGGGTGATATCTGCGGTACTACACCACAACTACACCAATTTTTGGACGTTTTCCCGAAAAGGAGCCTTACAAAGCGGTGTGGTGTAAGAATCGAATAGGCGGATTGGTGTAGTAGGTACACCGAACTCCCAAAACGAAGATACGGCAGCTATGTTGCGAAAAACAACGTAGCTGCCGCTTTTTGTTTCATATAAGGATTTTATGCTACCAATCGGCGTTCCCTGCGGTTAAATCAGCTTGTCGCTGGTGATTATAAAATGCACCTTGATTCAGCATACGCCAAAATTTACGCCAATGATTCATAGCACACGTTCCACCCAACGCAGTGCAGCGTTAAGACGCTCACTTTGCCGGTCATGATGGCCGTAGTCATCCAGCACAGTTTTGGCTCCACATGTCGCTTGCAGGGCAGTGTGGATTCGTTGGGCATAGCTATAGGCATCACACAGGCGGTTGTTGTGGCCTTCGCCCTCCCGGATACCATTTTGCAGATAAACCTGTGCGGAGTAGTTTTTGGGGACATGTTCCTCTATGAAATCGGCAACACCCGGATACCAGAACGACCCACAGAGGGAAAATACTGCAGCAAAGGCATCTGTTTCCCAGAGACTCATGGTTGCAGCCAGACCGCCCAGCGAATAGCCGCCATACGCCAGCTTTTCCGTGTCAAGGGCGTATTCGTCTATAAGCGCCGGGAGAATTTCGTTGTTCAGTTCTCGATGATATTGTCCTAGCTGCCCACCAAAATCCGGTGTGCCCGGTCGAATAGCCGGTTCCGGCCACGGGGTATACTCTGAAAGTCTGTTATTGGGGTATACCCCCACCAACACTGCTCGTTCCGTGCGCAGATTCAACTGCTCAATCAGTTCCCCATCGTTGAGTAGGATTGCAGGATTTTTGCCTTTGCGCAGTCCCTTTTCCGGGAACCGGACTCCAATTCGATGTGAACCGAGATTTAGAATTTCCATCCATAACCGCCCTTTTTTGTTAATTATTACGCAGTGTGGGGTGCTCCCCACATAGACAAACGGTAGCATTTTGTGCTATATTAGCATTAACTAACCGCTTTTGCACAAAGGAGCTCCCAATGAATCAAATATCCGCGCTTCCTAATCCGCTGGAAATTTTATTTCAGGAATACAATCAGGGCCGAATCGAGTCTGTCGGCTTCCGCAGTTTTACCCTGCACGCTGGTGAGAGTAATAGCTACCGCACCCTGAAAAGTGCACTGATTGTTCCGGTGTCGGGTCGGGCCATCTTCTCATTTGAGCACGAACCTTTCATTGCCAAGCGAGGACTATTCCTGCACGGATGTCCCGACAAGACCCTGACCATTTCGGCTTTGGGCGAGCAGGATTTCCACTACATCAATATGTACTACGAAAACGACCGGCCTTTGCTGTTCTCCCACAAGCTCAAAAATCCGGAACAGACCTTTTCCATTTTGGAGCAGATCCTAAAGCTCCACCCGGACGCTGACATCCGCAGCCAGTACCAGCAAGAAAAGCTGACGGAAGAATTCTTCGCCCAGATTTTCGCAGATTTTCAGCCAGAGGAAACTTACAATGAAAGCCAAATCATGAGCATCCTGCTGGATTTCATCGCAGAGCACTATGCAGAGCCGCTGACGCTGGACGCACTGGCCGAACAGGTCAATGAGAAAGCTGGACATGTCAGCTATCTCTTTTATAAGTACAAAAACATCCGCCCCATCGATTACCTCATCAATTATCGTGTCCGAATAGCCACTGAGCTTTTGCGTTCCGGCGACTACACTGTGACACAGGCCGCTCATGAGGTCGGCTACCGAGATGCCTGTTATTTCAGCCGCATTTACAAAAAACGGATGGCTTTCCGCCCACCCGTATTCTGCCATAACCGAAATTCTTGATTTCAGGTTCCGTTAAGATGCACTGTACATGAAGTTGTACAGGGTCTCAGCAGAATCGATGACCCGTGCACCGTAGTCCATTACGTCATCATAATCCATCTCGATGACCTTCTGGTTGGCGATGGCGGGAACCTCCTGCACGACGGCGTTGGAGGTCAGCTGCTCCACCGCGTCGGCATCGGTGGCACCAAAGCGGTCTGCGCGGACGTAGACGATGATATCCGGTTCATGGAGACCAGATTCTCCAGAGTCAAGCCGTTGCCGCCCTTGTCCAGAACATTTTCAGCGTTCAGGGCATTCAGCATACAACTGCTCATCTTGGAATTGAAGGCCACGAAGGTGCCATCGGCGTAGCAGCCATGAACAGAACCTTCAGGGGTTCGCCACTCTGGCTGCTGACCTTGTCCATCAGCGCGTCGATTCTCTCCTGCAGCTCGTCAGCGTAAGCGTTTGCAGTCTCCTGCACGTTGAAGATCTCGCCGATGTTCCGCACATCCTCTACAATGTTATCCAGCGACTGATCAATGGAAGCGCTAGCCAGCTCAGTGTAGACGGGAATGCCCAGCTCCTGATAGGACTGGACAGTGCCAATGCTGCTTTCGGTGAACATCAGGGGACCCTTGCCAAGGATCAGATCCGGCTCCGTGGCAAGGATGGTCTCCTTGGAAACAGACTTCTTATCGCCAAGGCTGTTTAGAGATGCAATTTCATCAGCAATGTCACCCTTCAGGGCATTGTCATTATCGAACACGCCGACGATTTTATCCTTGAGCCCCAGCTTAATGAGCAGCTCGGTCATGGACAACTGGGTGGACAGCACCTTTTCGGGGGCATGATCGTAGGTCATATCCACAGCATTGCCGTCAGCGTCATAAATCTGCAGGTCAGAGGTAGGCAGTCTCCTCAGCGGAAGAAACGGTGCTCTCGGCCACCGATGAAGCCACCTCAGAGGAGGCGGCAGCAGACGATGCCACAGAAGATGCGGTCTGACCACAGCCAGTGGTCAGCATGACGGCTGCCAGTGCCGCGGCAGCAACACTCAGGGTTTTCTTTTTCATAAAGGTTCCTCTTTCTGCGGGGTACTCCCGCGTTTTTGTTATAGATATTGAATCATCAGTTTCCGTTGATTGGGCTGGGGTACACACAGGCTTCTACATCAAAGATTCGGCGCAGATTTTCGGGGGTCATCACCGCTTGAGGCTGGCCCTGCGTTACAATTTCGCCTTGTTTCATCAGATAGAGGTGGTCGCAGAATTGTGCTGCAAGGCTCAGATCGTGCAGCGCTGCCAGGACCGTGATCTGCAAATCTTTGATGATTGAAGGATTTCTAACCGATAACGGATATCCAGATGATTTGTCGGCTCGTCGAGGATCAGGATCTTGGGTGACTGGGTCAGCGCGCGGGCCAGAACCACCCGCTGCTTTTCACCGCCCGAAAGGGACTGGAAGTTCCGGTCGCGGTAGCTTTTCATGCCTACCTTGTCCAGTGCCTCCAAAGCCATCTCATAATCCCGCTCTTTTTCCTGCTCCAGCAGGGAGTGAAACGGATACCGTCCCATCAGGGCGATGTCCAGCACGGTATAGTCAAAATTGATCTGGTTGAATTGTCCCATCACCGCCATGTTCCGCGCCAGCTTTTTGCCGGAAAAGTGTGTGATGTCCTCGTCATCCAGACGAACGATGCCGCTGTCCATCTTTTGTGTGCGGTAGATGGAGCGGAGTAGAGTGGTCTTGCCGCTGCCGTTGGCACCCAGCAAGGCCGAGAATTTCCGGTCCGGCACCTCAATGGAGAGATGCTGTACAATTGGTTTGCCGGAAATCGAAATGTTTACATCTTTCGCTTCCAGTCTCATTCAATTGCCTCCAAATCCATATTTTTTACGCACCATCACATAGACGAAGAACGGCGCACCTACCAAGGCAGTGAAAATGCCCACAGGCAGCTCGGTGTTGGAAATCAGACTGCGGGCGATGGCATCCACCAGAGCATGAACAGTCCGCCGGATAATGCCGCAATCGGCAGTAGTTTTCGGTGGGCTGTGCCTGCAATGGCGCGGGAAACATGCGGGATGATGAGCCCAACAAATCCGATAGTGCCGCAAACCGATACAAGTGCACCGGTCAGCACCGAGAGCACCAGCAGGTAAACCAACCGACACCGGAAGGTGTTGATGCCAATGGTGGAAGCTGCTTCCTCACCAAGCATCAGACCATCCAGTGTCTGGGCCTGCGTCCGAAAAAGACTGCTGCTGCCAGTACGATCAGTGCAATGGGGCCGATGTTTTTCCATCCGGCGCGGGTCAGGGAGCCATCGTCCAGAACTTAATGGACATCATACCGTCAGAATCACCTGCTACTGCAATGATAAAGTTGGAAAATGCTGTCAGCAGTGCATTGACGATCATGCCGGAGAGAATCAGCTTGACTGAGGTGGTCTTGCCATCCGCCGATGAGAGAGCCAATACGAGGAAGCAGGCACCGCCTGCTCCTACAAAGGCCCAAAAGCCGGAGATTACGCCCAGCCCTAAAAAGAGTGAACCGGTGGCTCCCAGCGTTGCGCCTGCCGACACACCAAGAATATATGGGTCTGCCATTGGGTTTTGGACAACTGCCTGCATCACGCAGCCACAGAGCGCCAGCCCGCTTCCTGCCAGAAAGCCCAGAATAATTCGGGGCATTCGGATCTGCCAGACGATCTGTTCAAATGCCACAGATACCGAGGTGCCTGTGTCTGTCCCGAACAGGTGCCGAAGCAGGATCGATAGTGTATCTTGTACCGGAATGCGGACTGCTCCCATGCAAAGCGTAATGACTGCAGAAACAAGCGTTAGAATCATCAATAGAATGATCGTCAGTCGTGTCTTTTTCATATAGAAATCACCCTCTCAAGTGGTCGGAGGTTAGCTTTGACTACCCGAAAAGTATTTTACAGGCTACTTACAGATTTGTCTATGGACAATTCTTTAAAGAATGGACGATTCTTAAAAACCGGATAGCCAGATTACTTTTTGTCAAGAGGCTGGCACCGTCCGGCCCTCTCTCTTTTTGCCAAAGTTTCCCTTGATTTTTCTTGCACACTGCCGAAAGTGACGTGTTTTCAAAAGTTTTTGTTGACACGGCTCGATTTTTGTGGTAATCTATCCCAACAATTTAATATAACATATTTACTTAGAGTTCCAGCTCGCTCCCGAAGGAGCCGGAGCAAGTTTTTAACTTCTATCGCTACATAACGAACCCGAACCAAGGCCATCCCGGAAGGGATGGTCAGGTTCAGGTTGTTGTGTGGCGATTTTTTATTGCAAAATCAGCAACGAACCTTGAAAACCGCATAACCGTCTGCATGGGATACCCGGCGATGACCCCCAAGTGGGAGAGCCGGAAAACGCCGCCGGAAGGGGGCAGGAAAGCCATGCAGGGAGAACGGCAGGACGTTGATTTCCCAGTTACCAGAAAATAATGTGGTCAAATTGACCACATTGTTTTTCCGTAACGCCAGTGAAAGGACGGAATGCCTATGAGTAATTTTACCCCCGCATGGTTCAAGAAGGGCTTTTTCAACGAATCCCTGTTCTGTGACGATTTCCTGAGCAGCCATCAGCTGCTTTACTCGAATGGCGCGTTTTTCACCCCGGATGGCAGAATGGTGGACCCCATGCCCCTGCGGTGTGAGATCTTCGAGATGATGCGTGAATACGTCGGGGCAAACCTTGCAAGAAGGTCACTAATGTGGTAGACGTGCTGAAACTGGCGGCACAGGTGGAGGACTTCCCGCCCGTCACCGACCGTATCGCGCTGGCAAACGGCACCCTGCATCTGGATGACACCTTTCAGGAAGGCAAGCCGGAGATCGTCCGCAATCGGCTCCCGGTCAGGTATGACCCGAAAGCCCCACAGCCTGTCCATTGGCTGCGGTTCCTGTCCGACCTGCTCTACCCAGAGGACATCCCCACGGTGCAGGAGTTCATCGGCTACTGCCTGATTCCCAGCAACAAGGGACAGCGCATGATGGTCATCAAGGGTAGCGGCGGCGAGGGCAAGTCGCAGATCGGCGTGGTGTTGTCCCAGCTGTTTGGCTGCAACATGAAGGATGGCAGCATCGGCAAAATCTCGGAGAACCGCTTTGCCCGTGCTGACCTCGAGCACACCCTGCTTTGTGTGGACGATGATATGCGGATGGAAGCCCTGCGCCAGACCAACTATGTCAAGTCCATCGTGACCGCACAGGGCAGATGGACTTGGAGCGCAAGGGCAAGCAGAGTTATCAGGGTTGGATGTACGCCCGTCTGCTGGCGTTCAGCAATGGCGATTTACAGGCATTGTATGACCGCTCGGACGGTTTCTATCGCCGTCAGCTCATCCTGACCACCAAGGACAAGCCCCTGTCTCGTGTGGATGACCCGGACATTGCCGAGAAGATGGCGGCAGAGGTCGAGGGCATCCTGCTGTGGGCATTTGAAGGCTTACAGCGGCTGGTGAAGAATGGCTTCCAGTTCACCGAGAGTGACCGTGCCAAGCGCAACCGGGAGCTGGTGAAGCGGGACAACAACAACGTGTTCGATTTCCTCGAATCCGAGGCTACATCCGCCTGAAGGCGGATGCCTGTACCAGCTCGAAAGAGCTGTATGAGGTCTACAAGATGTGGTGCGAGGAGAACAGCCTGAATGCGATCAAGGCCAGAGGGTTCAGCGATGCCCTGATCGCCAACCAGAGCAGGTATAATCTGGAATCCACCAACAACATCGTCAACTCGTCCGGGCGCGTGTCCGGGGCTTTGTGGCATCGAAGCCCTTGTGCAGCCCGACCTCGCCCCCAATGGCTGGCGGGCATGACCCCCATAAAGGAGAATATGGGCGTTTTGCTGCGTACGTGCGTACGCGGCGGATGCCTTTCGCTGTACGCACGACACG
>ENA-OQCS01001606-OQCS01001606.1-human-gut-metagenome-genome-assembly--contig:-NODE-1606-length-11216-cov-3.881594_pt1 | contig 11216 bp, 15 predicted proteins | sample MGYA00242757_ERZ504575 | MGnify/ENA primary metagenome ERZ504575 (study PRJEB26092, sample SAMD00036297) | human gut metagenome | host: Homo sapiens | study: EMG produced TPA metagenomics assembly of... | reverse complement strand
CCGGAATTGCCGTGGCGGACGGCAGTGTATGATGATCGTGGATCAAGGGAAGATTGTGGAAGTATGTGCGGGAACCCGGGAGAATACACATATGATATGTCTTCGGAACCAAGTGTTTTTTGCGGCAGTCTTGGAGAAGGGATCAAGGCGACCTTTCAGACGATCGGGAAACGATTTACGTTCGGCGGAGATACGGCGAAAGATCAGAGAGTGTATTATTTTAATACCAAAGAAATTACGGACAATAAATTCGGCACGGCGAATCCGGTATGGTTCCGTGTGGTAGACAAAAGAATTAATCTTGATAAAGATATCGAGATCCGCTGTAACGGAATCTATTCGTTCCGTATCACAGATCCACTGTTATTCTATACAAGTCTCGGCGGAAATGTGACGGACTGCTATGAGAAAGACCAGATTGCTCCACAGTTAAAGACGGAATTCGTGAATGCCTGCAGCCGGCATTTGCGAAGATTGCAGAGCTTGAGATCCGCCCAAGTCAGATCCCGGCACATTCGATGGAAATCAGTGATGCGATGAATGAGATTCTGACGAAGAAATGGTCAGAACTCAGGGGAATCTCAGTTGTATCGGTTGCATTCAATCCGGTCACGATCAAGGATGAGGATGCAGAAGCGATCAAGCAGGCACAGAATACTGCTATGTATACAGATCCGGGTATGATGGCTGCAACGCTTGGCATGGCGCAGGCAGAGGCAATGAAGAGTGCGGCAGGTAATCCGAATGGAGCAATGATGGGCTTCATGGGTATGAATATGGCGTCAGGTATGAATGGCGGGGCGAATCTGCAGGGTCTTTATAACCAGGGGGCAGAGAAACGTCAGCAGGAAGAACAGGCAAGACAGATGGCTGCACAGGAACAGTCTGCACAGCAACAGACCGGAAGCTGGACTTGCAGCTGTGGCACTTGAATGAAGGAAAGTTCTGTATGAACTGTGGAAGTCCGAAGCCACAGGCACCGGAGAACTGGATTTGCAGCTGTGGAGCTGTAAATCATGGGAAATTCTGTACAAACTGCGGCAAACCATTTGCTTAAGAATTACGATTGGATGAGACTCAGATAAGGAGTATATATGTCTGCTATAAAAGAATATAAATGTCCGGCCTGTGGAGGAACGATGGAATTCGACAGTACTTCCCAGAAGATGAAATGTCCTTACTGTGATACAGAGATTTCGGTGGAAGAATATGAAGCACTGAATGAATCGCAGACGAGTGAGGACAAAAAAGCGGACAGACGGAAAAAAGCACGAAAGAAAGCACTTTTGTTACATATATCTGTGAATCCTGTGGAGGAGAGATTACGGCCGATAAGACGACCGGAGCAACAACCTGTCCGTTCTGCGGGAACCGTGTTGTACTAAAAGGGCAGTTTGAAGGCGGATTAAAACCGGACTATGTCATTCCGTTTAAGCTGGATAAGAAAGTGGCAAAGGCGGCTTACCAGAAGCATCTGGAAGGAAAAGCTTTTGTACCGTCTGTTTTTAAAGAGGAAAATCATATTGATGAGATTGTAGGAATTTATGTACCATTCTGGCTGTTTGATATGGAGACAAATGCACTGGTTACTTATGATGCAGAACGCCGTTTGCATGACAAACTTTGCATTGATACTCAATGACCTTGCCGCCAGCTTTGAGGGCAGGAACGAATACATCTCCCGGCTATGCAGCTTCCCGCTGCTTATCCTTGATGATTTTGGAATGGAACGGGGAACGGAATACGGCTTAGAGCAGGTCTACAACGTGATTGACAGCCGTTACCGCAGCGGCAGGCCGCTGATCGTCACGACCAATCTCACGCTGGAGGACTTGCAGCACCCGGAGGACACCGCCCACGCCCGCATTTATGACCGTCTGATTGAAATGTGTTCCCCTGTCCGCTTTACCGGGAGCAACTTCCGAAAAGCCACGGCGCAGGAGAAAATGGAACAATTGAAAAAGCTGATGAATAGAAAGGAGAGCCGCCTATGACCAACACCCCAAAGAATGACCGCAGCACCCGCCGCCCGGATTGCGTGACGGAAATCCGCATGGGCAACTCTGTCCTTGTCGTTTCCGGCTATTTCAAGCAGGACACCACCGCCACCGCCGCCGATAAAATGCTGAAAGTGCTGGAAGCGGAAGCTGCTACACAAAAATCGGCAATTTGACGGGACGTAAAGAAGCAGAAAGGACTGTACAGCCAGCCCCGGCGTGTGGTATGATAGTCATACGGAATAGTGGGGCTGGCTGTCGGAAATGGAGGACACTATGTTAAGACAGACCACCCGAAACCTTATTACCGCCCTTTATCCGAGATTATCCCACGAGGACGAGCTGCAAGGTGAGAGCAATTCTATTTCAAACCAGAAGCGTATTCTTGAAACCTATGCGAAGCAGAACGGCTTTTCCAATCTGCAATGGTACACAGATGACGGTTATTCTGGGGCGAACTTCCAAAGACCCGGTTTTCAAGCCATGCTTGCGGACATTGAAGCCGGAAAAGTCGGCACCGTTATCGTCAAGGATATGTCACGGTTAGGGCGAAACTATCTGCAAGTGGGAATGTATACGGAAATGATTTTCCCACAGAAAGGCGTCCGCTTTATCGCTATCAATGACGGAGTGGACAGCGCACAGGGCGACAATGATTTTGCCCCTCTGCGGAACATTTTTAACGAATGGCTGGTGAGAGATACGAGCAAGAAAATCAAAGCAGTAAAACGGTCTAAGGGTATGAGCGGGAAGCCCGTCACGAGCAAACCCGTATACGGCTACCTTATGGACGAGGACGAAAATTTTATCATTGACGGGGAAGCCGCCCCTGTCGTGCGGCAGATTTACAGCTTGTGCCTTGCCGGGAACGGGCCGACCAAGATAGCCCGTATGCTCACAGAGCAGGAAATCCCCACGCCGGGAACGCTGGAATACCGCCGGACGGGAAGCACCCGCCGCTACCACCCCGGCTATGAGTGCAAGTGGGCGACCAATACCGTGGTACATATCCTTGAAAACAGGGAGTACACGGGCTGTCTGGTAAACTTCAAGACGGAGAAGCCGTCCTACAAGACCAAGCACAGCGTAGAGAACCCCATTGAGAAACAGGCGATTTTCGAGAATCACCACGAGCCTATCATTGACACCCAGATGTGGGAGCGTGTGCAGGAGTTACGCAAGCAGCGCAAACGCCCGAACCGCTATGATGAAGTGGCTTATTCTCCGGCATACTCTTTTGTGCCGACTGCGGCAGCGTCCTTTACCAGCAGCGTTACCAGAACGCCACCCGCAAGCAGGATTGTTATATCTGCGGGAGCTACAAGAAGCGTACCCGTGACTGTACGGCGCACTTTATCCGCACCGACCTGTTGACCGCCGGAGTGACCGACAATCTGCGGAAAGTCACCAGCTATGCAGCGAAGCACGAAGCCCGGTTTATGAAGCTGCTGATCGAGCAGAACGAGGACGGGGGCAAGCGCAGGAACGCCGCAAGGAAAAAGGAGCTGGAAGCCGCCGAGAAGCGTATCAGCGAGTTATCCGCTATCTTCAAGCGGCTGTATGAGGACAGCGTGACCGGGCGCATTTCAGACGAGCGTTTCACAGAACTGTCGGCAGACTATGAAGCCGAGCAGAAAGAACTGAAAGAGAGAGCCGCCGCTATCCGGGCAGAGCTTTCCAAAGCGCAGGAAGCCACGGTAAACGCAGAAAAGTTTATGAATGTTGTCCGCAAGTATACCAGTTTTGAAGAACTTACCCCTACCCTTTTGCGTGAGTTTGTGGAGAAAATCGTTGTGCATGAGTGCAGCTATGACGAGAACGGCACACGCAGACAGGACATTGATATTTACTACTCTTTCGTTGGCAAGGTAGACCTGCCCGAATGACCGCCCGACCTATCCGGCGCAATGCGCAAGTGCCGGATAGGAACGGCAAAATTTTTTTACACTTCTATTGCTTCTTTATCACATCTGAGCAAAGAGCTGCGGGACGTATCGTGCGTTTTCACAGAGCCGTGTCTGCTCCCGTCGGCAGGCGGGATTATACTGGCGTGCAGAGCTGCGGGAAACGAAGTGAGTGAACAGATGATAGAAAATCTGCGTACGGCACAGCATATGCGGGTATAAAATTGATATGAAAAAATGAAAGAAAAGTATAAAAAATATATTGGAAATAAAGCCTTTTATATGATGGTCATGGCGATCGCCGTTCCGATCATGATCCAGAACGGACTTACAAATTTTGTGAACCTTTTGGACAATATTATGGTTGGAAGACTGGGAACAGAAGAGATGTCGGGTGTTTCGATCGTCAATCAGATCATATTTGTGTATAATTTATGTATTTTCGGCGGAACAGCAGGTGTGGGAATCTTTACCGCCCAATATTTCGGACAAAAAAATGATGAAGGGATACGCAGTACATTCCGATATAAGATTTGGTTGGCGCTGATAATTACTGTCGGCGCCGCTTTTCTTCTTCTGTTTTTCGGAAAGCAGCTGATTCTTTTGTATCTGATGGGAGAAAACGGAGGAAATGAAAAGCTGGCGCTGGAATATGGGATGACGTATCTTCGGATTATCTTATTGGATCTTCCGGCGTTTATGATCCTGCAGGTTTATGCCAGTACGATGCGTGAGTGCGGGGAAACAGTAGTGCCGATGAAGGCGGGAGCTGCGGCTGTGGCGGTCAATCTTATTTTCAATTATCTGCTGATATACGGAAAGTTCGGATTCCCCCGGCTGGGGGTGGCGGGAGCGGCTGTGGCAACGGTGCTTTCGCGTTATACGGAAACGGCGATCGTCGTAATATGGGCGCATACCCATGAGAAAGAAAATACATATATGACAGGACTTTATAAAACGTTGTCCGTGCCCCGGGATCATGTAAAAAAATATTTTATAAAGGGAACGCCGCTTTTGCTGAACGAAGCGTTATGGTCTTTCGGTATGGCGGTTTTGGCACAAAACTATTCTGTGCGCGGGCTGACGGTGATCGCGGCGATGAACATAGCGAATACGATCAATAACTTATTCAGCGTTGTGTTTGCGGCGATGGGAGAATCCGTGGCGATCATAGTCGGCAGGCGCTTGGCTTCGGAGATATGAAAAGAGCGAGAGAGATCGACAATAAGATGATTGTATCCTGCGTTCTTATCAGTTTCGCAGTATCGGTTTTTATGTTTCTTTTCGCGCCGTTTTTCCCCCGGATTTATAATACGACGGAAGCTGTGCGAAAGGCGGCTATGGGACTTGTTTTGGCACAGGCGGTGTTTATTCCCCAGAATGCATTTCTCAACGCCGCTTATTTTACCCTTCGGGCAGGCGGGAAAACAGGTGTCACTTTTTTCTTTGACTGTGTATTCTTATGGTGCGTCAACATTCCGATCGTTTTTGTTTTATGCCGATATACCGGACTTGCCCCGTGGGCGGTCTACAGTGCGATGCAGATCGGGGAATGGCTGAAGTGTATTGCGGGCGCGGTAATGGTGAAAAAGGGAGTGTGGCTTGAGAACCTGACCGGTAAAGGGGAAGATGAAAAATATCTTCTGCGGGAAAATGAAGAAAAGCATTGACATTTCCGAGTGTACATTGTAAAGTCTTGTTTGTAACAAAACAGTTTAATAAAAATACTTTCTCTTATTCAGAGCAGTGGAGATACAAAGGATCTGAGAAGCTGCGGCAACCCCTGAACAGGAAGGTGCAACCTGAGCGAGTCATCGAACAATAAGAGGATTGTTGTGATAGAGAGACAGTCCGCTTTTACGGGCTGTTTTTATTTGCGGCGGCGAGTCAAAGTCCGGGTCATCCGGGGATCTTGACGACTGCTTATGATCCGAAGCAGTCTGCCGCAGGCAGATATCTTTCTTGATCGTAAAGAAATAGAGAAAGTGAACGAAAGGAGAATGGTTATGGAGAGAGAAAAGATTTTATTTACTTCCGAGTCGGTTACGGAAGGACATCCGGACAAGATGTGCGATCAGATTTCGGACGCTATTTTGGATGAACTTATGAAGCAGGATCCGATGAGCCGTGTCGCATGTGAGACATGCTGTACGACAGGCGTCGTTATGGTGATGGGAGAGATCACGACGAAAGCTTATGTAGATATTCCGAAGATCGTACGTGACACGGTTCGTGAAATCGGCTATACAAGAGGAAAATACGGATTTGACGCCGATACATGCGGCGTGATCACAACGATTGACGAACAGTCGTCCGATATTGCGATGGGAGTGGATAAAGCGCTCGAAGCAAAAGAAAATAAAATGTCAGAAGACGATATTGAAGCCATCGGAGCAGGAGATCAGGGAATGATGTTCGGTTATGCGTCTGATGAAACAGAAGAATATATGCCGTATCCGGCGGCGATGCGCATAAGCTTGCGCGCCGTCTGACAGAAGTAAGAAAGAACGGAACACTGCCGTATCTTCGCCCGGACGGGAAAACACAGGTAACTGTGGAATATGATGAAAACGGCGTTCCAAAGCGTTTGGATGCGGTTGTGCTTTCTACACAGCACGATCCTGAAGTGACGCAGGAGCGGATTCATGAAGATATTAAGAAATATGTATTCGATGAAGTGATTCCGGCAAATATGACAGATGATGAAACAAAGTTTTTCATTAATCCGACAGGACGTTTTGTGATCGGAGGACCTCATGGAGACAGCGGTTTGACAGGACGTAAAATCATTGTTGATACTTACGGAGGAATGGCGCGTCACGGCGGCGGAGCTTTCTCGGGAAAAGATTGTACAAAAGTGGATCGTTCCGCGGCATATGCGGCGCGTTATGCGGCGAAAAATATTGTTGCGGCAGGTCTTGCGAGACGATGCGAGATCCAGCTTTCTTATGCCATCGGCGTAGCGCAGCGACGTCGGTATCCGTAGATACGTTCGGCACAGGGAAGGTTTCGGATACAAAGCTTGTGGAGATCATCCGTGAGAACTTTGATTTCCGTCCGGCGGGAATTATTAAAATGCTGGATCTGCGCAGACCGATCTATAAGCAGACCGCTGCGTACGGACATTTTGGAAGACTTGACGTTGAACTGCGTGGGAAAAACTGGACAAAGCAGACGATCTGAAAAAATATCTTGAATCATAAAACAGATTTACCGGCGGGAAAGACCGGTATAGAAAAAGGATAGAAAACTAAGATGACGATTCGGCCGTCTTTTCGATACAGGGTAACGGATATCCATATCGAAGAGGCGGCTGATTTGTTTATAAAAAGTTTCGTTGAAGAAGGGGAGGGGTAACGGTATAATATATAATATCATGCAAAAGTGAGAATCTGTTTTAGGAGGAGCGCCTATGAAGCTTAGGACAAAATTGATCGTGGCATTTATGTCTGTTATGATTTTGCCGATGATCTTTTTGAATGTAGTGATGCATACGTTCGCGTCGCGGGAAGTAGGAGAACTTCAGCAGCTTTATATGATTGTCGTATTCATCACAACGACGCTGCTGATTTATTGGATCTACCGTTCGGTTTCTGTTCCGCTGGCGAAACTGCAGAAGGCGGCAAGAAATATCAAGGAAGGGAATCTTGATTTTGAGATCAGGCAGGAGTCGGATGATGAGATCGGACAACTCTGTCAGGATTTTGAGGAGATGAGGCTTAGGCTGAAGGCGAACGCGGAAGAGAAGGTTGCATTCGACCGGGAGAACAAGGAGCTGATCAGTAATATTTCCCACGATCTGAAAACACCGATCACGGCGATCAAAGGATATGTGGAAGGAATCATGGACGGGGTTGCGGATACCCCCGAAAGGATGGACAGATACATTAAGACAATATATAATAAAGCAAATGAGATGGATCTTTTAATCAACGAACTGACGCTTTATTCCAAGATCGACACGAATCGTATTCCGTATAATTTTACGACGATATCGGCGAAAGGGTATTTTGGAGACTGCGGGGAAGATCTGCATATGGAGCTTGAGTCGAAAGGAATCGAATTTACTTATTGCAATACGATGGAAGAAGACTGCAAGGTGATCGTTGATCCCGAGCAGCTTAGAAGGGTGATCAATAATATCGTATCGAATTCGTTGAAATATATGGACAAGCCGAACGGAAAAGTCACGATGGAAGTAAAAGATGTCGGCGATTTTATACAGGTTGAATTAGGCGACAACGGCAAAGGGATCGCCGCAAAAGACCTGCCGTACATTTTCGATCGCTTTTACAGGACGGATGCTTCCCGCAATTCATCGAAAGGCGGAAGCGGAATCGGTTTGTCGATCGTGAAGAAGATCGTGGAAGAACATGGAGGAAATATATGGGCGACCAGTGAAGAGGGCGCCGGAACAACAATGTATTTTGTAATCAGAAAATATCAGGAGGTATCTATTGATGAGTAAGCGTATTTTGATCGTAGAGGATGAAGAGAGTATTGCGGATCTTGAGAAAGATTATCTTGAACTGAGCAACTTTGAGGTGGAAGTGGCGAATGACGGAGATACAGGTCTGCAAAAAGGACTGGGCGGAGATTTTGACCTGATTATTCTTGATCTGATGCTCCCGGGAGTTGACGGTTTTGAAATATGCCGTCAGATCAGAGATCAGAAGAATACGCCGATTATTATGGTTTCTGCCAAAAAAGACGATATTGATAAAATCAGAGGTCTGGGCCTTGGAGCGGATGATTATATGACGAAGCCGTTTAGCCCGAGTGAGCTTGTGGCCCGCGTGAAAGCGCATCTTGCCAGATATGAACGGCTGATCAACAGCAATGCGGAGGAAAATGAAGTGATCGAGATCCGCGGATTGAAGATCGATACGACGGCGAGACGCGTATGGGTCGGAGGAGAAGAGCGGTCATTTACGACGAAAGAGTTCGATCTTCTTACATTTTTGGCGAGTCATCCGAATCATGTGTATACGAAAGAAGAGCTGTTTCGCGAGATCTGGGATATGGAGTCGATAGGAGATATCGCGACTGTGACAGTGCATATTAAGAAGATTCGGGAGAAAATCGAATATGACACGTCTCATCCACAGTATATCGAGACGATATGGGGAGTGGGATATCGCTTTAAAGTGTAATGGCATGACGAAAACACAGTTTGATTTTATATTTGTCATGAGAGAAAAGGGGTTTCGTTTTTCGGAACTCCTTTTCTATTGTAAATGAGAATAAATGCGTGTATCATATAGAAGTCAAAAGGGAAGCGGCATAATATGGAATATATATGCCGTGTATGGGGAAAACAGATTAAGATCATAGGGTGGTTTTTAGAAATGGAAAAGAAAAAAAAGAGTCCGAGGAGACTGAAGTTCAATACGGTGCAGACGGTTGTTATCGGATTTTTCGGGGTGATACTCGGGGGCGGAATACTTTTGAGCCTTCCGATCTGTAATCAGAAGCCGATCGAGTTTATAGACGCGCTTTTTACGTCTGTCAGCAGCGTATGCGTTACCGGCCTTGTGACGATTGTTCCGGCGGAACAGTTTACATTGCTAGGGAAAATTATTTTACTGCTTTTGATACAGGTCGGCGGACTTGGAGTGATCGCCTGCATGTCTGCGTTTTTCCTTTTATTGGGAAAAAGATCAATATGAAAGGAAGAATCACGATCCAACAGGCATATGGACTGGATACGCTTTCAGGTCTTGTAAAGTTCGTGATCCGTATTTTAAAAGGAACGTTTTTGGTAGAGGGGATCGGCGCGGTACTTTTTTCGCTCCGGTTTATTCCTGAGTTTGGGTTTATAAAAGGCGTCGGTTACGCAATCTTTCATTCTGTTTCGGCATTTTGCAACGCGGGTATCGATATACTTGGAAGTACGAGCTTTATACAGTATTCAGGGTCGTGGCTTATTAATTTTACGACAATGTTTCTGATCGTTATGGGCGGACTTGGTTTTCCGGTATGGCATGACATTGCGATCAATATAAAAAAGATGACGGAAATCAAGAAAAGACCTTTAAAATGGCTGTTTACAAGACTTTGTCTGCAAAGTAAGATCGTTCTTACGATGACGGGACTTCTAATCCTGTGCGGCGCCGTCGGATTTTTCCTGCTGGAGTTTAACAACCCCGAAACAATGGGAGATATGAATCTTCTTGAGAAGATGACGGCATCTTTATTTCAGTCGGTGACGACAAGAACGGCGGGATTTGCGACAGTTCCGCAAGGAGACTTAAGAGAAAGTTCGAAGCTTTTGGGCTGTATGCTTATGTTCATCGGAGGATCTCCGGCGGGTACGGCAGGCGGCGTTAAGACAACGACGATCGCGATGCTTTTGCTGACGGTTCTCTGTGTACTGAAAAACAAAAGAGATACAGAGTGTTTTGCAAGAAAGATTGATAATAATATCGTCAGATCGGGAATTACGATCACAATGATCACTTTGATCTTCCTGATGTCGGGAATTACCGCACTGACAATCTTTGAACCCGGAATTGATTTCCTTGATCTTACTTATGAAGCGGCGTCCGCAATGGGAACGGTCGGACTGACGGCAGACCTTACTCCGATCCTGAGCAGGGGAAGTCATGTGATCCTTATGATCCTTATGTATGTCGGAAGGATAGGACCGCTTACTATGGCGCTTGCATTATCGGGAAGAAGCGATAAGATTTCTAAGTTCAGAGAACTTCCGGAAGAAAATGTGATGCTCGGCTAAGTGGGAGAGACAACGTAATGCTTGGATAATTGGGAAAGAAAATGCAATGCAGAGCATGAAGATGAGAATATGGACAGAGAAATAAAAAAGTAGAAATACAAAACCGGAAATGTAAAGACAGAAGCATTTAAAAGGAGGGAACATATTATGGATAAACAATTTGCGGTGTTGGGACTTGGAAGTTTCGGGTCAAGCGTTGCGCTTACATTGGAAAATATGGGATGCGATGTGCTCGTCGTAGACGAGTCTTACGAGAAAGTACAGGAAATATCCGACAAAGTTTCTTACGCGGTCAAAGCGGACGTGTCAGAGCCTGACGCGCTGCAGGCTCTCGGAGGACGTAATCTTGACGGAGTGGTAGTTGCCATTTCGGAAAGTTTAGAGGCAAGTATTATGGCGACGATGCTTTGCAAAGAAATGGGAATTCCTCTCGTCGTTGCAAAGGCGAAAGACAAACTTCAGGGCGCGATCCTGCAAAGAGTCGGAGCGGATCGTATCGTGTATCCTGAGATCGAGATGGGAAGCCGCGTGGCAAAAAGCCTCGTGTCGAAAGAATTTGTGGACTGGATCTCTCTTCAA
>ENA-OQCS01001605-OQCS01001605.1-human-gut-metagenome-genome-assembly--contig:-NODE-1605-length-11217-cov-2.310280_pt1 | contig 11217 bp, 15 predicted proteins | sample MGYA00242757_ERZ504575 | MGnify/ENA primary metagenome ERZ504575 (study PRJEB26092, sample SAMD00036297) | human gut metagenome | host: Homo sapiens | study: EMG produced TPA metagenomics assembly of... | reverse complement strand
GTAACGGTCTTCTTGATTTTAAAAACAATCATTAAAATCACTGAAATAAGTGTCATAATATTCCAAAATAAGCATAATACTTTGGAATATTTAAACCTGTTACAACTTGTAATAATTGATGTAACATATTACTTGAAGTAAATACACTTCCTTCAACTAATAAAATCATTATAAATTGTCGAATAAATAATTGTTTATTTGTTACTTCATCATAATTATTTGCAATAATTTTTAAATGAAAGATTTTTTTCCCTAATGTTTGTCCTTTAAAAACAAACATTGGAACTAAAACATAATATCCACTAGCAACAATAAATGATAGGCTTCCAGCAATGATATTGTAAGGTGCATGAAAGATGGATAAATTTTGAGGTATATACGTTGCATCTTGATGTAACATCATATAAATAACAATCACTGGTAAAGAGGCAATCATTCCTCCAATATACCAATCAAAGGCATAAGATAAAATTCTTCTGATCCATCCTATATCATTAGGAATATCTTTTTTTAGTTGTAGAAAGTAATTGTTCATATAATTCTCCTTTTATAACACTTCACCGTTGGTTTCAATAACTTTTTTTATACCATTCAAAAAGAATCTTTTTTACTTCTTTTTAATGATCCTGAACCATCATTATTTTTATCAACATAAATAAATCCGTAACGTTTTTTTCATTTCTCCAGTTGAAAAACTTATACAGTCAATACAACCCCAAACAGTATATCCTAATAAATCAACGCCGTCTATATCTACAGCTTTTTTCATTTCTTGAATATGTTCTTTTAGATAATCAATACGATATTGATCATGAACTGAACCATCAACTTCTTTTTGATCGATTGCACCAAAACCATTTTCAACAATAAACATTGGAAGTTGATAACGGTCATATAACCAATTTAATGTATATCTAAGACCTTTAGCATCAATTGGCCATCCCCATTGTGTTTTTTGAATATAAGGATTATCGCATAAATCATTTTCTTCATCATAATCAAGATTGATATTACCATCACCTTTTGTTGCAAAAGACATGTAATAACTAAAACCTATATAATCAACACAACCATGTTTTAAGGCTTCTAAATCTTCTTGAGTTAAATCTAAATCATATCCTTGTCTTTTAAAGAATGATTTCATATAACCAGGAATAATTCCTCTAGCATGAACGTCTAAATACCAGAAACGTTTATGATTCGCTCCTACAGCTTTTAACATATCGTCTGGATACATGAATAAGGATAGATTGGTGTCATGGCCATCATACATCCAACCATTAAATCAGGATTGATTTCATGTGCTATTTTTACAGCTTTTGCACTCGCAATTAATTCATAAAGCGCTGCTTGATAAACAATTGCTTCACGATCTTCTCCTTCTTCAAATAAAATACCTGAGTTTGTAAAAACTGCCACATCTGCTTTATAGTTTGCTTGATTATTGATTTCATTGAAAGTCATCCAATATTTGACTTTATGTTGATATCTTTCAAAACATACTTTCGCAAATCTTACAAAACAATCGATCAGTTTTCTATTTCTCCAACCACCATATTTTTTTACTAAACCATAAGGCATTTCAAAATGGCTTAAAGTAATAACGGGTTGAATACCATTTTTTAATAATTCATCAAACATCTCATCATAGAATTTTAAACCTTCTTCATTAGGTTCTAATTCATCCCCTTGAGGGAAGATTCTTGCCCAAGAAATAGATGTTCTAAAACATTTGAATCCCATTTCTTTAAACAAAGCAATATCTTCTTTATAATGATGATAAAAATCAATAGCTTCATGATTAGGATAAAATTCATTAGGTAAAATCGTATCTGTAATTTGTCTTTTTTTACCAACACCCCCAACTGTCATCATATCTGAAACATTGAGACCTTTTCCTTTTTCATTATAGCCACCTTCTACTTGGTGAGCAGCAACAGCTCCACCCCATAAAAAATCCTTACGCATTTTCTGCTCCTTCTGCTTTTAGGGCTGCTTTTGTACTTGCGATAACAAATGGTAAATAAATTAAAGTACTTACACCAACACAGACAAAACCAATAACTAAAGCCATGATATTATTTGCTCCTGAACCTAAGAAAGGAATCAAGAAACCTGGTGTTGTCCATGCAACACTATAAGCAACTGGTGGAATGATTTTAATGACACATACACAGAACCATCCAATAATGTTACATACGACCGGTGATAAAATAAATGGAACAATATACATTGGATTCATAACTAATGGTAAACCAAAGATAATTGGTTCATTGATATTAAATAAACCTGGTGCAAGTGACATTTTACAAATTTGATATTGTGCCTTATTCTTTTTACCAACAATAAATGTTGCAATAATTAAACCTAAAGTTGCTCCTGAACCTCCTGTATTACCAAAAGCATCATTAATAGATCCCCAGTTAATTGGATAAGGGGCACCCCATGCAGTTCCATGTGCAGCTACATAAGCTAAGTTCATATTTTGTTGTTCTGTAAAGATCACTGAACGTAATGCATTTAAAGTGTTTGGACCATGGATTCCTAAAACCCATAAGAATTGTTGTACAACAACAAAACAATAATTGTTCCCATTGAGCTTCCTAAGCTTGTAAGTGGTGCTTGAATCATGTTATAAATCAATACTTGAATACCATCACTTGTAATATTATTGAAAATAAAGTTAAGAACACCTGTAACCGCTAGAACAATCATAATTGGTAATAATAAATTAAATGATTGAGATACTGCTGGTGGTACTTGTTCAGGCATTTTAATAACAAGTTTTTTGTTATTCCCTAAACGTGTTAATAATTCAGCGACAAATAAGCCAACAAATAAAGCAACAAATAAACCTTGTGCTCCAAAATATGTAGTCATTAAACCACTTCCAGATTTATCAGCAAAATTTCTTGCTGCTGGATATAAAATGAAATAAGCAGCTAAAGCTGTGATTCCACATAAAACTTGATCTCCTTGCATTTCTTGTGCTAATTGATAAGCTACTAGAAAAGCAATTAAAATTGCTAAAATATTTGTTGTCCCATTAATAACAGAACTCAATACTGCTTGATAATCAGCTAAATTAGGAATTAAATCTCCTAAATGTAATAAACTTGCAACAAATCCTGTTGGATCTAAAAATACATAGTTTATTAATAATACCATCGACCCTGCCATTGTAAGCGGGAATGATAAAGTAAAAGCATCTCTTACTGCAGCAACATGTCTTTGACTGTTAATTTTTGCAGCAAACGGAACAAAGAATCGTTCCATGAACGCTTGCATTTTTTCCATATAATTTCCTCCATTAAATATTTATATTTGGCCAATGATCAAGATATCTTCTTGATACAAAAAAAGAATATCACGCTTATATTTTCCATTCAATAAAATTGTAAGCGCTATATTCTATGTTACATTTCTGTTTTTTGTTATTTTAAAAAAACATTTGTTTTTAATCGTTACGTGCTAATCTTTCAATAATAGCAACTGCAAGAATTTGACTTGTCAGATCTATTTGATCAATATTATCTATTTTTAAAAAGTAAGGAATAGATATATCACTCATTAAAGCAAGCGGTGATTTCATATTGCTGTAATAGAAATAATACAGGCGCCAAATGTTTTACACGACTCTACAATACGAAGTAATTCAGGTGTTTTCCCGGATATAGACAAAGCGATAATAACCGTATCTTCCATTGAAGCATTAATACGCATAAAAGGATCATTGATAACATTGGCATATTTTCCAGCACTTGAAAAAATACGTGCTCCATATGCTCCTATCAATCCTGAATTTCCAACACCTGTAAAAATCAAATTATTATGATTGCCTATCATCACCTTGGCAAGATGTAATTTTTCTTGATAGTATTCATTGTCTAATTGAATTAAAGCACCTATAACTTGTTTATCATCATATATTCTTTTAGATTCTCTTGATTTTCTTTCTTGCAAGCGATAAGCTAATTTAAATTCTTTAAAACTTTTATATCCCATTTTTTTACATAATTTAAAATAACAGTTGTAGAAACTTGTACTTTATCTGCTAGCTCTCTAATTGTCATAAAAGGAAATTCTAGTGAATGCGCTAAAATATATTGATATACTTTTATTTCCTTTTCATTTAATTTTTCAATTGCTTTTTCTTTTTCTAACATAACTTTCACCTAAAAACATTATAAACAAAAATAAAATTGGTAAAGAATTCTTTACCAATTAGACATATCTGCATATTTGCTCAACGCTTTCTCCTTGATTAAATCTTTTACATAATTCATGTGTACATTTATGATATTTATCAAATGTATGCTGACAATTTTTAACATGACTATAAACTTTCCAATACCCAACACTTAAATGTTCTTTCCCTTCAATAAAACCTAAAACATCTGTCATAGGATATCCTAAAAACAAACCGATTTCATGAGGAAAATCATAATCATTGAGGCGTTTTTGTAAATCTAGGATAAGAGTATCTAAAGATGTACAATTGTAATCATATTGTTTAAAGATATTTTGGATTTGTTTACATGCGCATAATTTATTTAACTTTTCTTTTTGATAAACATAGATCATAGAACGTCCCTTTATCTTAAGTACTTTTAAATAAATATCTTTTTTATTTAAAAGTTCATTATAATATTGGATACATTCTTCTAAAATCATCAAGATCATTTAAATTATAAATACATGCAACTTTAAGTTTTGTAAGTGTTGGTGAAGCATAAAAAGATTAATCTTCTTTCAATTCGTGAGCAGACAATGGCATAAATTAAGCAATCACTTTTTGATAGCTTCGATATCTTCGTCACTACCATCATTTTCTACTTTATATAAGCATGGTACATTATATTGTTCAGCAATGACATCTCCTGCTTTACAATAAGCTTCTCCATATCCAGTATCACCACTTACAACAACCCCTTTTAAATGTTCACTTTGACTTTGTAAGAATTCATCTACTTCGTAAGGAACATCTCCGAAACCATCAGTATAAGTAAATAAGATATAATCTTCTTCTACAGTTTCACTTCCATCTTCAATTTTTAAAGCATCTTCAATTTCTAATTTAGAAATAATACTTTCAACATTTCCTGTTCTTGATGCATATACGACTTTCATTTTTTCCTCCTTTAGTTAGCTACAACTAACTCACGATATTATGTTAGCATAAGCTAACTTAGCTGTCAAATATTTTCATTTATAGTTTGTTCTTATCTAATAAAATATATACAAAAAGCTATAAAGAATTTCTTGATTGACAAGATTAGATTCTTTATAGCTCATCTTTAATTCATTAAATTTAAAACATCTTCTTCACTATTGATGTTAAAGATATTTAATGTAAGTTCATTCAATTTTTCTAGCGATATTTCTGTAAGTTGTTTTTCTAAAGGACTTGATAAAGTTCCTAGTTTCACTTTAAGCAGTTCTTTTAAAGTACTTTGTTTTTCTTCTTGTCTACCTTTTTTAATTCCAATACTTTCTCCCTCGTTTCTCATTCTTTGAAATAATTGATTCATTGCTACACACATATTGATTTCATCTCCTCCTAGTAAGTCTTCTTCTTTAATGTCTGTATGCGTAAAGATGGCTGCCATCTTAAAACTCTCTGCACAGATCATTCGATTTTTTCTTAATCCTTCATAGTCTCCTTTAAGCATACTTTGACTGATCTCTACTACTTCTTTTAATCGCTGACTTTTAAGTATTCTAGTATCTCTTTTTTTATATTGATGTAAGGAATTTTCTTGATTTAATTGTATTATATGTTTAATGATAATTTGTCTCATATTTGTTTCATTTCTATTATTATTTTATCTTTTTTTTCCTTCTTTCAATGATGATAGTCCAATAAAAAGATGCTTACATTTAATTGTAAGCATCTTGATTTTCATCTTCATCTAAATAATCTCTATAATCTATACTAAAGAAACAATGATGATTCATTTTCCATAAATTTGGATTAAAATCATCTAATTGATGATTAATAATAATTTCATTAATAAGTACAGACAATCCTAAAACATCTACTAATAAATCTGGTTGGTTTAATATTTGAATCGTATTAGCAACAAATATTTGAATCAAATCTGTTGGTTCATCTTGATCAAAGAATAAATCAACAGCTTCATTTATTGCATCAATATCACATTTTTTTATAGTTCCTACTGTTTCTACAAATATTTTATTTAACTCATAAGCAGCATCTTTATATGTGTCTAATTCCACAGAAATCATTTCTTCATTTAGTTGTGGATTAAGCCTTATAAACTCTTGAATATATTCTTCTTTATATTCATTAATTGTATTAAAGATCGTATTCGTATATGCCGCTAAAGCGGGTGCATCAAGTCCTATATGATGAACAAGTTGATCAAAAATATAATCAATTCTTTCAACATCATTATTTGAAATACGATCATGATACATAATTTCTGTAAATTCATCTGTTAAGTTTTGGATACGTTCTCTATTATTTGCATACGTACTGATTTCGTTTAATACTTTTGATTGATATATTCATTTCATAATGATAGCTGATTTTCAACATCATCCATCATTGTTTCAACTTCACTTTTTTCAAATAAATCATTAATATTAATTTTAAATTGTTTCATGATTATCCCCTTTCAGTTATTCTTATTTAATCATATATTTAAAATAATGTGAATATTATCCGCATACTATTATATAACATTATTTCTCGATAATCATTAGCTAAATAATCCAAAAAAAGGGGATGTTACGAAATAATTTAAAATCATAACATCCTTTTTTGTTATAATTTCTAACTAAAAATAGGATATTGATATCTTACCAATAATATTTATTTCCTGCTAATTGATTCCTCATCCATAATGTTTGAGGAATTATTGTAATTAGAAACAATTGCTTCTTATAGTAGAATAATTTTATTATATAGATATTTAAAATTCCTATTTTTAATATATTTTTATTCTACAAAAGAAAAGGCTGTATGAAATTAATTGTTTAATTTCGTAACAGCCCCTTTACTATCTATTATAATTTTAAGCCAACTTCTAAACCTTCTTTAGTTGCTGGAATAGCGCCACCTGCTTGTTTAGCACCACCAATGACATAGACTTCCTTACAATATTTTTTAGCAATTTCTTCTAATGGATTATATGATTTATAACCAAAAGCAGAGATAACTTGTACAGCTGGAATCGAAACTGTATTTCCACTTGCATCTTCTCCAATAACAGCAGTTTCTGTAATTTCTTTAACTTTAAATTGTGTTTTTACTTTAATACCTGCTTTTTGGATCATTTCTAATAGACATACTTTTGTCATGATCATCATATCATTTAAAATATCAGGTTGCATTTCTAACAATGTCACATCATGATTTTTTTCAGCTAGATAGTGAGCTGCTTCACCACCAACTTCTCCTCCACCACAAACAACAATAGGACCGTTAGAAATATCATATTTACCAAGTAGCATATCTTCTGCAGTAAATACATTTTTACCATCAATACCTTTAATTGGTGGAACCATTGGTTTAGCCCCTGTTGCAAGAATAATAGCATCTGGTTTAATTTCTTGAATCATTTCTTCACTTACTTCACTATTTAAATGTACAGGAACATTAAGAGCTTTTAAATTAGCACGATAAGAAGAAGTTGTAGTAGATAATTCACCTTTTCCAATTGGATATGCAGCTGATCTAAATTGACCACCTAAATGACTACTTGCTTCATATAAAGAAACATCATGACCTTTAATGGCTGCTGTTCGAGCAGCTACTAAACCTGCTGGTCCTCCACCAATGACCATTACTTTTTTAGGTTGAGTCGTTTTTGTTAAATCTGTTTCATATTCACGCCCTACTCTTGGATTAACTAAACAAGTGACACATCCTCCTGTTAATAATGGACCTTCACATCCTTGAAGGCATCCAATACAATAATTAATTTGATCAAATTTTCCTTCTTTAGCTTTTACTGGTAAATAAGGATCTGCTAAAGAACCTCTAGCCATTCCTACAAAATCACATTTATCCATTTCTAGTAAAATATCAGCCATTCCCGGTTCATTAATACGATTAGCTAAAATAACAGGAATTTTAACGACCTTTTTAACATTTGCAGCAGCTTCCATATTTAATGCATGTTTAGTAAACATTGGTGCAATAATTTGATCAATTGGTGCTGCAGCATAAACTCCATTTGAAACATGAATTGCATCAAAACCAACTTCTTCTAAATGTCTTGCAAGTTGATATGTTTCAGCTTCTGTACGTCCTCCTTGAACATATTCATTAGCTGAAATACGTACTTGAATTGGAAAATCTCCAACTTCTTTTCTCATAGCAGCAATAATTTCATCAACAATTCTTACTCTATTATCAAAACATCCACCATATTGATCTACTCTTTTATTGACATAAGATGATAAAAATTCAGCTAATAAATAACCATGAGCACAATGTAATTCAATTCCATCAAAACCAGATTCTTTACATCTTCTTGCTGCTTGACCAAAATCTTCAACAAGTGTATGAATTTCTTCAACAGTCATTTCTCTTGCTAAATCCATACAAATAGGATCTTTTGTTCCTGAAGGTGCTAATGGTTGAACATTACCATTAACCGCATGTGAGCTTTGTCTTCCTGGATGATACATTTGACAGAAGATCTTGGAACCATGTTCATGTACACGACGTGTTAATTCTTTATTTAAAGCAACATGTTCATCTTTATAAAATCCTGGAATATATTGATATCCCTTTCCATGAGGTGTAACACTATAATCTTCAGTAATAATCATTCCCCATCCACCTTTTGCTTTTTCTTCGATATAAGCCATGTATCTATCTGTTAAAAAGCCATCTTCATCACAATAATTTGTAACCATTGCTGGTACGACCAATCTATTTGGGATCGTACAATTTCCTACTTTCATAGGTGTAAATAATTTTGTTATCATTCCTTTTTCCTCCTTGTAACCACTTATAGTATACGCCTTGAAAGCATTACAAGGTCAAGCGCTTGTGAAATAATACACAAACAAGTAAAATAGCTTAAAAAACACAAAAAACATTGAAATGATTTCAATGTTTTAAAGCAATTGGTATTTGTATTTCCATAATCCTTTGAAAATTTTCTCCTTCATAACCCCTACCTACAATAATTCCTCTAGGAGTTCCTACTATTTGATATTCATCTTTGATTTCATTTAATATATTTTCTAATTGATTTCTATTAAAATAACCTATTTCACCCATATCAATCATTGTACATAGACATAATTGCTTCTTTAAATACTTTTCATCTTTAAAAGAAAGCTGAAGTGATTCTATGTATCTCTCTTCCATTCCATACCACCAAGTTTCTTTCTCTTTTTCAAATAAGACCATAGATTCCACATAAACCATTCTTTCCTTGGAAAAAAGCAAATTTCTATTTTCAATAGATATTTGTAATTTATCATAGTCATCACCTTTTCCATTAGTTAGAAACACAAGTTGATATGCAGGAACATTTTTGACCCAATACTTCCTAAATTAAATTTACATGTTTCGATTCTTTCTGCTAATTCTTTAACACGTTCTTTCAATAAAATTTTTTTAATAATATCTTGATCTATTTCTTGATAATATTGATACAAATGTTGTGCATAGTTTTCTAAATAATGTTCATTTAATAATTCAGAGATATCTTTGATTCCAAAATGAATTGATTGGTAGCGAATAATTTCCATTAATAAAAAAACATCCATGACTGAATATGTACGATAATTATTATCTTCTTTCCTTGATGGTTTAAAATACCTTGTTTTTCATAATAACGAATCATTCTTTTGAAATATTCAATATTTTAGATACTTCACCTATTTTATATTCCATACGCAATTCCTCTTTCCATTTATATTATTGTATCATAAAAAAATATTCAATAAGCAATAATTGCTTATTGAATAATCTATTGTTTTAAAAATGGCGGTACTAATGAGATTCGAACTCATGATCTTACGTTCCGGAGACGTACGCTTTATCCAGCTAAGCTATAGCACCAGCAAATATATTCTATCATATTAGAGATAAATAATGTATCAAATATAGTATTTTAAATCAATATTTGTTAGAATGTCATCCATGGGGTGAGGTTATGAAAAAGGAATTATTATTACATTATTAGGTGGTACATTTTGGGGTATTTCAGGAACCATGGGACAGTTTCTATTTCAAACTTATCATTTAAATACAATGTGGCTTACAACATTGCGTATGATCTTTGCGGGAATCATTCTATTAAGTGTTTGTTTTATCAAAGATACAAAAAAAGACATTAAGTATTTGGAATAATAAAAATGATGTCTTTCAACTTATTTTGTTTGCACTATTAGGATTAATGTTTTGTCAATATTCCTATATGACAGCAATCTATTATTCAAACAGTTCAACCGCAGCTATACTACAATACTTGAATCCAATCTTTATTATGTTCTATACATGTCTTGTTTGTAAAAGACTTCCTTATAAAAAAGAACTTCTTTGTGTTATTTTAGCTTTTGGTGGAACCTTCACCCTAGCAACACATGGAAATATTCATGAAATGATCTTATCTTTGAAGGATTGTTTTGGGGAGTGATGGCAGGATTGGCTGCTTCGTTTTATTCATTGCTTCCTCGACATATCATGAATAAATACGGCAGTTTGATTCCTACAGCTATGCCATGATTATAGGTGGCGTCGTATTAGGAATAATTGGACGTGTTTGGAATATCTCTGTTTCTTTAGATATCTATGGCTATTTAGCAATGGTAGGAATTATTGTTATCGGAACTGTTTTAGCTTTTTCAATGTATCTTATAGGAGTCAATCTTATTGGACCAATGAGAGCTTCATTAATTGCTGCAGTTTGAACCATTAAGTGCAACGATTTGCATGTGTTTATGGTTACATTCTCCTTTTACATTAATGGATGTATTAGGTTTTATTATGGTTATGTCAACAATCTTCATATTATCTTATAAAAAGAAAGCATCATAAAATAGCATAAAGTATTTAAACTTTATGCCATTTTTTATGATTTAAAAATATTTTTCTATTTCTAAAACTTCATCTTCAGAAACTTTTAACAATTCAACCGCTTTTGAAAATGAAATACTTAAGCTATTCATCAAATCTGTAACTCAGTTCAATATTTTTCTTTTTTGTCCTTGTACTAATCCTTTTTC